>Ga0116184_10004413_pt1 | contig 11137 bp, 7 predicted proteins | sample AD_JPNNA5_MetaG_FD_89886 | JGI IMG/M metagenome (GOLD analysis project Ga0116184, IMG submission 89886) | Active sludge microbial communities of municipal wastewater-treating anaerobic digesters from Japan - AD_JPNNA5_MetaG | ecosystem: Engineered > Bioreactor > Anaerobic > Digestate | place...
ACCCGACGCTCAGGAGGTCGCATCATGAGACCACATTGCCACATCATGCTGACCCTCGGCTTCGCTCTCATCGCGCTAGGAGGGGGCTCCGCCATGGCCGACCAGGTCCTCATCGACTTCGAGGGAGGCTTCGACTTCGGCGCTGTTGAGGCCAGGGATGTCACCGTATCGAGCGTGGAAGCCGATGGCTCCAGATGGCTCAGAATGGACAGCGGCCACGCCGAGCCTTGGCCCGGCATCACGCTCGTCGCTCCGGGAGGCCACTGGGATCTGTCGGCTTTCGCCTATGTCCTCCTCGATGTGCGCAACCTCGGCACGCGGCGCGCAAGCCCCACCATCCGTATCGATAACCCCGGGGCCGACGGGCAGAAGCACTGTGTCCAGGTCGGCATTGACCTCGGCCCTGGGGAGAAAGGCACGATCCGGGCCGATCTGCCCACGGTGCTCGTGGATCCGGCCACGGGCGAGCCGATTCGGTTCTTCGGCATGCGTGGCTGGCCCGGGAACATGGGCCGGCGGGAGTTTGATCCGGCGAACGTGACGCAGGTGCTCGTGTTCCACCCGCAGCCGCAGGAGGATCACTCCATCGCCATCGACAACCTTCGGGTCGCCGGCACCCCACAGGTGACCCAAGTGCCGTCGCCCTTCTTCCCCATGATCGACGAGTTTGGCCAGTTCATCCACCGCGACTGGCCCGGGAAGACGCACTCCGAGCGCGAGCTAGCCGAGCGCCGGGAGGCCGAAGCGCAAGAGCTGCGGGATCGGCCGGGGCCGGAGACGTGGGACCAGTGGGGGGGCTGGCAAGTTGGCCCGCAGCTCGAGGCCACCGGGTGGTTCAGAGTCGAGAAGGTGGATGGCCAGTGGTGGCTGGTGGACCCCGACGGGCGGCTGTTCTGGTCGCACGGCATCGACTGCGTCCACTACGGCAGCGAGTTCACCCCGCTCGATGATCGAGAGAACTGGTACCAGTGGCTCCCGGGGAAGGACTCACCCCTCGGAAGCTTCTACGGCACCGGGCGCGGGCTGCACGGCTACTACGCGGGGCGAGATGTGCGCACCTACTCTTTCACCATGGGCAACCTGGTGCGCAAGTACGGTGCCGACTGGCGGGAGGTCTTCTCCGACGTATGCCATCGACGCCTGCGGAGCTGGGGCATGAACACCATCGGCAACTGGTCCGACTGGGATCTCTTCCAGCAGGATCGCACACCCTACGTCGTGCCGGTGGGCTTCGGCGGGAAGATGCTCGAGGGCAGCCAGGGCTACTGGGGCAAGTTCCGCGACGTGTTTGATCCGAGCTTCACTGAGGCCGTGCGCGATGGTATGAGAGGTGCGGCCGCGGTGTCGGCCGATGATCCCTGGTGTATCGGCTACTTTGTCGACAACGAGATCGCGTGGGGCGACGACACGTCGCTGGCCGTCGCGGCCCTCGTCTCGCCTCCGGACCAGGCCGCGAAGCAGGAGTTCGTCCGCGACCTCCGGGCCAAGTACGGAGACGTGGCCAAGCTCAACGAGGTCTGGGGCACCGACTACGCCTCGTGGGACGCGCTCCTTGCCGCCGACGAGCCACCAAGCCCCCGCAGGGCGCGCCAGGACCTAACGGCTTTCTACACCAAGTCGGCGGAGCGGTACTTCTCGACCGTTCGCGCGGCGGTCGATGAGCTCGCGCCGCACCATCTGTACCTCGGGTGCCGGTTCGCCGGCGCCAACGAGCTCGCCGCACGGGCCGCGGCGAAGTACTGTCACGTGGTCAGCTACAACCTGTACCAGCGGTCGGTGGCGGACTTCAGGCTGCCCGAGGGCGTCGACGCTCCCCTGATCATCGGCGAGTTCCACTTCGGTGCGCTGGACCGCGGCATGTTCCACACGGGCTTGGTGCCCGTCGAGAGTCAGGAGGCCCGGGCCGAGTCCTACCGCAGCTATGTGCAGGGCTGCCTCCGGAATGCAAGCTTCGTCGGCTGCCACTGGTTCCAGTACTTCGACGAGCCCACAACGGGCCGCTGGCTCGATGAGGAGAACTACCAAATCGGCTTCGTCGACACCGCGGACACACCGTATCCGGAGACCATCGCCGCCTGTCGCGACGTCGGGTACTCGCTCTACGAGTACCGGCGGGAGGTGCGGGCGACCAGGCCATAGCCGCGGGCGGGTCGGTGGCCCGATGATGGCTGCAGGACCCGCCCGACGACTGGCCGAACGAACCCACGCCATGCGCACCTCGGCGACAACCCTAACTGAGCCCACCCGCGAGATCCCGATCCGCCACACGGCCGACGTCGTCGTCTGCGGCGGCGGGCCCGCCGGTGTCGCCGCGGCTGTGGCCGCGGCGCGGCGCGGAGCCGACACGCTGCTGCTTGAGCGCTATGGCTGCCTCGGTGGCCTGGCCACCGGCGGCCTGGTGCTCGTGCTGCCCAGCTTCGAGGACTCCGGCCGGCCCATCATTGGTGGTATCGGGCTCGAGACCCGCACGCGCTTGGTCGAGGCCGGCGCGTCCGTCTGCCGGGGCGGGGCCGATGCGGCCTTCTTCGACCCCGAGGCGCTGAAGTGGCTCTCGCAGCACATGGTGCGCGAATCTGGCGCGCGGATCCTCCATCACGTCTGGATCGCGTCGGCGCACGTCGAGGGGCAGCGTGTGCGGGCCGCCATCGTCGAGAGCAAGGCTGGTCGCTTCGCCGTGGCGGGGCGGGTGTTCATCGACTGCACGGGCGATGGTGATCTCTTCGCCGCTGCCGGAGCATCCTTCGAGGCGAGCACCCAGCAGATTGGCCTGCCCTTCCGGCTGTGCCATGTGGACGTCGCCCGGTGGAAGCAGGCTGCAGCTGACGATCGTGCGGCGGTTGGTGAGGCCATCCAGGCGGCCGCGCGACGCGCGGGCTTCGAAGGCTGGCTGGGGCTCGAAGCCATGCCCACGCCTGACGGCCTGGTGTGGTGCAACAACATGCTGTGCGATCGCGATGGTCTCTCGCCCGAGGACCTGAGCTATGTGGAGACGGCGGGCCGTGATGCGATCCGGCGCATTGTGACCGAGCTCCGCGCCACGGTGCCGGGCTTCGAGCGTGCCTGGCTGGTCGATACGGCCTCGCAGGTTGGCGTGCGCCGCTCCAGGAGGCTGATCGGGGAGTACGTCATGGGCGATGAGGACACGGCCCAGTTTGACCGGCGGTTCGACGACGCTGTCGGCCGGGGCAACGACTTCCGCCAGCAGGGCATCGCCTTCGACTTCCCCTACCGGGCACTCGTCCCGCGGGAGGTCGATGGACTCCTGGTCGCCGGGCGGTGCGTCTCGTGCAGCCACGAGGCGCTGGAGCCCATCCGAGAGATCCACAACTGCTGGGTGATGGGCGAAGCCGCCGGCACTGCGGCCGCCCTCTCTCTGCGCCTCGGATGCCCCGTACGCGACGTTCCCATTGCCAGCCTGCAGGCCGACCTCCGCGGCGCCGGCGTGGTTCTGTAGCGAAGCGGGGGTGCTACATCGGCGCGACGTCCCGGATATCGAGCTTCAGCGCCCCGATGATGGGCACCATCTCGACCATGTCGGCCACGTCGCCCTCAGAGAACTTGATGTGCGTGGCATCCACCGGGTAGCCTGGCGCCACCGTGCTGTCGAACGCTACCCACTCGCCCACGTAGGTCTCATCCCACGCATGGTAGAAGAACCCCGACTTCCAGTAGACGATACCGGAGACGAACCGCGTCGGCAGCCCGGCGGCGCGCGCGAGGCCGGCGTACAGGGCCGCATAGTCCCGGCACACGCCTTCTTTGGACTGCAGGACCTCGAGCGCTGAACGCACCAGGCCGATGTCGGCCCGGGTTCGCATGGTCATGCTCACCCACCGCGCGATGGCCTGGGCGGCCTTCAGCGAGTCCTTCTCGTCGCCCACGATCTGTCGGGCTTGGTTGACCAGGCGGGGGTCGGTACACTGGATGTGCGTCGTGGGCTTGAGGTAGTCGGCCATGGCCGGCTCGTCGATGGGCAACGGCAGCGCGGTCGCCGGCGGGTCCAGGGACCGGACCTCGTAGAGGGCGCTGTAGGTCCCGTCTGCTTCCTTGGTCACCTCGGTGACCGTCTGGCGCTCGTCCGACAGAATGAGACTCTCGCGGGCGATACGGCTGATCCGGGCCTGCATCCTCCGTACTTCGCGCGGCTTCTCAATGGGCTTTTCGACCGTGAGCTGCAGCTTGGCCACGAGGTCAGGCGAGGGGACGTAGCCGCCGGGTCCCTCCATGGTCTTGGCGACCTCGGGCGCCTCGCGCACGAACCGGAGGTCCATGATGGCGGCAACCGTCTTGAGGGGGTCGCCTTGCTCGTCGACCCAGCTGGTCTGGCTGATGATGTCACTCTTGTGTTCGTATCGGATGGCGCGAACCTTCTTGCCATCCATCTCGATCTCTTCGGGGCCTACGACTGTCGCCTCGAACTTCACGACGCGCAGGAGTAGGGGCATGAACTGGTGATAGACAAGAGTCTGGCCAGGCTGAGGGTCCTGAACTTTGAAGCCGTATTCAGGATCGCGGAAGTCGGCGCCGTCCGGGATGTCCACCTCTCCGGTCTTCTCGTCCTGCTCGGTCGACTGCACGTACCGGATCTTGTCTTTGTCGAACGTCGCGATCATCCGCTGGCTCATGCCCGCCGACGACATGCGGAACACCATGGCCAGCATCTGACCATCGGGGGTCCGGTACTCGTTGAGTTCGGTGGTCTGTTCGACCGGGCGCCCCATCATCTGGATCCGTTGAATGCCCGTGGCGCGGACGACCTGGACTTGCTCGCCGTCATACCAATCGGGGATCACCTTCAGTGTCGTCGTGCCGGCGTCCTTTCCGAGCACCAGCGGGTCGACCTTGTTGGCGGCATCGACCGAATCCGGAAACATGGAGATGCACTGGTAGCCGATCTTGGACTCGCCCATGTAGGCGCCCATCCAGATCTCGGCCGTCCTCAGTTCGGGTGCATCGGGCGTCACCGCTTCGGCTGCCGCGGGTCCCTCCTCGGTCGCGGCATCGGCCGCACGGGCCCTGCAGCCTACCTGCCATGCGGCGCCGAGTAGCGCGACGCTGATCACGCTCACCATCCACATCCCCTTGGGCCAGGTCCTTGACTTCGTTGACCCGATCGGCAGAGACATTCGCGATACCTCCACAGCCACCAGACCCCACAGGGGAGGCCGTCAGATGACCTCCATCATACCGACCGCGGTGGCAACGGTCACCCACCGCCGCCTCTCGCCGCCTGCGCACGCCAGGTCACGGGTACAGACCGAGATCCCCGGCGCCCCGCAAGAGCCCTGGCCTGTGGCCCAGGTTCCCCAGGCTGGCGTTATGCTGCCGGCGTGTCCAGCTCCGACAGTTTCACCTTCGAAGGCCGCCCGCTCTTGCCCGAGTTCCACGCAGCCTCGGTGAGCTGGATGACCCGGAGGCCGCAGACAGCCGGGACGATCATTTCCGCTTTGCCCAAGATCGCGTCGATCCAGTTGGTGTCCGGGTCGGTGCCCTTGGGCATCTTCGTCGGCTCGAAATAGCCCTTCTCGCGGTTCTGCTCCGTGAGCTTGCCCTGCCGCATGTAGAAAGCGCCCTCGTCGCAGTAGAACGTGATGTCCTCGTAGAAGCCAATGCCATTGCCGTTCACCGACAGCGTCCCGAGGGCACCATTCGTGAACTTGACGCTGGCCGCGGTGAGGATGTCGACCTGCGAGTCCAGGTTGTCGATGTACGCGAACACCTCAGCCGGGACCAGCCCCGAGCACCACAGGATGATATCCAGCAGATGACTTCCCGAGTCGTTGAGCTGACCGCCACCCGAGAGCTCCGGGATGCCGCGCCACACACCGGGCCGCGTGCACCAGCGGTACCAGTCCTGCGACTGCAGCGCGGTGATGTACTGCACCCGGCCGTACTTGCCCTCGAGCAGGCACTTGCGGATGTAGAGGAACTCGGGCTGGTGGTGCCTCTGGTACGAGATCCCGAAGACCTTGCCCGATGCCTCGATCTTGCGCATGAGCTTCTCGGCATGGGCCACTTTGCACACCATGGGTTTCTCGCACAGCACATGCAGGCCGCGGTCCAGCGACGCCATGGCTTGCTCGAAGTGCTGTGTGTGGGGAGTGTGGATCTGGACCGCATCGAGCTCGACCTCGTGGAGCATGGTCTTCCAGTCGGAGAACACGGCGCACGCCTGCGAGTCGGGATCGTGTGCATGCATCGCCTCAATGCTCTTCTCGCTGGTGTCACACAGGGCGACGACCTCGGCTTTGGGGTGTGTCTTGAGCCGGGAGAAGTGCCCGCGGGAGATCCCGCCGGCGCCGATGAAGCCCACTCTGATCTTCTTGGGTCTGCTGGCCATGCGAGGGTCTCGCTCCCACCGAAGCCCGGGGCACCTCGGTCCCGGGCCGCGCTCCGCCCCGTAAGCGGGACACGGCGCCCATGTGGCGTCGGCGCAGTATTGCTCGCTGGGGGAAGCAGGACCTCCCATCGCGGTGCCTCTGCGGCAGGTGGCCTTGGCTGCGCACCCGAACCAGCGAGCATCTTCGTACCATGGGGGAGTCGATCCAAGAGCCATGGAGAGAGTTCGAGTCGGTGTGGTCGGTTGCGGTGCCATCTGCGGGGCCTACCTGGGAGCCGGGCAGCAGTTCCGCGTCCTGGACTTCGTCGCGTGTGCGGACCTGTTGCCCGAGCGGGCCCAGGCCAGAGCGCAGGAGTTCGGCGTGCCGCGCGTCTGCTCCGTCGACGACCTGGTTGCTGACCCGAACGTCGACGTCGTGCTGAACCTGACGGTCCCAAAGGCGCACGCTGGTGTGGCAACGGCCGCTCTGCGGGCCGGCAAGCACACCTACGCCGAGAAGCCCTTCGCCGTCAGCCGCGAGGAAGGCCGTCCGGTCTACGAACTGGCAAAGAAGAAGCAGCTCCGGATCGGCTGTGCGCCCGACACCTTCCTCGGTGCAGGCATCCAAACCTGCCGCAAGCTGATCGACGATGGCTGGATCGGAAGGCCCATCGGTGCCGCCGCCAACATGATCTGCCACGGTCACGAGGACTGGCACGCGGATCCTGAGTTCTACTACACGACGGGCGGCGGCCCGCTGTTCGACATGGGGCCCTATTACCTGACGGCCCTCGTGAACCTGCTGGGGCCCGTGAAGCGCGTCACCGGATCGGCCACGATCACCTATCCCCAGCGCGTCGTCACCAGCCAGCCCAAGTACGGCACGGTGCTCCAAGTCGAGTGCCCCACGCATGTCATGGGCATCATGGAGTTCGCGAACGGCGCCATCGGGACGATCGCCATGAGCTTTGACGTCTGGGCGGCTCAGGTGCCGTGCCTTGAGATCTACGGCACCGAGGGCACGCTAGCCGCACCGGATCCCAACTGCTTCGGCGGACCAGTGCGCCTCTGGCGGAACGGTGCGTGGAGCGAGGTGCCGCTGAGTCACGGCTATGCTGAGCAGAGCCGCAGCATCGGATTGGCTGACATGGCCTACGGGATTCGCACGGGACGGCCGCACCGAGCGAGTGGCGAGATGGCCTTCCACGTTCTCGATGTCATGTGCGGCTTCTACGACGCATGGGAGCAAGGCAAGTGGGTTGCGCTGGAGACGACCTGCGAACGGCCGGCGCCCCTCCCTCTGGGCCTCCCGGCCGGCACCCTGGATGAGTAGGCGACGCGCCGGGGCCGCTCCCGGCCGGCCATGCTACAGTGCCTGCTGGTGGATGACCTGATCGTCCAGGATCACGGAGACGGTGGCTGGGCCTCGACCCGCCACTGTCTCCTCGATGTGGTCGCCGGGCTCGTGGAGCCCGTCATAGACCACCCGTTCGCCCTCGGCGTCCACCACACGAATCTGCACGCGCTGGGCCGTGGCGGCCTGGGGCACATCCACCGTCACCTTGGCGGTCCGGCGCTCCAGTTTGGCGATGACGGGGTCGACTTTGCGGGTCCGTTCCGGCGAACGGGCTTGTTCTCCGGCACGGGGGCCCTTGCTGACCAGCAGGACCACCTCGCTACCTTCCAGCAACTTGCGGCCCGCCTGCGGGCTCTGGCTGATGACCGCGCCCTCGCTGACGATATCGCTGTACGCCATTCGGCCATCGGCGGCATGGAGACCTGCCTCCTGAAGCCGGCGCCGGGCCTCACTCGCCTTCAGGCGTGTCACCTCCGGCACCGTCACCTGCCGGGCGCCGCGCGAGACGCGCACGCTGATCGTCCGGCCCTCCTTGACCTTTCGGCCTGCCGGCGGCTTGCACCAAACAATCTGGCCGGCGGGAATGCTCGGGTCGTAGGTCTCATCCACCACGGCGAGCTTCAGCTCGCGGTCCAAGAGCAAGCGGCGCGCCTGCTCGACCGTCTTGCCCACCACTTTCGGGACAGTCACCTCGTCGGGGACGCTACGTTGCCACCGCACGTACAGCGCGAGCATGGGCAGGCCGATCAGCAGCGGCAGCAGCAGGGCGCCAATGAGCCCGGCGGTCATACTCACCGGCGGAGCCAGGCTGACGGCAGTCGTGCCGCGGACCGCAGCGCGGGCGGGGCTGGTGCCGAGACGCCTAACCCGCTGCCAGACACCCAGTCTCCGTTCTCGAGCGCGTGAAGAGGACGGGTTCTGCGGCGCGACCAATCCCGTGATGGGGCGCGGCCTCCCCCTCGGCTTGGGCGGCGGCACCTGAGCCTTTACCATATCCAGGACCGCCTGGCCATCGGCGGGTCGGTCCTCGACTCGTGGGGCCATGCACCGCTGGACGACGCCCGAGAGGCCCCCCGGGCCGGCCGCTGGCGGCTGCCAGCCCGGTGACGATGGCGGAGGCGAGCCGGTGAGTGTGTGGGCCAGGACCGCCCCAAACGAGTACACGTCGCTCTGAGGCACCGGCGCCCCCCCCCGACGGCGCTCGGGCGCCGAGTAGACCGCCTCATGGGGTCCCTGACCGACTCGGCGGTACGCACCTCCGAGACCGACGCCCCACAGGAGCACACCGGGACCGACGTCGCCCTCGTATACCTCAATCCACTGCGGCGCCAGGGCACCGTGCGCCTCACCCTTTAGGTGGAGGTGCGCCATGGCCTCCGCCAGGTGACGGGCTACGACTCGGGGAAGGTTCTCATCACCAGTGGGCCGGAGCAGCAGCTCGGACAGAGACTCGCCCTGGTGGCTCTCATAGACCACGACGGGATAGCCTCGGTGCTCCTCGACGGCCAGTATGCCCGCCACATGTGGGTGTCCGCCCGGACGGATGCGTGCAGCGAGGCGGCGAAGCTGGGCGAAGGCCTCGGGGTCGTCGGCCACGGATCGGTGGAGAGCTACTAGCCACACGGGTGTCCGCGAGCGGACGTCCACCCCGGCAAACGTCGAGAGCGCGGGCTCTCCATGCCCGGGACGGCCGACCTCAAAACGGTCACCCACTCGCTCGCCTTGCTGTAGCAATCCCGCAGCCTCCACCAGACAAACGGGACCTATTCTACCCCAACCGGGTCTTGCGCCGGCTGTCGCCTTTGGGCCCCCCAGGAGTCGGGACCGAAGAGGCCCGAAGGCGCACGTCTGGGAGTCGAGACGGCCGGAGCCGGTGGAACGGGCTCCCGGGGAGCCAGCGGACGCGACAGAAGCGCCAACCCTCCTGTCGTCAGAGCAGCCAGCACGAGGACCGCTAACCACAGACACACGCGGTTTCCCAGGGCATAGCGGCGCTCCGACGCCGCCAGCGTGGCCGCCACCTGGGGCGGCGCGGGGCTTGCGGACGGGACCGTATCACTCGGGGCGCGGGTCTGCAGGGCCCGGATGTCCGCCAGCATCTCGGCCGCACTGTTGTAGCGGGCTCCGGGATCCCTCTGCAGGGCCCGTCGCAGGATCCAGCACAGATCGGCCGGCAAGTGCTCGGGAAACTCCAGGTCGGAGTACTCAAGCGCCTGGATGATCTCATCCACCGTATCGCCGACAAAGGGTTTGCGGCCGCACACCATCTCATACAGGACGACGCCTGCAGAGTATAGATCACTGCGCCGATCGGTCTCGCGGCCCCGAGCCTGTTCGGGGGACATGTAGCTGGGGGTCCCCACCGGGCCCTTGCGACCCCGGCCCGCCTCGCCCTCACGCAGGGCGATGTCAAAGTCGGTGACCTTGACGGAGCCGTCAGCCTCCAGAGTCAGGTTGTCCGGCTTGATATCGCGATGCACGACGCCCTTCTCGGCGGCGGACTGGAGGGCGTCGAGCACCTGCGTAATGATCTCCAGCGCCTCGTCGATCTGGAGCTTCCCGCGTCGCGACAGCACGGTCGAGAGCGACGGGCCCCGAAGCAGCTCCATGATCATGTAGCAGTACGGTCCCTCGGTTCCGGCCTCGTATACGGTGACGATGTTGGCGTGGTCCAGCGCGGCGGCCGCCACAGCCTGGCGCAGGAACCTTGCCCGCAAGTACTCGGCGCGTTCGGGCGGGACGTCGTCGGGGATCCGCGTCTCCTTCACCGCGACGCGCCGACCCATGCGCAGGTCATCCGCCTCATAGACCGTGGCGTTGCTCCGGGCGATAGTCCGGAGTAGCTCATAGCGCCCGAGCACCACGCGCCGACCTTCCGGGCTGTCCCGTGCACCTTCAGCCAAACCCGGCTCCCTCGTCCCCAAAACGCCAGTCTCTTGTCTTCGGGACGGCTGGGTGCTGTCCTGCGGCAGCGGCCAGCTAAGTCATCCGGTTGAAGACGGACGGGGCTACGAGGCTCGTGACCCTACAGCCCCGAGGCGCGGTAGCGTGGCGGCTCGACCCACCTACCGGGGTTCCTCGGGCTCGGTGCTCACGATGAGCCCTCGCTCGTCGGTCAGTGCGAGAAAGTAGCACGTGGTCCCGTCGGGCAGGGTCGTCTCAGCACGGCCGTCCTGGAGAACGGCCGGATATGGGTCCCACTGTCGCTCCGTCCAAGGGCCCGTGGAGATCGTCGCGCACAGCTCTGCTTTGGTGATGGGGGACTGGGCCTCGAACGTGGCCCAGACGCGTTGACCGGCGCGGCCCTGTCCCGTGACCCGGCATAGCGGTGTCTCGCCCCGGAGGATCTGGTTGGCGAATGCGTGGATCTCTTCGGGCACCTCGCCCTCGATGTGGCCGTGCGGCATCCGGATTCGCATCGAGAGGGTCCGCGGCCCCACGGGCGTGCGGTAGGACTTCTG
>Ga0116184_10004417_pt1 | contig 11130 bp, 11 predicted proteins | sample AD_JPNNA5_MetaG_FD_89886 | JGI IMG/M metagenome (GOLD analysis project Ga0116184, IMG submission 89886) | Active sludge microbial communities of municipal wastewater-treating anaerobic digesters from Japan - AD_JPNNA5_MetaG | ecosystem: Engineered > Bioreactor > Anaerobic > Digestate | place...
CTATGCCGAGAACGTGGGCGGCGACTTCCTGGACTCGTCGGCATGGCGTGTGGTGCGCGCGGGAAAGACACCTTGTCTGCCGCACTTCCCGAACCCGAACGTGGTCCGTGTCGGTACCCGCTATCACGCCTTCGCCGATGGACCGGTGAACGTGGGCCCCGATGCGGGGCACCCGTGGAAGGCGCGGAAGATCATCGAGGCGGTTTCGGAGAACGGACTGGACTGGACCGAGCTGGGCTACGTGGAACCCGACGCCGACTCGCCGGCCATCCATGTGCCGGAGGCTTTCGTCCAACGCGAGGGCGATAAGACGATGATCTACGTGTTCTATGCCTGCCAGAACGGCGGGGAGCCAGAGTACGACTACCGGTATAGCCGAATCCGCTGGATGCGCCGATCGGGGGACTCGCCGCGCCCTACGCCTTCAGGCGCCGGAGATATCGCAGCCGTTCGTGATGCCGACGGGCTTGAGACCGCCGATTCCAGACAACTCCCGCACTGACCAGGGCGCCAACCGCAGCGAGACATTCCATCGTCATGAGTAGTTCGGGCACCAGAGCCACCTCCGTCACTCGGCTTCCAGTCTCCCCCGGATCATGCCCGATTATGGTTCCGCCGCTTGGCGGCCAGGGTTAGGGGTCTGACAAGGCTGGAGCAGAGCTTTGTCGTCCTCACCCAGCCGCAAAGCTCTGCTCCCCAGACAGGTTCATTTTAGTTCGCCAAAACAGTAAAGAGAACCACGGCCAAGGCACTGCCACACAGCACCGCGAAAACATCGCCGACACACGTCAAGACCTTGCTCGCCAACATGCCCACCCACCCCCAAGTATCTACGGCGAATCGTTCCTCTGGGGTAGGGCAGATTCACCCGGCTCGGCGCCTTTGTTGAGGCTCCATCTGAGCCCGAGACGCCACCTTTCAAAAGTCTTCGACGCACCGTAACGCGGCAGGTTCATTTCGGAGGGAGAAGAGTCCGTACCTCCAGCGTGATCGCTTGCCCACCACCCCACATCCCGGAGGCCCCCATGCCCCGCATTCCCTTCTGGCCCTTCACGCCGCGTGGCGCTTCCAGCACCGGCGCCCCGATCTTTCCGATAGCTTCCTTGGCGGGATCGGCCCAGCCGGACCGGCCTTCCGTCTGGCCCCCGCCCGAACACGAGGAACGCCTGGCTCGGTATGAGCGATACCGGAACCTCTACATGGGCCGTCACTTCGAGGTCTTCCACGACCCCCTCCGCGGCGCCGACCACGACCTCTTCTCCCAGTACTATGTCGCCGTCAACCTGGCTGCCCAGGTCAGCCAGGTTGCCGCCGATTTGCTCTTCGGCGAACCGCCCCAATTCGCGGCCGAGCGGGACTCGCTGCAGGGCCTCATCGACGATCTGGTCAGACGTAACGACCTCATCAGCCAGCTCCAGCGAACCGCTCGGGGCCAGTCCTACCGCGGCGATGCCGTCTTCAAAGCCCGTTGGGAACCCGATGCTGAGACCGGCGGCCGCGTGATCCTGGCCCCCCTGGCCCCCGACATGTACTTCCCCATCTTCGATCCCGATGACCCGAGCCAGGTCAAGAGTGTCTGGGTGGCCTGGTTGCGCCCCGACGCCCAGGGGGAGCCCACCATCCTCCGCGTTGAGGTCCACACGCCCGGCCGGATCCAGAACCTGGCCTTCCCCTATCGGAACGGGCGGCTGGGCAGCCCGCTATCGCTCGAGAGCCTCTCTCCCGATCTGCCGGAAGAGGTCATCACCGGGCTGGATGAGATTCCCCTGGTGCACATCCCAAACGCCCAGACCGATGATTCGGGCCCCTTTGGGATCAGCGACTACGCCTTCTTTGAGCCCATCCAGCGAGAGATCAACAACCGCCTGAGCCAGATCGGCACGGTGCTGGACAAACACGCCGACCCGAACATGGTCATCCCGCTCCAGGCGCTGGACGCCCAGGGCGAGTTCCGCGCGGTCACCCAGAAGGCGTGGCCCATCGACCAGGGCGATCCCCGGCCCGAGTACATCACCTGGGATGGCAAGTTGGAGAGCGCCTTCCGGGAGCTGGAGATGCTCGAGGAGTTCTTCTTCCTGGCCTCCGGCGTTTCGCCGAGCACTCTGGGTGTCTCCACCGGGGTGGGCTTCGGTGGCAGCACCGAGAGCGGCCGAGCGATCCAGCTCCGCCAGATCCGCACCCTCAAGTGGATCGAGAACAAGCGGGCGAGCTGGACCACGGGCCTGAAGCGGCTATTCCGCATCGCCCAGAAGCTGCTCATCGCCCACGGGGGCTTCCCGAGCGGCGAGCGCGCGGAACCCACGCCGGTGCAGATCCTCTGGCGTGATGGCCTCCCCACCGACCGTGCGGCCGACATCGACGACGCCGTGCACGCGGTCCAGGGCGGCGTCATGAGCCTCCGCCGCGGCATCCAGCTCGCTCAGGGCCTCGAGGGCGAGGGCCTGGCGAGCGAGGAGGCCCAGATACGAGCGGACCGGGGGGCCTGAGCCTCAGCCCTAAGGCCGCGCCGTCGGCCTGAGACCCGGCAAGCAACAGACCCCAAGGAAAGGCAGAGACCCCTTGAGCGACACCATGCAGGAATACCCATCCGACGAGACGCCGGATACTCTCCCCGAGGCAGTCCAAAGCCGCCTGGCCGAGCTCGAGCAACAGGCCGAGACCCAGCGGGCGGAACTCGCCCGAGCGCGAGCGGAGAGCGTGAAAGCGCAAATGCTACTGGAGTGGCCCGAACGGCTGCCCGGCGCCTATCAGGCCCAAGTGGTGGCCAGTGAGAACGCCGAGGAGGTCAAAGAGAGCCTCCGCCAAGTCACCGAGCAGTTCCAGGCCGATCGCAAGGCCTTCGGCTCCGCCGCCCGGCCCGTGGGCGCTCCGCCCGCAGGTCCCGGCGCCGTCGCCCATCCCCGATGGCATGGCAAGCGGCCCAGCGAGATCTCGCCCCGAGACTGGCCGACCTACAAGCGCCAGGTTCTGGGGCTGAGGTAGAGCAAGGCCCCACTGGCGCTAAGTTAGGCCCGAGATGACGCCGCAGGAGCACCGAGACGGCACGTCTGGATCTGGCGGAGGGGCCTGATAGGGGCATTGGCGGTAACTGAGGGCTCCAGCGGCCCATGGGCCTGGTTGCGGAGGGGCGCCATGGGGGGAACCACGCGGGCTGTGCGTGGTGGGCCCCCAACGCGCCCATTCCAGGGTCCCGAGTGCGACGCGAAGCCGCATTCGGGCTCGATCCGTCGGCCTGCGGCCAACCGGGGCCGATTAGGGTCCCACCAAGCTTCGCTTGGTCCCCCCTATCAGGCCCCTCCGCAACACCGGGTGGTGCCGAACCCAGGCCCTCCGGCTCGGAACCCAGCCCTAAGTTGCCGCCAGTACCCCCTTCCGGCCCCTCCGAAGATCCGCCATACATCCCCCGCAACCCCCGCACGTTCCCCATCCCCGAAAGGAGTCGCCCCATGGCAGTCACCACCACGACCGACATCGACGACATCATCGAGATCGCCCTGGCGGAAGCCCGTTACACGGTCCAGGCCAACACCTTCGTCCAGAACCTGGTTACGGTGAAGGACATCTCGGGGAGCCCGGCCAAGTCGGCACGCTTCCCCAAGTTCGGCGCCATCACGGCCACCCAGGTCGAGGAGGGCACGGACTACACCAGCCATGCGGACCTGGCCACCTCGAGCGTCGAGATCCCGGTCAAAGAAGTCGTCGCCGGGACCATCATCACCGACCTGGCCAAGACCTCGAGCCGCGAGGATATCGGCATCGCCGCCGGCCGCGTGCTGGGCAATGCCATCGCCCAGTACATCGAGCAGGACCTCATCGGCTTGTTTGCCGACTTCACGACCAACCAGGTCGGGACCACGAATGTGGACATCACCATACCCAACTGGATCAAGGCCAAGACCCTCCTGGCCGCCCATAATGCCCCCGAGCCCTACTTCGCGGTCATCTCGCCCTATGTCGAGGAGGACCTGATCCAGCTCCTCTCCGGCAACACCAACCAGTTCGGCGACTCCGTGACCGAGGAGATTGTCCGGACGGGCTACGTGGGGAACCCCTATGGGGTCATCACCTACCGCTCCGGCAACCTGATCCAGGATGTCAATGGCGATGTCCGATGCGCCATGTTCTCCCGCGAGGCCATCGGCATGGTCATCAAGTGGGATCCGCGCATCGAGATCCAGCGCGATGCCTCGCTCCGGGGCTATGAGGTCATCATGACCACCGCGTACGGGATCGACACCATCGACGCGAACTTCGGCTGCTCGATGCTGCTGGACAACGCGGACGCCTAGAAGGGCTTCCGTGCTCGAACGGGGCCGGCACCCCTCGCCCCGGTGCTCTCCCGTGGGGAGAGGGGGCTGGCCCCCCATCTCGTCTTGCCCGTGGAGGCCCCATGCCCACGCCACTCGATATCGAAGTTGGTGGCTCAACCGCCAACAGCTATGCCGGCCGCAACGAGGCCGACCAGTACTTCGCCGACGACCCCAACCGCGCCCAGGCGTGGGAGGGCTTCCCGCCCGCCCAGCGCGATCGAGCCCTCCTGCTGGCCACGCGATGGATGGAACGGTTGGCCTTACGTGGGGAGCCCCTCACCAACGACCAGGCTCTCCACTTCCCCACCGCGGAAACTCTGGATCGCCAAGGGGAAGCCTATATCCCCATCGGCCTCAAGTACGCCCAGATCGAATGGGCCTTCCACATCCTGGCTCACGCACCGGAAACCGTCCTCGACCGCGCCAGTTTGCGGGCTCAAGGCGTCCGCAGCTTCTCCCGGCTCGGCCTGAGCGAGCAACTGACCCCCGGCCCCGGAACACCTCCCCTGCCCCCTGAGGTCCGAGCCTACCTCCAGCCCTGGCTAATCGCGGGAAGGAGAATCAGCCGATAGATCCCAATAGGCAGGCCGTTCGTTCTACGGGTACAGGAGTCTGCACGAGGCGGTTGACCCGGACAGCAGATTGCTGTAAATACAATGGAAATAAATCTTCTGTTCGGTAACAGCCTGAGTGAAGATCCTGCATAGCCGTGGGGTGGATAAGGAGTTGGGTGTGATGGCTATGTCCGATTTTCCTTCGTATCGTGTGACGGTCACTCGACCCGTACAGACCCCAGGAGGCACTGAAGTCGAGGTTCACTATCGCACCGTGGCGCGGGAAGTCGCCTGCGAGCTGTACTCGGAGGAGACCCAGGGCGTGAAGTCCCTACCAGGAACCCGGCCCCTGCGCTACGCCCAGGCCATCATCTCGCCTCGAGCCGATGTCCGCTTCGGCGATCGTCTGGTCGAACCGACGGGTCAGTGCTGGGTCGTCGATCACCTCGTCCGCAGCGATCTCGTGTGCCGATGCACCCTGCGGGAAGGGTAGACAGCCCTCGGAGTCCTGATGACAACTCGTCACACCACCAGCTAGCATCGAAGTCTCTAGACGGGGCCACCTCCCCGGCCCCGTGGCATGCCCCCGGTCTCCTGGCCCCTCCCTGGCATCGCTCGACCGCGTTTCGCCCCAGAAGGAGCTCCCCGTGTCCCCCCATCTCTGGACCGACGCGCTCGCCGACTACCTCGTCGGCCTGATCCAAGATCATCTCGGCGAAGCCTTGAACCTATCGCGGGTGGCCAAGATCCGCCCCGATGAACTCGCCCCCATCGCCTTCTCCGACCCACTGGACGACGCTCTGCCGGCCGTGTACGTGATCCTGGATGATCCGCGGATACTCCCCGCGCGGATCATCGGCCCCGTGGTCGATGTGGAGGAACGCTTCCGGCTGGCCTTCCTCAAACGCGGCCCCATCGACCAGGCGGACACCGCCGCGCTGAATGCCGACATCCAGTCCCTGGCTGCCCTGATGCGGGATCACCCGTGGGTCGAACCGGGAGTACTGCCTGCCCCGACCCAGCAGCTCCTGCCCCTCGCGGTGGATGGCGTCGAGTATGACCCACCCGAACTGCGGCCACTGAGGAAGCTCGACGCCGCCCTCGCCGGCTGCGCTCTGCCGGTCCGCATCGTAACGACGACGGCGTAAGCGGCGATCCCTCCGAAAGGCAGAGGAGGGGCCGAATGGAAGGGGCCCGCAAAGCGGGAAGGGCGCCATCCGGCCCGCCTCTGGCCATCCCCCAAAGGAGCAACCATGGCTCACAAGACCGCCCGTGTTCTCTCTTGCCGCTGGGGAATCGCCAGCCCCGACACGCCCGTCGGGCGTGTGTTCGGCGGAACCTGTGTGGTGCCCCAGAACCTCACCAACAGCCGCGCCATCGGCGGCCAAGAGGTCAACCTCTATGGCCTCATCGAGCCCCGTATCCAGAACCTGGCCTTCGAGGTCCAGAGCGGCGCGCTTCTGTCCCAAGCCGTCCGAGGCGCCGGAAGCCTACCTGCCCTGAAGTTCCTGTGCTCCACCGATGCCGGCAGCTTCCTCTTCGAGGATGCCTACATCCACGAAATGCACCTGCGCTTCGCGGGGGCGGGAACGCTGACCGCCAGCCTATCCATCATGGCCCTGAAGGTCAGCCCGTCCACGGCCCAGGCGCCAGCTTCGCTGAACCTGCCCGTCTACCAGTGGCACGATGGGCAGATGACCCTCGGCGGGGCAGGCAGGTCCATGGCCGAAGGCGTGGTGTCCTTCTCAAACAACCTGGAGTACCTGCTCAACTGGGATGGCCCGATCGAGGCATCCCGGGCCCGATTCCCGTCGGAGATCAAGACCAACACCTTCGAGAGCCTGGCCTGCCGATTCACGCTGCGCGAGCCCCATGGCACCCTCGATCCCCTGGCCAACGCGCCCGGCACCACGGGAGCTGTCATCAGGGCCGAACGCGGTAGCCACCACGTGACCTTCACCCTCTCGGGCCTCAGCCTGGCCGAGGACGAACTGCTGCCCATCCCCGGCGGCGCCGATGAGGTGATCGAGTACCACCTGCCCTTCTATGGCCTGCACGGCAGCCTCGTCGTGACCGCCTCGGAGTAGGACGCCTTTTCCCCCCGAACAGGAGCGATTCCATGGCACTCCATCGCCGATTGGCCCCGAGACGCTTCACCGAAACGGTGGCCCTCGCGAGCGACCCCGAGGTGCGGTTCTACCTGCGTTTCTCCGCCCAAGAAGCCGACGAGCTGGCCAACTTCGTCGCCCCGCCCCAGTGGGGCCATCTCTGCCGGACCGCCGCCGGGTTCGTGCAAGACTGGGAAGGCGTGTGCGCCGAAGATGGCACGCCGGTGCCGTGGTCGCTGGAGGAGTTCTACGGCCGGCTGACCGCGGCCGAGCGGCTCGAGTTCGCGCAGGCGACCGTCGCCCTGGTGTATGGCGAAGCGGCAGGGTGGGGGAGTGAGGCCGACCCTTTCGCGACGAACGCCGGCGGCTGTCACTGTTCTTCGCCGGAGTCGCCTGGCAACCCGAATGGGGTCCTCAGCCCGAAGCCCTGCTCTTCGATACCCTCCTCCGCGAGTATCCCGGTCTGAGTTGGGCCGACATCTACACCATGCCCCGAGCCCTGTTGCGGGGCCTGCTCCGCTGTATGGAGGCGCGCCATGCTCACCCTGTGGGATAAGCGAACGCCGGTACTGGCCCTCCCCGCCCTGGCGCCGACTCTCGCGCCGCCGGTGGCACTGCGAAGGCTCCGAAGCGCGAGCGTCCCGGCACCGGTTCGAGCGAACGCGTGGGTGGGGAGAGCGCTGACCTCTTTGGTCCGCCAGAGCCCTGCAGCTTTACCACTGCCGAGCGTGCGGAAGGTACCGAGCCTCCTTGCGCCGGCCTTGGCAGCCCGGGCAACTTCTGCAATGCCAGGCGGACTGCCCGCACTCGCCTGCCTTCGACGACCGGTCTCGATCGAGCGAATCCGCGCCGCGATGATACACGCGCGGCCGAGCGGAACCGAGGTGGAGCCTGCCCTGGCTGCTCGCCGGCAACCGTGGGGGCCCGTGGCTGTGGTGATGACACATAGCCAACCCGTGGCGCCTGAAGGCATCCCGTGGCTGCGCGAGGCGAGCTCGCGCGAGGCTGAAGCCTCGCCTACGGACGCGATGGACCTGACGCCACTGCTGGCCGAGGCGCTCCGGCAACTCGGGCGGGAGTGAGACACTCGGGCCGGATAGGGTCCCACCAGCCTTCGGCTGGTCCCCCCCTATTCGGCCCCTCCGAATACCCTCCGAGGAACCGAAGGAGGGGCCGAATGGAAGGGGCCGCGCAGCGGGAAGGGCGCCATCCGGCCCGTTAGGAGCGCACTGAGGAGCACACCCCTAGAGGCTCCTGGGATACACTGCGGATAGACCGCCAATCCCGAGGTCCGCGGAGGGAGGCCAGGCATGTTCGAGCCCGCACGGTACTTCTCCAGCAACCTGACGGTGGGTTTTCCTCGGCGGACAGACGTCGAGACCTGCGCCGATGCCATCGCGGCCAAGCTCGAGGAGCGCTATAAGCCCTACCCAATGCAGCCACTACCGGAGTGGCTAGAGCAGGATGTGCCTCGGCTAGCCTTTGTCACTCCGAAACAGGTGATCGGCTCCCATCGGATCTACGTCACGCAAGCTGGCTTCCGCCTGGAGGTCTTCCACAAGCCCAGCCACCAACTGGAGCCTTCTGTTGTCGAGGAGAGCCTGATCGCGGAGGTCGCCACCCTGTTCAGCCTGCTGGAGACTGTCCAGGCGGAGAGCCCAACCTACTGCGGCTTGATGACTCAGGTTCGGGTACCTGCAGAGAGCGAAACGGAGGACCGGTCTATCGGCCGCTATCTGGCGAAGCGTTTCCTGAAGGAGCCCGAGATCAGTGGGCTCTACGAGCTGACCGTTCGCTTCTGCGAGACCATTGACGAGCGCTTCTTCAGCAACACCACTTATGAGGTCTATCGCGCGTGGGACTCGGCCAAGATGGACCCAGCCAAGCCGCGGCTCAGTGGCCCTGGAGCCATGACGCGCGGAGTACTCATCAGCGGCGACTTCAATGACCGGCATGCCTTCAACGAGAACGAAGAGTACACTTCGAATCAGCAGACCGCCGAGGAGATCGTTCACCGCGGGATGGACGCAGTAGCCCGGGCGATCACGACGATAAGGGGGTGACCCAGATGGCCGAGGCTTTGCTAAGAGTGGACAGCGCGCAGACGGACGTAGTCACGGGGCTTCGCCTCGTGGAAGGCACTTTGCCATCTTCCCATGGAACGTTCTCGCTTAACACCCCCCATCTGATGCTTCTGCAACCCGTGCCAGAGCCCGGTTTCTCCACGGCAAGAAGTCTGCGGAAGTATATGGGAACCTGGAATGGCGATGACCTTGAGGAGTGTCTGGACCTCGTATATCGCACTCGAGGGAAAGCTCGGTTCTGAATGTACCTCCTCGACACGAACAGCCTGAGCCAGATCCTCAAAGGGGATCCCGCGCTCGACGCATGGTTGGATGCCAAGGACGACGCCGCTCTGGCCACATGTGTAGTCGTACGCGGCGAGCTGGTCTACATGGCCGAGAACTCCGACCGGAGAGCCGAGAACCTCCAAGATACAGAGGCCCTCCTTGCTGGCCTGACTATCCACGACATCGACGAAGCAACAGCCGATGCCTACGGCCAGATCAAGGCAGCGATCTTCCGGTGTTTCGGACCCAAAGAGAAGGCAAAACGGCGACAGACCGAATGGAAGACCCTCGGAGTCGACGAGAACGATGTATGGATCGCGGCAGTCGCAAAGCAACGTGGCCTCACCGTTGTCTCGGTTGACTCTGACTTTCAGCGGATCCACCAGGCCACTGGTCTTCCGGTTGAGAACTGGCTCTCACCGCCAACAGGACAACCCACAGATGAATCCTGACCAGCAGAAGCCAACGCCCGAAGAGCCCCAAGACGATTACCCCACGAGGACCCGCGCAAAAGAGGATCTTCAGCGAGCTGGGCTGCCTCAATGGGAGAAGCCAGTCATCGGTCCAGACGGGCTCTGGACCAAGTCCTTCGCGGAGCTGGCTGCAGACCTAGTCGGTGGAGAAGGAGCTCCGCCGGACCTCTCCTACAACCCCGACCACATGCGGGACTTCGGCAAATAGGACAGCTATCCAGACCCCCCCCGAGGCGACCAGCCCATCCCCCTGATCATCCCCGACGATCGACGCTAGGCCCCGCAGCGCTTGAACGCCACCCGCTCAGACTGCCCCCCATCCCCTTGGAGGCTTCCCCGCTATGAGCCTGCCTCTTCGCGCGCAGACGAAGGTCATGGTCTTCCCCCCGAACTACACCGGCACGGTGGAACATCAGGGCGTGGGGTATGAATGGATGGTTCGGCCGGAAGAGGCCAGCACGCCCACCAACACGGCCCGGGGCATCTTCCATACCTACTGGTACATGGGGAAGGGCACGCCGAAGCTCTACTACGTGCCCGAGCCCGTGCCTTTCGTCCAGGTGCTCCACACCCACCAGCAGATCAAGACCTTCACCGACCCCGCGGGGCGGCCGGTCTTGCTCTACGATGCTCCGGTGCGGCTCTCCGGCCAGCCGGTAACCGACTTCAACACCGCCCTGGGCGATCACGGCTTCCTCTTCCGCGGCGCTGCCACGCGCTGGGGGCTGGTCGATATCCCCTGCATCTCCTCGGGCCCCTTCGGCTCGGGGATCACGACCCTCGGGGCCACGGTGCAGGCCGTGGAGAACTTCACGCTCCGCGTGCTGCCGGTGCTCGAGTACCAGCGAGGCTCGTGGTCGCTGCGGGTCAACTTCAACCAGAAGCACTTCTTCTGGTGGGCGCAGCAGCCGGGCTCGAAGAACGGCGAGAGCTACTTTAGCTTCCACCGCTATACCGACTACGACACCGACCAAAGCAAGCAGATCATCCCCGCCGGCCACCTGCCCGTGCGCGCGGCGGGCAACTGGCTCCAGTTCCACTTCATCGCCTTCGGCAAAGACGTGCTGTTGGTCGAGATCCTCGACGCCGACGGCAAGGCGCTCCGGCGCTTCATGGCCTACGATCCCGAGCTGAACCTCTATGGCAAGGATGTCGAGATCGAGCTGGCGGTCAACGATGGCACTCTGGCCCTTGGGGTGACCGAACACCGTTATTCGGCCACGGGGGTGCCGCCCTCCAGCGTGCCCGACGAAGACGAGCTCAACGACCCGGACGCCATCGACGACGATCTGGCGCTCACGTATCCCCTCCACGCCGGGGTCGAGGTGCTCAAC
>Ga0116184_10004424_pt1 | contig 11124 bp, 12 predicted proteins | sample AD_JPNNA5_MetaG_FD_89886 | JGI IMG/M metagenome (GOLD analysis project Ga0116184, IMG submission 89886) | Active sludge microbial communities of municipal wastewater-treating anaerobic digesters from Japan - AD_JPNNA5_MetaG | ecosystem: Engineered > Bioreactor > Anaerobic > Digestate | place...
AAGAGCAGCAGGTCGGGCTGCTGGGCCATGAGCTGCACCAGCTCCGACCGCTTGATCTCGCCCCCAGAGAACCCCGCATTGATGTCCCGTTCCAGGAAATCGGTGAAGTTCATCCTGGCCGCCATGCCCGCCACATCCACCTCCCGGCCCCCGGCGCAGATCTGGATCATCTGCCGTGTCTTGAGCCCGTTGACCGTGGGGGGACGCTGGTACGACATGCCGATGCCGAGCCGGGCCCTCTCGTTGATGGGCAGGTTCGTGATGTCCACCCCCTTGAAGGTGATCTTTCCCGCCGTCACCCGGTACTGCGGGTAGCCCATGATCGTCATGAGAAGCGACGTCTTCCCCGACCCGTTCGGCCCGAAGAGGATGTGCGTCTCGCCGGGCTTGATTTCAAGGTCGATGTGCCGCAGCACCTCCCGATCGCCCAGCTTCACCTGGAGATCCTCGATGAGCAGCATCTCTCCTGTCTCCTTTCGTTGGCTGTTCTCGCCTCGGCGATTTCCGTCCGAGGGCCATTACTATGGGAAGAACGGAACATCCTGTCAAGGGGTTTCCTTTTCTCCCTCCCCCGGCAACGCAGGCGTCGTGCACCGCGCACCGGCCGGACCCGGCTGAAAAAAGAGTTGACTTTTCCGCAGGAACTCGTCCATAAACAGCGTCGCATCGCCTTGTTTCGATTGTTTCGGCGGAGACCGTCACGACGTCAACCGGCAACCCGGAATCAGGAGGGGACATGAAAGCCACCGTCAACGAGGATCTCTGCATCGGCTGCGAGAGCTGCGTCGACATCTGCCCCGACGTCTTTGAGATGGAGGATGAACTCGCCGTCTGCCGCTTCGACGAGGACATCCCCGCCGAGTTCGAGGATGCCTGCCGCGAAGCCGCCGAATCCTGCCCCGTCGAGGCCATCGACATCGAGGACTGAAGACTAGCCTGAAGGCTCAAGCATAACGTAAAAAGGCTCTCCCCGGCCTTTCGCCTTTCGCCTTTCGCCTTTCAGTACCTGAACACCCCGTCGTCGTAGACGATCACCCGCTTTCCCGTCACCAGGTGCGCCGTCACGGTCTTGGGCTCCGTGTTGACGAGGTCCCAGTGCAGGGCCGAGTCGTTGAAGCCCAGCGTCTTCTTCAGCGCCGGCGTGAGCGCCGCCGCGCCCCTGGCGCAGGTGTCGGCGTAGGAGGAGCCGAAGGCGATGTGGCAGTTCCCGTACTTGCCGCCGAAGTTCTCGTCGTAGAGCGTGTTGGCCATGAACCGGTCGATCCGGGAGAAACGGCGGTCCGTCAGCGAGAACTCCCCGATCCGGCTGGCCCCCTTGTCCATGGCGATCTGCCTTCGGGCGAAGGCCTCCCCCTCGTCGGCCCGGACGACGGACCCGACTCCCTTGCGGAACTCGAGGACGACGCCGGACACATAATTGCCGCTCCGGAAGGACGGCATGTTGGCAACGAATCGACCCTCGGTCCCGCGCCAGTCCGGCGACAGAAAGATCTCGAAGCTCGGGACGTTGTGCCCCGAAATGCCTACCCACCGGCGGTCCTGTCCGGGCGTGATCTTCAAGTCCACGCTGTTCCCCTCGACCCGGTAGAAGGCGACGCGCATCGCGTTGAGCCACTTCTTGATCTCGCCCACCTCGCGGTAGATCGCTTCCCACTTCGCCACCGGATCGGCACTGTCGAGGTAGCAGGCCCTGACGATCTGTCGCTCGTAGAGCGCCTCCGAGAGTTTCGCCTGCCGTGCGAGCTCGGCGGTCGGCATCATGCACAGGGTCCAGCCGAAATTCCCCTCGCTGTCCCTGCGGTCCAGGATGTCCTTCAGCGCCTTGCGCGCGACGGTGGCGGCGGCGATTTTTTTGGGATCCACGTCCCGCAGGTGCGTGAGAGACACCGGGGCATACAGGTAGATGCTGCCGTGGAGATGTTCGCAGAGTTCGCGGTCTCCGGGGGCAAGGAAGGTGATCTGCTTCGAGTCCGAAAGGCCGTAGAAGTTCTTTTCCATCTCCGGGGTCATCCCCGACCGCAGCACGGGGTGGAGCCCCCTCTCGATCAGCTTTCCCTGGAGGATCTCCGCCAGACGGACGGCGGGGAAGTCGAAGACCACCCGCACGATTTCCCCCCTTCGGTAGGTCTTCTTCCTCGCCGTGTTCAGGCCCCAGATGAGCACCTCGGCGTACCGCTGCAGCATGGTCTCCGACAGCATTCCCATTACTCCTTTCGTTCGGCACTCCCTGTTTATCCTGTTCATCCATGGGTATGGGTTACATCATCATGGACGAAGAAGTTTGGACGTTCAGAAGTTTTGAAACTTGTCGCAGCCGGCAGGGCGTTGGAAGCAGCCCCGTTCTCCGAACTTCTCAACCTCCGATCTTCTCAGTTTCCTCCCCGGTCAGAAGTCCCTCGGCTTGCAGATGACCTCCCGGACCTTGAGGTCGAAGAACCGGGCGCTGTTGGCCGGCCGGAGGACCAGGGCCGTGTCGACCCCTTCGCTCGTCCCGCCCAGCGCGATCACGTCCTCATCGGTCCGGACCAGCCCGGCATCGGCCGCCATGAGAGTGACCTCGACGGCCACCTTGGTGCCCTGCCCGAACGTCCGAAGGGTGAAGGCCATGATCTCGTCGACCTGGTAGGTGCCGAGCTTGTTCCGAACCGCCCGCCCGACTCCCCCGAAGGCGTGCTGTCCCGTGAAAACGGGGATCCCCGCCTCCTCGAGCCGCCGCCGGGCCGCCGTTGTCATGTCCTGGCGGCCGGGCTTCTCGAAGCCCGCCACGTGGGAGACGGCGATGACCCGGACCCCTTTCCCGAAGGCCCTTCGCGCAGACAGGGCCGTCCTGCCGGTCACGCTCGGGACGATGACACTTGCGATCCCCAGTGCATCGGCCCGGGAGGCTGCCGCCTCGAGAACGTCTGCCGTGTTGCCCTTCCCGGGCTTCCGGAAATACCGGCTCACCCGCTCCTCGTATCGTCTTGCCGTCATGATTGCGCTCCTTTCGGTCCCGGGTCGTCAGCGCGACGCGCAGTCCTCGCAGAGCCCGAACAGGTCGAGATGCGCCCGGGTCACCCTGAATTTCTCGCGTTGCGCGAGGGCCTCCATGTCCCGGATGAATGTGCCCTGCACCTCGCGCACCGCCCCGCACCGCGTGCAGATGAAATGGGCATGGGTCCCCGTCTCGGCGTCGTGCATCTCGAAATGGGAGTGCCCCTCGCCGAAGCTCCGGCCCTGGATCACGTTTCGCTCCCGAAAGTACGCCAGGCTTCTGTATACCGTCGCCAGACTGATCCGCGGATCCTTCCGGCGCGCCAGCTCGAGAAGCTCGTAGGCATCCAGGTGACCGTGCTCGCGGAGGATCTCCAGGATGATCTCCCGGCGGGGCGTCATCCGCAAGGATTTCCATGCTCGCTCCATGTTTCGGTCCTCCCCTCAGCCTCGTCCGTCCCGCCACCGGAAACGCATTCTCCGCCCCGGGGTTTCGCGTTTTTTCCGGTGGACGGGCCTCACGAAGATCTCCCGGGCGATCGCGTCGTCGAAGGCCACGGTGCTCTCGTCGATCTTCACGATGTACGACGGCCGCCGCTGCACGAGCTCCAGGGGCCGGCCCGTCATGACGCCCAGCGAGGTGAGGTAGGACAGCCGGGTGTTGTCGCGCGTTCCGATGTAGGCCACGGTCGCCTTCTCTCCGGCATCGAGCTCCGTCAGCGGCACGACGAGCGGCCGCAGCGTGGTCTCCCCGGCCTCGCAACAGTCCCCCGGGGGGATGGATTTCCCGTGCGGGCAGGTGCGTGGGTGCCCCAGCAGGATGCAGATCGAATCGGTCGCCTCGCTGCCCATCATGTGCTCGTAGCGGCAGGCCGAGTGCTCCATCTCTTCGCTCTGCAAATTGAGCACGTCATGCAGGAGCCGCTCCGCCAGACGGTGGCTCCGGATGAGCTCCTTGGCCTTCTGATACCCCTGCGCCGTCAGGACGAGCCCCTCCGTCCCCTGCCGCGCAAGCCCGTCCTCGACGAGGCGCGCGGCCTGCCCGACCAGCTCCGGAGGGATCCGTGAGCCGTCCCCGGGGATCTGCCCCTGGAGCTCGAGAGTCGTCCAGATCTCCTCGAGGATCTCGTCAAGGTCCTCACCCCTGCAGGGCTTGCAGATCTCTTCCATGCGCATACCTCTCAGAATGTGACGTGCAGCAGTCTCAAGACGGCGTTGAGGACGCCGCCCGCGGCAATCGCGTAGATGAACACGAAGAGGATGATGCCCGAACCGACCAGGATTCCCCTCTCCTTGATGATCACGAACGTGTTGGCGATGCAGGGGACGAAGAGCGTCATGACCATGGTGGCGACAAAGGCCTGCAGGTTGTCCATAAGGCCCCGCCCGTAGATGTCGAAAAAGTAGGCCGCCACGTACTCCCTCCGCAGAAACCCGAGGATGAAACCCTCGGTCGTCTCCGCCGGGAGGCTGAGAAGCCCGACGACGACGGGATTCAGCAGGCGCTTCAACGCCTCCAGCGCACCCGCCCGGTCGGCGACGAAGAGCAGAGCCGTCCCCAGGAGGAACCAGGGGATGACTTCGCGCACGAACCAGTAGGAACGGTAGACCGTCTTGGCCGCGACATCGCGCGGCGCGGGGAGCCTGTAGGGGGGGAGTTCCGCGACGAAGGCCGTTGTCTGACCGGGCAGCAGCTTCGAGGCAAGCCACCCGGCAACCATCAGCTGGACCGACAGCAGCGCGACGAACAGGACGAGGGCGAAGAACCCGATCCGGGCAAACATCCCCAAGATCAGCCCCATCTGCGGCGCGCAGGGGATTCCGAGGGCGAGGATCAGTGTCGCGATGATCCGCTCCCGGCGGGTCTCGAGGATCCGGGTCACGACGGCCGCCATGGTCCCGCACCCGAACCCGAGGACGATCGGGATGACCGCCTTGCCGTTGAGACCGATCAGGGAAAAGAGCCGGTTGATGATCACCTCCAGGCGGGGCAGATACCCCGTGTCCTCGAGGAGGGAGAACACGAGGTAGAAGGCCGTCACCGTCGGGAACACGATGGCAAGGGAGTAGGTGATGCCCATGGTGATCTGTCCGTAGGGCCCCACCAGAAAGTCCCGCACGGCGGCGTAGGGGACGTGGGAGAGCGCTCCCACGACGGGCGGCAGCAGCCATTCGCCGAAGACCACGTTCTGGACGAAATCCACGACGGTCCCGGCTGCGAATACGCCCACAAACCGGTAAATCCCGTAGAGAATCCCGAGCATGAGCACTGCGCCGCCGACCGGGTGAGTCGTGAAGCGGTCGAGGCGCTCGGCGAACCTCGAGCGGAATCCCCGGCCCCGGCGAAGCGTTACGCATTCGCGGATCAGCCTCTCGACGACGGCCATCCGGGCATCGAGGATGACCCTCGAAAGGGGTTCGAGGACACGGGACTGCGTCTGCACGATGATGTCCTTGATCGCCCGGCTCTCCCCGGCCTGATCCCCGAGCAGGACATCCACAAGCGGGGGGTTTCCTGACAGAAGCGTCAGCGCGACGGCCCTCCGGGATACCGGGTACTGCGGCAGGAGGCCCACGATACCCGCCACGGCCTCCTGCACGCGGGAATCGTAGACAACCCTCAGGGGGGACCTCTTGGGTCTGCGCAGGGCGTCCAAGAGTTCCCGCTTCCCTTTTCCCCGGATCGCGTCGGTCTGCACAACGGGAATACCGAGGCTCTTCGAGAGCCGGACCGCGTCGATGACATACCCCTTCTTTTCCGCCTCGTCGGCGAGATTGAGAGCGAGAACGAGAGGCACATCCGCCTCGATCAGGGCCATCGTGAGCAGCAGCGTCCGCCGCAGGTTCTGCGCATCGCCGACCTGGAGGATCGCCTCGAGCCCGTCCGAGAGGAGCGTCTTGAGGGTGACACGCTCTTCATCGCTTCGAGGGACGACGCTCGCGATCCCGGGCGTGTCCACCACGTAATAGTCCAGGTCCGCGGCCTTGCCTGACTTGACCTCCACCGTGGTCCCCGGGTAATTGGACACGACAACGAATTCCCCGGTGAGCATGGAGAAAATCTTGCTCTTGCCGACATTCGGGTTGCCGACCAAAACGAGCCTGCGCTCCCCGGGCAGGTCGCCCGGCGACAGGGGCCTCATTCGAGCTGTGGCTGTTGCTGGCTGTTCCATGTGCGAATGATTCTCATTCGCAACATAATGCCGTTTTTCGAAAATAGCAAGGAATTCTATCGGGTATGTCGTGATCGCCGGTACCGGGTGTCTCAGAGACGCTTGAGGAGGGTTTCGAGATTCCTGCACTGGATGCAGAGAATGTTGCCTTGACGGTCGAGCAGGACGAGCATCGGGACGCCCCGCACCTGGTAGAGCTGGGCCACCTTCCCGTCCGGGTCCGGCAGGACCGTGAACGGCAGGCCGTGCCGGGCCGCGTATCCGGCGACCTTCTTTTCCGCTTCGTTGACGAAGATGTTGAGCACCTCGAGGTTCGCAGCCCTGCCCCGGGAGTGGATTTCCCGGATTCGGGGAATCTCCTCCGTGCAATAGGGGCACCACGTCGTGCCGAAGACGAGCAGGACCGGCCGGCCTTTCAGGTCGGCAAGCCGGATGTCCTGCCCCTTGAGATCCTTCAGGCGGAAATCGGGCGCGGGGGCATCGACGGCGATCAGGTGCGGCGGGCCTTTCGGGGATTCTGCGCCGGGCGAGCAGGCCGCCGCGGCGAGCAAGAGAAACAGCAGGAACAGGCGCTTCGCATGCATCGGGTTCAACCCTTTCGATCAGGCGCTCAACGCACTGTACAGAAAATAGGCCCCGACGGCAAGCATCACGACGCCGGAGCTTCTTTGTACGGCAACCATCCATGGCCCCGATTTCGGCAGGCCGGTGAGGATTCCCGCGAACGTGCCCACCAGCAGGAGCAGCGTCCCCACGCCGAGTGAAAAGACGAAGAGCAGCGACCCCCCGAACAGGACGCTTTGCCCCGCGGCCACGATGCCGAGGATGCCGATGAGGACCGGGGCCGCGCAGGGGCCCAGGACAAATCCCGAGGTCAGACCGACGACGAAGCTTCCGGCGATGCCCTTGCGGCCCGTTCCCGTCAGGATCCGGGGCACGAAGCGCTCCAGGGAGAAGGGAATGACGTCCAGCATGGCCAGCCCCATGAGCAGCAGGAGGATGCCGATCGCGACCAGCGTATAGGGGCTCGTCTGGGCCGCCCCGAAGAGCTTTCCCGTCATCGCTGCAGCCATCCCGAGCGCCGTGTAGGTCACCGCGAGGCCCAGGACGAAGCTCAGCGAGAGAACGAATCCCCGCCCCCACGACACGCGGCCCTGGGCACCGATCACGGCGGCCGTGATCGGCACGACGGGATACACGCAGGGGGTGAAGCTGACGGCGAGCCCGGCCAGGTATGCCGCCGCGTACGCCAGCAGGGGGGACCGTCCGAGATAGAGTTCGAATTCGCCCGCGATCGCCTCGATCATGACCTCTCCACGCCTACGCCTGCCCACCCATAACCCAATTCGACGGCCTGCGCAAGCGCCCGAGGCAGGCAGCGCGGAAATCCGTTTGCAAACGAGTTGCATTCATCGTATAGTCACCATGCCATGGAACATTGCGACATTCGGACCACTCTCGACCGTGCGGGCCTCGCGAAGACGTCCCAGCGCGTGGCCGTCCTGACGGCCCTGGTGCACGCGGAGACCCCGCTGAGCGTGAAGGATATCCTCGAACGGCTGGCGGCCGGCAGCCGCGTCAACAAGGTCACGATCTACCGGATTCTGGCCTCCTTCAAGGCCGAAGGCATCGTCCGGGAGATCGCGACGGATCATGGCGTCAGCTTCTATGAAATGGCCTGCCGTCACAACCCGACGCACCCCCATTTCTACTGCCGCGCCTGCCGGAGTCTCGCATGCCTGCCGTCCACGGAGGCCCAACGGAATTGGCTCCGGGAATTCCGCCCGGCGGAGGCGATCGTCGAGAGCGTCGCCGTCAACGTCACGGGGCTGTGCCGCCGGTGCCGACAAAGTACCCGCAGAGGAGACCCATGAAGAAGACCCTGATCCTGCTGGCAGCATCTGCGGCGTTCGCCCTGCACGGGCCGCCCGCGCAGGCGCAGGCCGAGAACACGCGCCTCACCGTATTTGTCAGCATCCTCCCCCAGGCCTATTTTCTCGAGCGGATCGGCGGCGACCGGGTCCGCGTCGAGGTTCTCGTCGGCGAAGGGCAGTCGCCTCACACTTACGAGCCGACGCCGCAGCAGATGGCCCGGCTGCACGAGGCGAAAGCCTGGTTTCTCATCGGGGTCCCGTTCGAGCGGCACCTCGCGCAGAAGCTGCGCTCCGACGGTTCGGGGCCGGTTTTCGTCGAGACCCAGAAAGGCGTCCCTCTCAGGACTCTCGAGAAACACGATCGCGGGCAGAACCGGCACGAGGGGACGGGCGGTCATGCGGAGCACGGGGCGGGAACGCGGGATCCCCATATCTGGATGTCCCCGAGACTCGTGAAGATCCAGGCACGGAACATCTGCGAAGCCCTCATCCGCATCGACCCGGCATCCCGGGAGCCGTACCTGAAGAACCTGCAGTCCTTTCTGACCGACCTGGACCGCGTGGATGCCCGGATCGCCCGGTCGCTTGCACCGGTCAAGGGGCGAACGATGTACGTGTTTCACCCGGCCTTCGGTTACTTTGCCGACGCCTACGGACTGATCCAGGCGCCCGTGGAAATCGAGGGGAAGGAACCGGGGGCGCGGCAACTCGCTGCGCTGATCGACCGGGCAAAGAAGGACAAGGTCCGGGTGATCTTCGTGCAGCCGCAATTTTCCAGCAAGAGTGCCGGGGTGGTGGCGAAGGCGATCGGAGGCGCCGTGGTCCCGATCAATCCCCTCGCGAAGGAATACCTTGCCAATCTTGAATCCATGGCGTCTGCCGTCGAGCAGGGCCTTCGGTGAGGCATGATGAGCCCGAAGGACGTAGTCATTGTCAGCGATGTCTCCTTCTCCTATGACGGGGTCCCGGTCCTGGAGGATGTCCGCTTCACGATCCCGCGGAATGCGTTCATCTCCATCGTCGGCCCCAACGGCGGCGGGAAAACCACCCTGCTGAAGCTGATGCTGGGACTGCTCAAGCCGACGCGGGGAAGCATCGAGGTCCTCGGGACGAGTCCCGCCCGGGCGCGCACCCGCGTCGGATACATGCCCCAGCATGCCCAGCTCGACCCCCAGTTTCCGGTGAGCGTGCTCGACGTCGTGCTCATGGGGCGGATGGGCAAGGGAAAGGGATGGGGACCCTACAGCAGGCAGGACCGGGCCGTCGCTCTCGATTCGTTGCGAAAACTCGAGGCGGAGGATCTCAAGGATCGGCCGTTCATGGCCCTCTCCGGCGGGCAGCGCCAGCGGGTGCTCATCGCCCGTGCCCTCGCCTGCGAACCGGAGATGCTGCTCCTGGACGAACCGACGGCGAATGTCGATCCGGCGGTGGAAACGGAGCTTTTCGAATTGCTCCACGACATGAGCAAGGCCATCACCGTTCTCGTGGTGAGCCACGACCTGGGATTCGTCTCGCATTACGTCCAAAGCGTGGTGTGCGTCAATCGCCGAGTCATGGTTCATCCGACCGCGGATGTGACGGGTGAGGTGATCCGCGACCTCTACCTGACCGATGTCTGCATGGTCAGGCATCATCACCGTGAGGGCTGAGGGAAAGGAAAGGCCCATGGGCGAATTCCTGTCGGACCTGACACGCTACCCCTTCCTCCAGCACGCCCTGCTCGCCGGGGCGCTCGCAGGCGTCGCCTGCGGCGTCATCGGAAGCTACGTCGTCACGAAGAAGATCAGCACCATCGCGGGCAGCATTGCGCACACCGTCCTGGGGGGTCTCGGCGCCGCCCGCTATTTTCAGGTGGTTCACGGCTGGGATTGGTTCCACCCGCTCTACGGCGCCGTTCTGGCCGCCCTGTTCGCTGCGATGGCGATCGGGGTGGTCACCCTGAAAGCGCGACAGCGCGAAGACACTGTGATCGGCGCTCTCTGGGCCATCGGCATGGCGGTGGGGATCCTCTTCATATCCCGGACGCCCGGCTACAACGAAGACCTGATGAGCTATCTCTTCGGGAGCATCCTGATGGTCTCCGACCGGGACCTCTGGCTGATCGCCGGACTCGACCTCGCCGTCGTGGCCATCGGGGCTGTCTTCTACAACCAGTTTCTCGCGATCTGCTTCGACGAGGAGTTCGCCCGCCTGCGGGGGGTCCGGGTCGAGTGGTTCTATCTCCTGCTGCTCTGCCTCACGGCCCTGACGGTCGTGCTGCTCGTCACCGTCGTGGGGATCATCATGGTCATCGCCCTGATCACCCTGCCGGCAGCCGTGGCCGGCGAGTTCACGAAGAGGCTGTGGCACATGATGCTTCTCTCGGCGACCCTGACCGTCTTCTTTACCACCGCCGGTCTTGCGCTCAGTTACGGGCCCAATTGGCCCGCAGGGGCGACCATCATCGTGATCGCCGGTGCGGTTTATCTCGTAGCCGTCGCGGGGCCGCGGCTTTTCGTCCCGAAGCGATGAGAAGGATGCCATGACAAACACCGAAGACCCCCACCACCTCGGGCACCGCGAACGGCTCAAGTCCCGTTTCGAACGGGCGGGGATCGCCGGCCTGCAGGACTACGAGGCCGTGGAACTGCTTCTGTTCTATGCCCTTCCCCGCCGGGACGTGAAGCCCCTGGCAAAAGAGCTGCTGAAGCGCTTCGGTTCCCTCAGGGGGGTGCTCGATGCCGATCCCGGGGCCCTGCAGGCCATTCGGGGCATCGGCCGCCACACGGCCGCGCTGTTCGGCATCGTCCGCGAGGTCGCCTCTCTCTCCCTGCGGCAGCGGGCCGAGGAGCGCGAGCAGATCTCCTCGACGAGGGAGCTGATCGACTACTGCCTCGCCTCCATGGGCGGCCTGAAGGACGAGCATTTCGCCGTCATCTGCCTCGACGCGCGAAACCGCATCATCGAGGTCGAGACGATCCAGGAGGGGATCGTGAACCAGGCCGTCGTCTACCCGCGGAAGGTCCTCGAAAAGGCCCTCGCGCACAAGGCCTCGGCCATCATCCTCGTGCACAACCACCCATCGGGTCACGTGCGCCCCTCCGACGCGGACATCCGCCTCACGC
>Ga0116184_10004428_pt1 | contig 11120 bp, 8 predicted proteins | sample AD_JPNNA5_MetaG_FD_89886 | JGI IMG/M metagenome (GOLD analysis project Ga0116184, IMG submission 89886) | Active sludge microbial communities of municipal wastewater-treating anaerobic digesters from Japan - AD_JPNNA5_MetaG | ecosystem: Engineered > Bioreactor > Anaerobic > Digestate | place...
CTGAATCTGAATGTTGTCGTATAATGGAGGTTTGGTCAGGCTGGGTAATTTAACGGTGGCTTTCTGGCCAGGTTTGTTGCTAATTCCCAAAGCGTTTGCTATTTTTTTAGCAAATTCAATATTTGAAAAGTGTCCGGGGCGTTTTGCGATGATGTGTGCATTGAGGGTGCCGCCAAGCAACGAAAGGTCGCCTACCAGGTCGAGAAGTTTGTGGCGTGCCGGCTCATTCTGAAAATGTAATTCTACGTTGTTGAGTATGCCTTCTTTCAGAACGCTTACTTTGGGTTTGTTAAAAAGTGTGGCCAGCCGGTCGAGTTCTTCCTGTGAAATGATCTGGTTGACAAAAATGATGGCATTATCGAGGTCGCCTCCTTTGATGAGGTTGTTTTTTAGCAAAAATTCCAGTTCGTGCAAAAACACAAAAGTGCGGCAGGTGGCTATTTCTTTTTCAAAATCGTCGATGTTGTCGAGCATGGCAAACTGCTTTCCGGGTATATCGGAATCATAATCAATCAAAGTTGTGATTTTGAATGTGTCGCAAGGAATGGCCAGGATCTCTACTTTATTTTTTTCATCTTTGTAAAGAACGTTGGTGTCGAGTACCAACACTTTTTTCATGGCGTCTTGTTCTATGATGCCTGCGGTTTTGAGCAGTTCCACATATTTTATTGCGCTGCCATCCAAAATGGGGGTTTCGGAGCTGTTGATTTCTATAAGCACATTGTCAATGGCTAATCCTGAAAGGGCGGCCATGGTATGTTCAATGGTATAGATACAAACTCCGTTTTCTTCGATGCTGGTGCCTCTTGAGGTGTCTTTAACATTGCCCAGTACGGCATGGACCAAGGGCTGGTTTTCCAGATCAACGCGTTTAAATACTACTCCGTGGTTTTCGGGAGCCGGATAAAATGTGATGATAACATTATTTCCCGTATGAAGCCCTTTACCGGTAAGACTTACAGGTGATGCTACAGTTCTTTGCTTTGCCATATTGACCGGCAAAATTAGTAAAATCCTTTTTAAAGACAAATAAAAAAATTGCTGTTTTAAACGATGTTATTAACAAGATGAATTACCGAAATATGGTATATATCAGGTAATCAATGAAATGGAAGCATGAGCAGGTCGATTTCCTGGAAGGGAATATGGAATAAGTCGCTGATATACTTGCTGGTAAGTATACCATTAAACATATAAGTACCCATGCGGAGACTTTTTTCATTACGTAAGAAATTTTCGATTCCGCCTTCGTCGGCAATTTGAAGTATTACGGGGGCGAAAAAATTGCTTAGGGCGGTAGATGCCGTATGAGGAACTTTTGAAGGGATGTTGGGTACGCAAAAGTGTGTGATGCCGAATTTTTTAAATACCGGCTGGGTATGGTTTGTGGCATGCGAAGTTTCGGAACACCCTCCGTTATCGATACTTACGTCGATGATTACCGACCCATAGGGCATTTCTCTTACCATATCTTCGCTGATGATACAGGGAGTGCGGCCATTCACAGGGTTGAGCGCCCCGATAACCACATCGGCGGTTCGCAGGGCTTTGGAAAGCACTTTTTGTTGTATCACCGAGGTGTACAGGCGTTCGCCCAGTTTGTTCTGTATGCTTCTTAATTTATATATTGAATCGTCAAATATTTTCACCAGCGCACCCATACCCAAGGCAGCACGGGCAGCAAATTCTCCAACGGTTCCTGCCCCGATAATCACCACTTCGGCCGGAGCGATACCCGGAAAACCACCTAAACTCTTGCCTTTGCCATATTCCTGACTGCAAAGGTATTCACCGGCAATAAACACGGAGGTGTTGCCCACTATTTCGCTCATCGAACGGATAACGGGGTACGAATTAGTTTTGTCTTTGATGTGTTCGTACGAAATGGCAGTGATTTTTTTTGCGGTGAGCTGCTTAAAATATTCTTCATTTTGTCCGGGCAGGTTCAGGGCCGAAAACAGGCTTGCTCTGGCTTTTATTTGTTCTATTTCGTCATTTACCGGCGGTGCTACTTTTATAATAATGTCGCTCTGAAACACTTCTCTCGAAGAATAAACAATCTCTGCGCCCGCTTCCATATACTCATTGTCGGGAAAATGAGCCGCTTTTCCGGCGTTGGATTCCATAATAACGCGGTGGCCGTTATTGACAATAACACTGACATCTTCGGGTATCAGGCCGATGCGGTTTTCCTGATAGGCTATTTCTTTAGGAATTCCAATACTAAGTTGTTTCCTGTGTTTTTTTATTTCGAGCATCTCGGGCTGCGGCATCATTTGTTCGGAACGCGAAAACTGAACAAAATCTTTTTTGGAAGTCATAAGAAAATTTTATGGTTGTATAAAGATACAAAAAATAAATATCACTGCTGTTTTTTTTGCAAAAAAGTAATCAGGCGGGTTGTTTTGTCATCGGTAGTTTCAATGGTAATTTCCACGTAATCAGATGGTAACAGTTGCCTGGCGATTTCGGGCCATTCTATAAAACAATAATGTCCGCTGTAAAAATATTCTTCATAGCCTATATCGTATATCTCGTCAATACTTTTTATCCGGTAAAAATCAAAATGGTAAACCATGGTGCCGGAGGAAGCCGGATACTCGTTAACTAAAGCAAAGGAGGGGCTGTTGGTAAGTCCTGTTACATGCAGCACCTTGCACATTTCTTTTATCAGGGTGGTTTTTCCGGCCCCCAGATCACCTGTAAAGGTAAAAATCCGGATGGCGGGAAAAGCCGCCAGGATTTTTTTTGCTATCGTGGGGAGCTCGCTCAGATGGTTACAAATAATCTGCTGATTCATTTATTTGTGATTAAGAAAGATGACGGGTATCAAAATCTCTTCCATGGATATGCCGCCGTGCTGGAATGTATTGCTGTAATAGTTGACAAAATAATGGTAGTTGTTAGGGTAAGCAAAAAAGTCATTTTCCCTGCAAAAAACATAGGCGGTGCTGACATTGATTCTGGGAAGAAATATGTCCTGCGGGTTTTTTACTTCAAAAACTTGCTTTTTTTCGTAATTAAGGGCTTTGCCGTACTTGTACCTGAGGTTGGTGTTGGTGTTTTTATCACCTACAATTTTTACAGGATTGCCCACTTTTACGCTGCCATGGTCGGTGGTAATCAACAGGTTGACATTTTGCTCCGATAAATATTTTATTACGTCGAGCAGGGGTGAGTGTTTCAGCCACGACAGGGTGATGGAACGGTAGGCGGCTTCGTCGCTGGCAAGTTCGCGTATAATTTCCATATCGGTGCGGGCGTGCGAGAGCATATCCACAAAGTTGTAAACCAATATGTTAAGCTTGTTGTTCATGAGGTTGGGCAGGTTTTCGACGTATTTTTTTCCGGCATTGATATTCAATATTTTTGAATAATTGTAGCGAATATCTTTGCCGTAGCGGCGCAACAACTCGCCCAGCAGTTCGTTTTCATATTGATTTTTTGTGCCTTCGTCTTCTTCGTAAATCCAGTATTTTGGGTATTTTCGTTCAATTTCGGTAGGCAACAGGCCGGCAAAAAGTGCATTTCTGGCATATTGTGTTGCCGAAGGCAGGATGCTGTAATACATTTCGTCGTTCTGAACCCTGAAAAATTCTTCGAGAACGGGTTGAATAACTTTCCACTGGTCATAGCGGAGGTTGTCAATCACAATAACGAAAAGATTTTCGGGCTGGTTCAGCGCGGGAAACACTTTTTCTTTGAACAGGTTGTGGGACATCACGGGAGTATCGGCAACTTTTCCGCTCAGCCAGGCGATATAATTGTTTTCATAAAATTTTGAAAACATGGTGTTGGCTTCTGATTTTTGGAGGGCTAACACTTCATTCATCGATTCGTCGTTGGACTTTTCGAGTTCCAGCTCCCAAAACACCATTTTTTTATATACTTCCACCCATTCGCTGTGCGACAGGCGGTTTGAAATTTCCATGCCAATGTGGCGGAATTGCTGCTGATAGGCCTGGGTGGTTTTTTCGCTGATGAGGCGTTTGTTTTCGAGGTTTTTTTTCAGACACAGCAGTATCTGGTTGGGGTTTACTGGCTTGATGAGGTAATCGGAAATGTTCGAACCTATGGCATCTTCCATAGTATGTTCCTGCTCGTTGCGGGTAATCATTACCACGGGCAGGTTGGGATAATCGTTACGGATTTGTGCAAGGGTTTCAAGTCCGGTGAGCCCGGGCATGTTTTCATCCAGAAAAATGATGTCGAAGTCGCCGTCGCGAATCTGATCCAGGGCTTCATCGCCGTTGTTGGAAGTATGCACGGCATAGCCTTTTTCCTGTAAAAACAAAATATGTGGTTTTAATAAATCTATTTCGTCATCTACCCATAATATCTTAACTTTAGTCATAATTTTACAGTGTTTTGTGGTGTAAGAAAAAAAATTGTAATATTGACACGGATTATCATTTACAAAAATACGAATAATAAAGAATAAAAAAATTGACCCACAACAAAAGAAAAATAATAAACGATCCGGTGCATGGTTTTATTACCATCCCCAGCGAACTGGTGTTTGATATTATTGAAAATCCCTATTTTCAGCGGCTGCGCCATATCAAGCAACTGGGTCTAACCTGCCTTGTTTTTCCCGGAGCCATACATACGCGTTTTCAGCACGCGGTAGGTGCGTTACACCTGATGACTCAGGCTGTGGAGATGCTGAAAATTAAAGAGATAGCTATTACCGACGAGGAAATTCAGGGACTTTATCTGGCCATACTGTTGCACGATATTGGCCACGGGCCTTTTTCCCATGCTTTGGAACACACCCTGGTAGAAGAAGTGAGCCACGAAACATTGTCGCTGCTGTTTTTCCACAGGCTGAACGAAACTTTTAGCGGAAAATTGGATATGGCAATACAGATATTTTCGGACCAATACCCAAAAAGATTTCTGCACCAACTGGTTTCGGGCCAACTGGATGTGGATCGTCTCGATTACCTGATGCGCGACAGTTTTTTTACTGGCGTGTCCGAAGGAGTTATCAGTACGGACCGCATCATTAAAATGCTGAATGTTTACAATGACGAATTGGTGGTCGATGTCAAAGGAGTGTATTCCATCGAAAACTTTATTGTAGCCCGCCGCCTGATGTATTGGCAGGTATATCTGCACAAAACCGTGCTATCGGCCGAACACCTGTTGATACATATATTAAAACGCGCCAAATATCTTTGCGAACGCGGAAAATTGATTTTTGCTCCACCTGCCCTGCAGTTATTTTTAAAAAACCGTTTTACAATTGCCGATTTTGATAAAAATCCTCAACTTCTTGACAGTTTTGCCGAAATGGACGACTATGACGTGTTTATGTCGGTGAAAATGTGGGCACACAGTGATGATAAGGTGCTGGCCCTGCTCAGCAAAAAGCTGGTGGAACGTAAACTACTCAGGATAGAAATAAGCGATACGCCATTTGATGAAGATTATGTATATAGCCTGAAACAAAAAGTGCAGCAAGTCTTTGATATCACTGCCGAAGAGGCTGACTATTTTGTGTTTTCGGAAGAAGTGGCCAACAATGCATACAATCCTTATTTTGACAAGATTCACGTGTTGTACAAAGATAACCGGGTGCTGGATATAACCGAAAGCTCTGACCAGTTAAACATTAATCTTCTGACCAAAACGGTCCGGAAATACTTTTTATGCTATCCCAAAGGCCTGTAATCAGTTATTAATAATAATATACTGTTGGAAAAAGTTTTGCCCAAAAACTACGTGCAGGCAGAAAAATTTTGCGATTATACGGATAAGAAAACTGTTCTCATGGCGTTATCATGCTGTACACAATGAAAATTTTTAAAGAAATTAATATTTACATGTTTGTACTTTGATAATTTTTATATTTTTATAGCTGCTTTAGGGAAAACGGCATGTGTTTTTGGGGAGAATAGCTGTTAACCCGGTATTGGTTTTGAATTTTTTAGAAAACTATCTGAAATACACATTAAAACCTAAATCATGAAAACATTTTCAAAATTTTTGGCGCTGCTGTCCGCGCTGATTTTCAATGTGCAGCTATTTGCTCAGACAGAAAATGCTCCTGTAGTGTCAGCGAATAAAATGAATGTACTTTATGTCGGGATTGATAATCCGGTTTCTGTTGCCGTGCCCGGTATTTCAAGTAATAAGCTGAAGGTTTCAATTACCAATGGAACTATTACCGGCGTCAACGGTAGCTATATTGTAAAAGTTCAGAATGGGACAGAGGCCACTATTGAAGTTTCGGCCGAAACAAAACCCGGCGAGATCACAAAGTTGGGCAGCACGGCTTTCAGGATAAAAAGGATCCCTATTCCAACCATGTATCTTGGCAACACGCCTTGTGCGGGCGCTATCATCTATGCAAGCAAAAAAGAATTGCTGGAAAATCCTCAACTCACCATGAACTCGGAACTTCCTTTTGAAATGAAGTTTGATGTGATTTCATTTACCCTGTCTCATTTTGTAAATTCCGGAGAGAATAAAGACCTGGTAAGTTATGCGGCCAATGGCAACAGGTTTAACCAAAATATGATTACTGCGGTTGAAAAGTCGCCTGCCGGCAGCAAAATATTTATCGAAGATATTAAGGTAAAAGGGACCGACGGAACGGTCAGACAAATGTCATCCATTGTAATCAAATTGGTGGAAGAATAAGTTTTTTTAGCTTTATTTCTGGTTTTTACTTCTCAACCAAAATATTGTACCGGAATTTATAGGAGAAGCAGACGTTTGTCTAATAGCAGTCAGTGTGTTAACTTTGCAGAACAAATTGAAGGTTTAGCAAAAATATTTTTATTTGGATAAATGTAACAAACAATAAATCGGCATGTCTTTAAGTTATCTTGCGTAAATTTGCATGTTTCATTAAAAATTAGTAATCAATAAATTAAAAAAAATGAAAAAACTTTGGTTCTTATTTCTAAGTATGTTACTGTTAGTGGGTTTTCAGGTAAATGCCCAGAATCTCACGGCAAAAATTCCGGTTTCCGGAAAAGTTAAAATCGGTACCTTGCCCAACGGGCTGAAATACTACATTAAATATAATGCGAAGCCCGAGCACAAAGTGGAACTGCGGCTGGCCGTGAATGCCGGCGCTATACTGGAAGACGATGATCAGCAAGGTCTGGCGCATTTTATGGAACACATGAATTTCAACGGATTAAAACATTTTCCCGGCAACGAACTGGTGCATTATTTACAAAGCATTGGGGTAGGGTTTGGCAACGACCTGAATGCCTATACAGGATTTGACCAAACAGTGTATATGCTGCCTTTTCCAAGCGATGACCCCGAGAAAGTGGAAAAATCCTTTACGGTACTTGCCGACTGGGCGCAGGGATCATTGCTGACTAATGAAGAAATTGACAAGGAACGCGGTGTCATCCTGTCCGAAAGCCGCCTTGGTAAAGGCGCCGATGACCGTATGATGAAGATATGGCTGCCTAAAATGCTCAACGGTTCAAAGTATGGTAACCGCCTGCCCATTGGGAAAGATTCCATCATCGAAAAATTCGATTATAGTGTTTTGCGTCGTTTTTATACCGACTGGTACCGTCCTGATTTACAAGCAGTGATTGTTGTAGGCGATATGCCGGTGGAAGAAGCCGAAAAGCAAATCATTGAGAAGTTCGGAGGACTGAAAAACCCTGTTCCGACACGTAAACGCCAGGAGTTGTTTGAAGTGAAACCGTTTACTGAAAGCCAGGCGCTGGTTGTCAGCGATGCTGAAGCAGACATGACCTACGTTAGTATATTAGGTAGTTCCACGGAAGATAAACCCTCGGTAACCGAAGCCGATTATCTGAACGACGTAATAGAGCAGCTTCTGTCCACCATGATTTCCTCACGTCTGGATGAACTGGTAAGTTCTGCAAATCCGCCGTTTATTTACGCATATACATACTTAGGCGGATGGGCAAGAGGGTATAAGAATTTTACTGCAGGCGCTATGTGTAGCCCCGACGGAATTAAAAACGCTATCCAGGCGCTTGTGGTTGAATGCCTGCGCGCAAAAAAATATGGGTTCACCGAACAGGAACTTGCCAGAGCTAAAGCTTCCACCTTGTCACAATACGAAAAACAATATAACGAACGTGATAAAACCGAGTCGGGAAGGCTGGTATGGGAATATGTTAATAATTATCTCGAACAGGAACCCATCCCCGGTATAGAATGGGAATTTGATTTTGTGAAAAAACATATTGATGACATCAAACTAAAAGATTTTGATGCCGTACGAGGCAAGATAAATATCGATGATAAATATTTCAGCTATGTTACCACGAAAACTTCGGATAAACTGCCTACCAATGAGCAACTGAAAAAATGGATTGACGAAGCCATCCATAGTAACATTGCTCCTTACCAGGAAAAACAAATAGCTTCCTCCTTGTTGAAAAAAGAACCTGTTGCCGGTAAGGTCATCAGTACCGAAAAGAATGAAAAATTAGGTACCACAACATACAAATTAAGCAACGGTGCAGTTGTTTGCCTGAAGCCCACCGATTTCAAGAACGATGAAATTCTTTTCAAGGGTTCTAAATTCGGGGGATACAGCGCTTATACAGGAAAGGATTACCAGAGCGCCCAGTATTGCAACAATGTTACCGAAGAAATGGGATATGGCGAATTCTCAAAAACCGATTTGGAGAAGTTTTTATCCGGTAAAGTGGTTAATGTAACACCGGTGGTGGATGATTACACCGAATATGTTTCGGGCAGCAGCAGTGTGAAAGATATGGAGACTATGTTCCAGTTGATTTATCTGAAATGCACCGAACCACGCAAGGATATGGAAGCCTTTACCTCTTTTGTCACCCGATCGAAACAACAGCTCCAACTGCTGAAACAAAACCCCGAAAACCTTTTTGCAGATACAGTGTACAATACCTTGTATCAGGGAAATCCAAGGGCACACCGTATTGACAGTCCCAAAGATTATGACATGATCAATGTGGATAATGCCATTGCCTTTTATAAAGACAGGATAGGCAATCCCGCCGGGATGTATTATACATTCGTTGGAACCTTTACCGAAGAACAAATAAAACCGCTTATTGAAAAATATATTGGCGGAATTCCGGCAGGCAAGTCAAAAGCTGAATACAAGAGTCTTGGCATGAATATCAAGCCAGGTAACAACACTTTTACCCTGAATAAGGGAAAAGAGCAAAAGGCCATGCTGCTTCATTATTTTTCGGCAGATATGAAATTTAATGCTGATGATAATTTTATGCTGACCCAGTTGAATGGTATTATCAACAACAGGATCACCGATACCATTAGGGAAAAGATGGGGGCAATTTATGGCGGCGGATGCTATGGCTCGATAAAGAAGTATCCCAAAGAAGAACTTCTTGTGCAATCGTATTTTCCATGCAGCCCCGAAAATATCAAAAAAGTTGACGAAGCTTATATGCGGCTTGTGGATGAAACCCGGATTCCGGGAGATATCACTGAAAACGACTGGAAACGGGTGCGTGAGCCGGCTATCGAAACTTACAAGGTTAATATCAAGAAAAATAATTTTTGGTTAAGCAACCTGCAATCTTCTTACCTGACCGGCACTGACCCTGAACGTATCCTTACCGTGGAAGAACGTTTGAACAAGATTACACCTGCCCAGTTAGAGGAAACAGCACGTAAGTTTTACAGCAAGATGAATGTTTTTAAAGGATATTGGCTGCCCGAAACTAAGTAAGTCAGAATTGTGAAGTCAGAAGGCAGAATGAAGAATTCAGAATTCTGACTTCTGAACTCTGAAATAAAAAAGGTTCGTACGCAAGTGCGGACCTTTTTTGTTTTAGCCCAGGAGGCTGTCTCAAATATTGCATTAGTTGAAAATCTACTTTTTAAATTTTTCTTAGAAACTGTTTGGATTTTAAAGAAAAATGAAACAATGTGTATAAATATGTTTATAACTAATTGATAATCAGCAGGTTGGATGAATAATAAAACGTATCTTTATGATTATTAACCAAATAATTCATATGATATGAAAAATTACCCAACCAACCTAACCGAAAATCAGTGGCAAGTTATGATTAAATTTTTAAATAATGACAGAAAACGTAAACATAGTATCAGGGAAATCTTTGATGCCATATTTTACTTGCTTAAAACTGGCTGCCAATGGAGAATGTTGCCACTTCATTTTCCTCCTTGGGGCACAGTTTACTACTATTACAGCCAATGGAAGAATAATGGACTAATTGAAGAAATACACGAAGCATTGAGAAACCTTGTTCGCAAAAAAGCTGGACGTCGGGAAAGTCCGAGTGCTGCAATAATTGATAGCCGTTCCGTTAAAACAACAAGGTCTGGCGGCGAATGCCGAGGAGTGGATGGCGGAAAAAAAACAAAAGGTAGAAAACAGCACATTGTCACCGATACACTTGGACTTCTGTTAGTGGTGGTGGTTCATGCTGCAAACATTCATGACAGTAAGGCGGCGCAAGATGTTATAAGTCGCTTAAGAGGCAGATTTGACCGCCTTTCAAAAATCTTTGCAGACGGAGGATACAGAGGCGAACTTGTTGATAATGTGAAAAGAATTTTTGGGTGGGTTATAGATATCGTTCTGAGAACTGACCACGAAAACAACTTCGTAGTCCTGCCAAAAAGATGGGTTGTTGAACGAACCTTTTCTTGGTTTGAAAGCTACAGAAGACTCAGTAAAGACTACGAATACCTGACCGGAACCAGTGAAACAATGATTCAATTAGCTATGATCAAATTAATGCTTAACAGACTTGATAAATAAAATCCAAACAGTTACTTATTGTTTTTAATGTTTTTTATAATCCATTTTATTTTATTTTTCGAAAAAAAAGAATTTGACTGATGATATTGCCTTTGGAAAATATTTTAGAACTATATTTTTTTTAGTATTGTGTTGTTTATTGATAATTACATAGAATCGGATATAAGCTACGATGCATGCCTGTCCCGATGCAGTCGGGAGGGCCGCAGGCGCAACCCGACAAACTGGACATACGACAGCGTGCCACAACCGCAATTGCTGTGCCGGGGCTACACTATGCACGTTCTGCGAAACACGGATTGCGGAAGCGCAGCGCACCGTAATCCGAATGTTGAGCAAATCCCGATTATGTATAATTTTTATA
>Ga0116184_10004430_pt1 | contig 11111 bp, 16 predicted proteins | sample AD_JPNNA5_MetaG_FD_89886 | JGI IMG/M metagenome (GOLD analysis project Ga0116184, IMG submission 89886) | Active sludge microbial communities of municipal wastewater-treating anaerobic digesters from Japan - AD_JPNNA5_MetaG | ecosystem: Engineered > Bioreactor > Anaerobic > Digestate | place...
CCATTCCCATTTAATACGATTCTCCAGTAAAATCGTAAATGTGCTCTTGTAATTCTGAAAGCGTTTATCCCTCCTCTTCCATACAGCAACTAAATCTTCCATCGGTGAAATACCAACGGCACCCGGCACAGCAAGACCGAGATATTGCATATAAGACCCTGAAGAGGTTTGTTTACTTTCAAAGCAAAGGAAAGGTGGAATTGAATTACGTTCACCAGAATGAAGTTTATCAAAAACTTCCTTAAGAAGGCTATTTCCGCCAAGATGAGTCGAATGCAAATCTCCTGGTGAACGGTTATCACCATAATAAGTAAATACTCCCGTTTCTTCATCAAGAGAATCTGGCCATTCAGGTTCTTCAAACGTCGTTACCAGTACGACAAATGCTACATCTTCAATTTTTGAACCATGTCGGCCTTTTTTACTTTTACAACGAAATCCTCCCATATTTCTAATTCCCTTACCGTCTGGGAAGCCGTGAAACATACGGTTAAATTCATCATCAGCATTTTTCCAATTAGCAGTGTTTTTATAGATTCTGTCGACTTCGAGGTTGGGACGCATAATTTTACTCCGTTGAAATTAATGAATCATCAAATCATTAATCCCAATGTATTATAATGATTATCTGTCTTCCCATACAACTGTATAGGAAGACAAATAATTTATGATGATGTTTCGTAAGTATAATGTGAATCTTCCATATGCGACTCAAAAAGCTTTTCAAGCGACGATTTTGTAAATTCCATATCTTCCCAGAACCAGTCTCCAGCATTTTCGGATTCCTTTAGAATTGGAAGATGTCGTTCCTCCATCTGCTTGAGGACCAAGGAATGAAGCTCTCTAAGATTTTCAATCGGCACCACTCTCTCGCCATTCTCAGTTTTTATGTTTTTCTCAAACCATTTGTTCAGTTGGTATGATTTCCGCCAGTGAATTTTGGCTATCTTCATGTTATGGAGTCGTCGCAATTCTAGTCAATTGCATTTTTAATGCCTTGTCGTACGTCGGGTTGTTCATACCTTGAGCAATAAGCGTTCTTGTAAAGTTACATGTCAAGGCCCATAAATCCCTCCTTTTGGTCAATGACTTTTACTGGGCATCCTCAATAAGATCTTCAACTTTCCTTTCTATCTCTTCAAAGGATTTTCCCGTAATCTTCGACAAATTAGTAATAACGCTATCTCTCACCGCATCCGCCATAATGTTTCCGTTGTCTTCCCATACCGTTGTCAGCGCATCGTATATGGTATTAATGGCAAGCTCTAATTTATTTTCCATAAAATTGACTCCTATTTGCTAACGGTTCATTAAATTTTACGTTATCTCCCACTTTTATTTGATTCTCCTGTGTTTAACTGTCTGCTTGTTTGGTGGAGACAGTCAGCACAGAAATCTCCGAATTCCCATGCTGACTGTGACTGTTTCCCTTTATCAATTTACCGTCTATTTTACCATACCCAAAATCGTCCCGCCCACTTTCTCCAGTCGGAAACTGCTTTCGGCCGGCAACGCTTTATATTGCGCCGCTCTGGTATAGATGCCTATAATATTGAACATCGCGAAGCCGTATTCCATAGGCGCCGCCCATGCAACCGCTTCTTTTTCTATCCTGTTCAGCATAAACTGTTTATTGAAGCTTTCAAGGGTGCTTTCCGGATTGACTACCTTGCTCTCCAGAGAAATCCTGACCTGTTCCTTCTTTCTTCCCAGTTCCTCTGAAACACTAAGGAAGACTCCCGGGAGACTTGAAATAAGCTTTCCCGACACATGCCTGTAAGAAGCGTTAACTTCAGTCCTGGAGATCATTCCGTTCGTGCAGATAAGCCGGAGCAAGAAAGCTGCAATACTTAGTGAAGCGAGTCCCACCTCCGAATTGCTTACCGATATTCCAGGTGTGATCCTTTCCCTGTAGATGCTGAAGGTTTTCATGTCGTCAGGGATGCTCAATGACATAAACTCATCGTCAAGCCTGCACTGGACTCTGGTATCGAGATGATAATTCATGGACTCCAACTTTCTCAACACCTCCAGATTATCCGTGGGAATGTATCGCGGTGTGAAGATTGCCCTCACATCGTCCCTGTCAAACCGGAAGAACAGTTCCTCGTTCTTTTCCCTTTTGATCCAGTGATTGAGGTTCAATGCCTGAATATCCGCAGGACATCTCCTGAGATATTGGATGGGGATGCCCAGTCTGTTTGCTATGGATTGCTGGGCGATAGGTTTAAGAGAATGGGACTCGCTTCCTATCTTCACCGTTTCAAGATTATCGAATGATATATCACTGGTCTTGATATTCATATCCCTATGGTTTCTGGACATTGATTCCGCTTTTTCCATAACCTGTGAAAGCGTCGTTATCTGTGACATCTTTTTTCCTCCTTTCCTTGTAATGAACCGCTCTTCTGTTGATGATATACAGGTTGTTCCGGTAATATTTCAGTTTCAGGACAATCAGGGTTCCCACCGACGCCATTGAAATGACATTCCCGAAGATAAAGACGGGTATATTCTTATAAGCAGAGTAGACCGTCAGCAGTACCAGGCCGGACATCATCGTGACCAGATAAATAATGCTGATATCAGTGGCTCTTTTAGTTCGAATTGTCTTGGCAATCTGCGGAATGATGCTCAGGCACAAGATCAGGGTTCCCGTCACCCCTATCAGTTCCATTAAATATTTAACGATCATATTTCCTCTATACGGTTGGTTAAAGATATCGGGAGATGCGGCTTTCACCCCCTGGCGCATTATATTTTCTTACTGAAGAGAGGCTCCCGATGGGTTTACCGAAACGCTTTTGGGCAGATCTGATGGTTTTTCTCGCTGAATACGCATTCGCCGCACAGGGAATGATCTCTGCACGCTAAACAGATCTTTTCCCTGTCCACGAACATGGACATATTCCTTACCAGGATATCCAGTGTTTCGGTCATCGGCTTTTCCAGAGCCCAGGCGATCCTTCTCAAAATCTGTGATGACTCCAATGACAGTTCCGGCGTATAGGCCATATCTCACCTCTCAAGCCGCCTGCATTTCAGGCTCAAGATGTATGGGACTTTCCTGATATTCATCTTCCTGTTTTTCCTCATGATTCTCATCAGGACGATGTTCTTCATAAAGTTTTCCCGGTCTGCCAAGGTCAAACAGGACGATGAGAACCGGCAGATGAATGGTGGGTTTAAGCATTTCCATTTCCCTTGCAGCCAGCTCTTCAGTGGTTCCCAATTTGCTCTTTTCACTTCTCTGTGATGTGATGAGCACAATGCCGGCGTCAATTCTTTTCTGGTCAAAACCGATTTGCAGCCTGAACAGAGCACCCTGCAGATATTCATAGCTGGAAAAACTCCCATCAAGAGCGATACGGTTTCTCAGCCCTTTATAGCAATACCTTCTGCCGTCCAGCACATTCAGATTTTCATTGCGCCATTCCATTTCCGTCAATACCTGACGCAATAGTTCGCTCCTGTGATAGGTTCCATAAAGAGCGTCATGGAGATATTCCATCAACTCTCCAATTTCCCTGGTCATTTTCTTTTGTTTGATGACTTGCCCGCATCTATTGAAATACATCATTTTGTATGACATGACTCTTCTCCCTTTCTATATTGGTAACTTTGGGTTTTTTCTTTTTCAGGGATAAGTAATCGGGAATCGCATACATACTCCCAATTTCCCGGCCCTCCCTGATTTTGTCTTCCAACTTCCGGTATTGATAATTCGTAAACAGACCGTCTTTGTAAACAGCCCTGACAAATTCTGATACATTGTCAAAGGAAGATTCCCCCCATCCCCAGCGCCAAACTTTCTCATTGTATATGATGCTGCCGAATTTCTCATTGGAGCCGAGATACCAGAGATTGAGATCTCCCCTGAGAGGCAGACAGCATTTGGCGTCCTTTAATAGGAAATTATAAATTTCCTTTCCCGTGGCGTAACGGTCGATCATTTCCTGACTGAAATTCTCCGTGTAGATCTTACAGTAAATGCTCACATAGGCTCTTTTGACTGTTCTGCTCATGGGTTAATATGCCCTCCCATCCTTTCCTGAATAGAAAAGGGAAGGTGTTCAGACCTTCCCCTATACTGGTGGTTACTTGCTTTCTGCTTTAACCGCAGCGATGGCTTAAAACGGTTTAAGCGGTCTCTGTTGAGTGCTTATCTGTGCCCATAATTTCATCAATGAACAGGGACTTTTTTGCCGCCTGTCCCATATAAGTATGCGAATAACTGATATAAAGGATTCTCATCGCCCTGGATATGGCCACAAAGACGATTCTTCTTTCCTCCTCGAGATCTCCCTTTTTGGTGGGTGTGATTCCTTCCACCAGTCCAATGACAAAGACCGCGGGGAACTCCAGACCTTTGGCCTTGTGAATGGTCATGAGGGCGACACCTTCCCTGTCATTGCTCATCTGCTCCGAGAAACTGTCCGTGTATTCCAGAAACGACCGGATGCCGGAATATCTCGCCGCTGACAATTGAAGTTGATTGAGATTTTGAATCTTCACGTCATCCGGCGCCGGGATGTCCTCATCCGTGACAAACCGGTCGTAGTCCAGCTCGGTCCGGATCATCGCAATCACTTCAGAGGGCTCCAGATTGGAGGCGTAATCCGCAAGGGGGCTGATGAATCTAATAAAATCCTTCACGTTCTTGCGGACATAGGGAAGGTCAACCGGCATCGACTTCAATCCCTCGTAGAGATGGACATTGGTCTTGTCGGAAAATTCCGCAAGCTCCTGGAGAAACTTCCTGCTGATATAACGGTTGGGCACGTTCAGTATCGATCTTAACGCCTCATCTCCTTCGTCGGAGTCGGGATTAAGAATCAATCTGAGATAATCCAGAATGTATCTTACCTCGGACCGCTGGTAAAAGTTCAAGCCGTTCTCGATGTAATAGGGGATTTTCATCTGGGCTAGGGTTTCCTCAATGACCCTGCTCTGGAAATTGGCCCGGTATAAAATTGCAATATCTTTATAGGAATACCCCCGGTTATCGACCAGATCCCTTATCTCGTTGATGATGGACAGAGCCTCGCCTTCCTCTGATGACGATTCCAGGACAATGACGTTATCCCCGTCCTGATTTTCCGTCTTCAGTGTCTTTTCTATCTTTCTGACGTTATGGGAAATCAGGTTCTGGCAAGCCTTCAGGATCTGCGGGGTGGAACGGTAATTGATGTTCAGGATGAAAAGCCTCGAAGAACTGAAAGTGCTCTGAAAATTGAGGATGTTGTTGATCGATGCCCCGGCGAATGAATAGATGCTCTGCCAGTCGTCCCCGGCGATCCAGTAGGATTTATCATTGTTATGATTCGCATCTATTATCAGCTTGATGATCTCCAGTTGAACGGGGTTTGTGTCCTGGAACTCATCAATCAGTATGTGATGGTAGCGGCCGGTGTATTTTTCCCGGATGGACTCATGCCCGCTTAACAGGAAATAGGTTTCCAGAAGCAGGTCATCAAAGTCCAGCAGGTATTTCTTTGCTTTTTCCTTCTCATAGGACTCATAGATACCCGCCACCCTGGACATGGTTTTATCCGATCCGTAAAGGGCCCGGAATTCTTCGACGTCAATCAGGTTGTTTTTAGCCAGGCTTATTTCCCTCAAGATGGTTCCAACGGAAAGATCCAGGCGCTTCCGCTTCATCAGGTTCCGGATAAGGCTGATTTGCTCCTTGCCGGATATGATTTCAAAGACCTTTCCCTCTGTCCGCAGCAGGTAATGACACCAGCTGTGAATGGTGGAAAGGGTAACCCGCTGCGCCAGTTCCCCTAGAACCGGGACCAGACGCTGGCGCATTTGCTCCGCGGCATTACGGTTAAAAGTAAGCCCGATGATGGTTTCAGGCTGCACGTTGTGTATCTTGACCAGGTTTCCGATTCTTTCCATCATGACCAGCGTCTTGCCGCTCCCCGGAACCGCTATGACCGCCGCTATCCCGCTGGTGAAACCCGCCGCTTTTTTCTGTTCCCGATTGAGACCTTTCAAGAATAATCACCTCCTCCCCGTTTTTCAGTGTGTGAACCGCCATGGATATTCTGAACATGTCCGCCACGATTCGATCCACTTTCGGGTGGTTCCTGTCGATCTGGATCATGTTTTTCAGAGCTTTTTCCTTTTCCCTGAGAAAGTCTTTCAGGAATCTGATGACTTCACCCGGATTGTGGTTTTTCATCAGAGATTGAACATCGATGATACGCCTGCAGCCGTATTCCGTCCTGATCCTCAGGTATTCCTGCGCTTCGATAATAAACTGTTTTGTCATGTAGCCTCCTCCATGAACCACGCGTCGCAGTTCTTCTTGTATGAGCAGTTCTTGCACTTGTAATTGCCGGGACTGTCGTTGGGGATGAATATCCCTCTGGATATGCCCCTGGCCACTTCCACGATCTTCTTTCTCGCCCTGGTCTCGTCCGTTATGCTGCGTGTGGTGTAATAAGACTCGAATTTCGGTTTTTTGGTTTTAATCAAACAGTCGAACCGGAGAAGGATATTGGAATCAGCGTAACCATTTGACTTTGCAGCCATTTGATAAAGGGTAAGCTGGAAGTTCCGGTCAACCTCATCATTGGAATATGCTCTCGCCGATGTCTTGAAATCATTGATAATTATCGTTCCGGTGGCATCCTTCTCCATCAGATCAATAGAACCGATAACGGGCAGGGGGCAACCGGGAATGGTGAAGCAGAACGGCTCCTCGATTCCGATGCACTCGAATTCTCTCCAGGACGATTTATTGTAATAGGCGGTCAGCAGCTCCATCCCCTGCAGAAGCATCACATCCGGGTTGTTCCCTTCCGCATATTTAATGTCGTCCCTTCCATCGGTCAGCTTTCTCCAGTGATACTCAAAAGACTGTTGCAGTTCTTTCAAAGCCGGGAACCTGCCTCTCAACTTTTCCATGTGAAAATCAGCAAGGGCCAGATGGGTGGCGCTCCCGAACTCCAACGCGTCGGATTTGAATTCCGGCTGGATCCTGTCAATGCGGCCGAACTTGTACAAAAGACCGCAGTCAATGTAGTCGCTGATGGAACTTGCCGATAAATGCTCGATTTTCCTCAATTCCTGTAATTCCACGTTTCACCTCGTTTCTGATAAAAGCGCAGACTCCTGCGTTTTTCAGGCACTGTATAAGCGACATGGGTTACGGATGTAATGATCCATGGGTCGACAGATGTCGCCTGATCGCCTTCCAATCCCTGTTCGTGCAGGAACCGCGCTCTTTTTTTGTTGACGGTTTAGGGACGGGACAACGGATATTATAATTGGGATGATCGGGATAAATGATTGTCATCCCGTCCCTGTTTGCATAGGATTCACTTTATGATTATGGATTTATGTTAATTGAACGCTTTAGGATGCAGCCTGAAGGTAACGGATAAATTCACCCGCGTTTTCAGATGTCAACTCTTCTATCGGCACGCCGTACTTGTCCATGGATCTGGCCTCGATGTCTTCTATGGAGATCCCTCTCCTTCTGGAAAGGTTAAAAAGGGCGGATTTCTGAGCCTCGGACATCAGGGGGGATACAACCGTTTTTGACCTGTCGCTGCCGTTTCCTTTATCGGGTTTTACGGAGCCTTTTGTCTGTGCGGGTTTACTCCCGTCAGGTTTTACGGGGCCGGTTTCTTCTGCCTCGTTGCCTGATCCGGTTTGTTTTTGAATCGTAACGACATTATCTTTTGTTTGCGGTTCCGGAGATTTCTCATCTTTCTGTCCATCCCCGTTTTCCTGTTTAAATACGGACTTTACCTGTCCGGCTAATTTTCTGACGTTGTCGGTTCCCTTCTTAGATGTTTTTTTGCTCTCGTCGCCGCCGATAATGTCATTGAGATCCCCCAGTTCCTCAAGTGCCGTCATTCCTATGTTGTCCAGGTCCCGAAATGCCCTTGCCTTCGCCCGGGTGCTGGCCATTCTGATGAGATGTTTGGACACTTTCGAATTGCAGTTCTGGGGATTGGCGTCGCCGATGTCCGAAAACTTTCTGCCATCCATGGTTTCCACTCTCGCTTTGCAGATGGCCGTGTACTTGTTATCTTCCGCGGGGAACTGGATAATATCAACGTCAACCATGCACAGATTCTTCTGGTGGGCGACGTCCAGCAGTCCCGCATAAATGACAAAGTCCTTGTCTTCGATCTGTTTAATGAAAGCTTCATCCAGCTTTGGCCTCCATCTCTCCAGGTAACGGATGTTTTCCTGGCCGCCTTCCGTTTTGGAGTTCATGACGGCCATAATGTGCTTGCATTTGAAGGTGGAATCGTTTTTGGAACCTCTGGCAAAATCCCCGCAGTTGCAGAAGTAGTCCGTTTCGCTGTTATAGCAAACCTTGTAGCAGATTTTTCCCTCTTCGGATTCCACGTAAAACCATGGGGAATCCTCCAGGTGAAAGACTTTCAGGTTCTGAGAGCGTTCGCTTCTCTTTAATGCTTCCTGGCTGGTCATTTTTTGTCGCCTCCTTTACTTTCGGTTTTGTTTCTTGTGGAGATGAAGATGTTGGCAATAATCTCCGCGATTTTTAAGAGTAGGGCAATGGTCTTAGCCTGCATGTAATACCTCCCTCGGATTGATTAGAACGGCACTTCGTCGTTCGTCGCTTCTTCGCCTGTTTCACCGCCCTTGAATCCCCTTCCGTCGGTCTTGATGAACTCGATGGTATTGGCGATAATCTGGAAGGTGCTCCTGGTCTGACCATCGTCTGTCGTCCACTTGTTCTGGTCGAGGATCCCGACAACAGCGATACGGGCTCCCCTGTGGAGATAGGTGGTCGCAATCTCCGCGAGCTTCCCGAAGCAGCTTACCTTGATCCAGTTAGCGGTTTTCTTCCTAGTTGACGAGTTGAAAGCGATGTTGAAATGGGAAACCGCCAGTCCCTCCGGCGTGTAATGGGATGACGGATCGTCACCGAGATTTCCTGTCAGTACGCAATGATTTAGCATGAGTGTTCTCCTTTCTAAAAATAATGGGTTAAAATGGGTTGATTTTGCTGATGCTTTGGCCTATGTTTTTTCAGACGTTAAAAATATTCTCCTTTCCTGAACGTATTTTGCATCAATCTGTTTTAGTTAACTCTTTGTTATTAATGTATATAGTGATTGATTCCATCCCTAATTTGCAGAGGTTCAACAAATGAATGATCTGAAGTCCTTCGAAGGGTGCATGCAAATTAAGAAAGCAAGTTTTAACCATTAACGATAGGGGAATAATATGCAGTGGGAATACAAGATACTTAAATACGAAATTGATAGAGGTTTCATCGACGTCTCTTTAGATGAAGGCAAATGGGAAAGAGAGATTAATAAACTGGGAAGAGATGGTTGGGAACTCGTAAATTCTTTTGGCGCCAATGATACAGACGGCATGACAAATTATGTTCTTATGACATTTAAAAGAATGAAAGGGAAATTAAGCGAATAAAATTGCTGTAGTAATAATGATAGTTTTGCTGATTATAGTTCCTAACGCTTATTCATTAACAAAAACAGATCACCAGAAAAAATTGTTCAAAAAAATGATGCCAGTTTTAGATAAGACTGTCAGCAAGATGGATAAGCAAGATGATCTTCCGGAATCAGCTTATTTTAGTACAGACAAGGAAAATAATCTTAAGGATATAAACAAGCTTATTGAAGATGCTTTTGAAACACTCCAAATTACTTTTATCAATGATTATCGGACAGAATATATTAAATATAAAGAATATATTGCAGAGAAAAAAATATCCATAGATAAATATAAACGCGCCAGAATGACTGCGCCGCAACAAACTATAGCATTCATTGGTAGATTTGGTCAATCCAAGGAAAGTTTAACGGCAAATATCATTAAATTTGAGGCTCAGATAAAACTCTATGAACGTCATTTAAAAGATTTGAGGGGTAGTTTTTCAAAAGAGTTGGAGAAGCTAGGTCTTTTTATTGACGAAGAAAAGTTGGATATGCCATCGCCTGCATTATACCATTTACGGCCGCATGGTTGGGTAGCGGCAGTTCTGCGGAACCGCCACGCAGCTTAACTCGGTGTTAAAAAGTAAAGTGAGTAAATTATTATTAAAATTAACCTAGGAGGCTTGCAATGAAGAATTGTGGACGCATTATGTTTTGGGTACTATTAATCTCCATAATATTTACCTTTATTAGTTGCTCACCTGATAATTATAAGATTCCTATAACAAATTCTATCAAGGAAATTGAACAAGCAATAAATGAAAACGATTTACGTAGATTTAGTAGTCAAGTATCATCAACGGATCTTAATAAACACTTTAAAATATATTCAATTTTTGCATCACTTTTTGATAAAACCGATTCTAGTAGTAATGTTATTAATTTTATTCCTGTTGAGTTTAAGGCATCAATATTCGATAGTGTTAAAGTAAATGTGTCTATTGAATACAAAGGGACAATCAATGTCGGGAAAATTCAAACTTTAAGTAATCTGCTCAAAAAAATAATACAAATTGGAATGCCTGATAAAGCTACATTTAAATATAAAAAAATAGACAATCATTATAAATTGGTCGACATCAGTTTTGGTTTAGCCTACGATGCATTACTTTCTGCAGCAGATCATATAATGTAAAAGAATAAATTAACATAATGTACTAAAGATTCTTGACACCACCTAAAAAATATATCCCATCAATTAATAAAATTAAAAAAATTATCTGAGGTGGTTCATTAGACTAGTGAACCACCTCTTTTATAGATAAAATGAAAGGATACATCGGCCTTCATAAACCTACTCAAGAGATATTTCCGAAGCATCATCCCCCATTATATAAAATCATTTCAGAACTCCTTCTCCAGAAGACCCTGGAAGGTTTTAGATGGTGTTGCTCTTATATAACCAGAAGCAGCCACCACTTCTAGTTACTTCTTACTATTTTTTTTGTTTTTAATATTTATTTCCACAAGTTGATTCCTCAACTAATAGATTATTCTAAATCCCTACGTCCTGAATTATTCCCTCTGAAATCTTCTTGTTTAACTGGAGTTTCGGGGATAATCAGGCAAAAAGCCCGCAAAGCCTTGATTTACGGGGTATTAGCGGTTTGTATGCTGTAAGACCCCACCGGCATCCACAGCGTATCCGAA
>Ga0116184_10004431_pt1 | contig 11109 bp, 8 predicted proteins | sample AD_JPNNA5_MetaG_FD_89886 | JGI IMG/M metagenome (GOLD analysis project Ga0116184, IMG submission 89886) | Active sludge microbial communities of municipal wastewater-treating anaerobic digesters from Japan - AD_JPNNA5_MetaG | ecosystem: Engineered > Bioreactor > Anaerobic > Digestate | place...
CTGAAATAGGTGACGCATTAAAATAAACCCTATATAAATTGTTGTCTCTTTCTTCTATAATCTCAATTACATCCTCGACTTCCTCCATTTTTTTGTTCAAAATAGCATATCGCAATTTCAAATTCTCGATTTCGCGAGCCTGCTTTTTATTTTTTGGAGTTTCAAAATAAGGTATTCAATAAAATAATGAAACTTAAAACACCAAACAATCCCGAGGCTACTAAAAACAATAAAACAACGCCAATTTTCTTCCTGGTTTTGGTTATTATCTTTCGATAGGCTAGATTTTCGGAATCGTAATAATATTTTACTTTCGCCATATTTTAAAATACCCTATTTTTGCACATCGTAAAAAGGTTAGTCGAACAAATTTAATAAATGTTTCATTTTTTCAACCCTTTTTTCGATAATAAATAAATTAATATGTAAATGTCTAAATGTAACAATTTGTAAATTGATGCATAGGTACATTTATACATTTTCTAATTACAATTATGAAATCACAAGACGTACGCAAACAATTTTTAGATTTTTTCGAAAGCAAAGGCCATTTAATAGTTCCTTCAGCTCCAATTGTTCTTAAGAACGACCCAACTCTGATGTTCAACAACTCAGGAATGGCGCAATTCAAAGAATATTTTTTGGGCAACGCCACACCAAAAAGCAAAAGAATTGCCGATACGCAAAAATGTCTTCGTGTTTCAGGAAAGCATAATGACCTTGAAGAAGTAGGAATCGATACCTATCATCATACGATGTTCGAAATGCTGGGCAACTGGTCCTTTGGCGATTATTTCAAAAAAGAAGCCATCAACTGGGCGTGGGAATTGTTGACCGAAGTGTATAAAATACCAAAAGACATTCTTTACGTTTCTGTTTTTGAAGGAAATGCCGAAGAAAACGTGCCTTTCGATCAAGAAGCCTATGATATTTGGAAAACTTTAATCGATGAAGACCGAATTATTCTTGGAAATAAAAAAGACAATTTCTGGGAAATGGGAGATCAAGGACCTTGTGGACCTTGTTCAGAAATTCACGTGGACATTCGTTCTGCCGAAGAAAAAGCTTTGGTTTCAGGAAAATCTTTAGTGAATAATGACCATCCTCACGTGGTGGAGATTTGGAACAATGTATTTATGGAATTCAACCGTAAAGCCGATGGTTCTCTAGAAAAATTACCAGCACAACACGTCGATACTGGAATGGGATTCGAAAGATTGTGTATGGTTTTGCAAGGTGTTCAATCGAATTATGATACCGATGTTTTTACACCATTAATTAGAGAAATCGAATTAATTACAGGAGCTAAATACACCATCAAAGCTTCTAACGAAGAGGAAGAAAAAATAAATATTGCTATTCGTGTCATTGCCGATCACGTTCGTGCAGTAGCTTTCTCTATTGCAGATGGTCAATTGCCATCGAATACTGGAGCGGGTTATGTGATTCGTAGAATTTTGCGTCGTGCAATTCGTTATGGCTTTACTTTTTTAAATACCAAAGAGCCTTTTATTTACAAATTAGTAGAGACTTTGAGTGCTCAAATGGGGGATTCTTTCCCAGAAATAAAATCACAAAAAACACTTTGTAGCAACGTGATTCGTGAAGAAGAAAATTCTTTTTTAAGAACACTGGATCAAGGTTTGGTGCTATTAGAAAATATAATTACCAATTCAAAAGATACTGTTATTTCAGGTAAAAAAGCTTTTGAATTGTTTGATACTTATGGTTTTCCAATTGATTTAACGGCTTTGATTCTTTCGGAAAAAGGATTGAGTTTAGACGAAGCGGCTTTTGAATCGGAATTGCAAAAACAAAAAGAACGTTCTCGTGCGGCATCCAAAGTGAAAGCGGGAGATTGGCAAGATTTAATTGATGACGAAGAGCAAGAGTTTATAGGTTACGATTATACCGAAGCCAAAGTAAAAATCACTCGTTACAGAAAAGTAGAAAGTGTAAAAGATGGCGAAATTTTCCAATTGGTTTTCAATATGACGCCTTTTTATCCAGAAGGTGGTGGTCAAGTTGGCGATGCGGGAGTTTTGGAAACGGCTAATGGCGATGTGATTTATATCCTTGATACCAAAAAAGAAAACAACCAAATTATTCATTTTACGAAAGAATTGCCAGCAAATCTTACAGAAATTTTTAAAGTAATTGTAGCTCCAGATCGCAGAAGAAAATCGGCTGCCAATCACTCGGCGACGCATTTGATGCACCAAGCTTTGCGTTCTATTCTTGGAACTCACGTAGAGCAAAAAGGATCCTTAGTAAATTCTAATAATTTGCGTTTCGATTTCTCGCATTTCTCGAAAATGACAGACGATGAATTGAAACAAGTAGAAGACTTTGTAAATGCTAGAATCCAAGAGCAATTGCCTTTGATTGAAAGAAGAAATATTCCTTTTCAGCAAGCGGTTGACGAAGGAGCGATGGCCTTGTTTGGCGAAAAATATGGGGATGCTGTTCGTGCCATCAAATTTGGCGAAAGTATGGAATTGTGTGGTGGAATTCACGTAGGCAACACAGCTGATATTTGGTATTTCAAAATTGTTTCAGAAGGAGCAGTTGCAGCAGGAATTCGTCGTATTGAAGCGATTACTAGCGATGCGGTGCAAACCTATTTCGAAACCCAAGAAAAAATTCTAGATGAGGTTAAAACCATTTTGAAAAATCCACAAGATGTTATCAAATCAGTTCATTCGTTGCAAGACGAGAATGCCAAATTGAAAAAACAATTGGAAGTTTTATTGAAAGATAAGGCCAAAAATATGAAAGGCGAATTAGCACAAGAACTGCAAGAAATAAACGGAGTACAATTCTTAGCAAAACAAGTTGATTTAAGTCCAGAAGGAGCAAAAGATTTGGCTTACGAATTAGGAACTTTAGGCAAAAATATTTTCCTAGTTTTGGCTACAGCCGAAGAAGGTAAACCAATGCTAAGCTGTTATATTTCCAAAGAATTGGTTGCTGAGAAAAACCTAAACGCAGGTCAAGTTGTTCGTGAATTAGGTAAATTTATACAAGGTGGAGGCGGAGGACAACCTTTCTTTGCTACTGCAGGAGGGAAAAATGTTGATGGAATTCCAGAGGCTTTGGCAAAGGCAGTTGACTTTGTGAAGTAGTATTTGAAATAGTTCTAAAAAAAGGGTTTGACTTTTAAATCAAACCCTTTTTTATTTTGAAATCAAATTATTTTTTAAGAGCCCTACCTTTTTGAGCATTTACAGCATCTCGATAGAGTTTATATCTGTCATCACCTAATAATTCTCTTAGTCTTGCATTTTTGATTTTAGCATATACCTTTAATTTCATAATTTTTTCCTCTTCGGTAAAATCAGGATCAGCTCTTAATTCTTTTCCGTATTCGCCACTCTCTTTTATGAATTCTCTCATTTTGGCTTGTTCTTCGGGTGTAGCCTGAATTATTTTGAAAACTTCTAAAAGATTGGCTTCTTTTTTGGCTTTGGCAGCTTCTTTTTCTTCTTTGGATACGGTTTTTTCTTGAGGGGCTTTTTCTGCCTCTTTTTCTTGTGCTACAGCCGCCGTGTAGGAGAGGCATACTGCGAACAATGTTGTTAATAAGTGTTTCATTTTTTTAGGTTTGGGGATTACTAAAATTAATTTTAAAAAACTAAGTTGCAAATATAAATATTAATGTAAGTCAATGGCTGAAATTATGATTTTTAACTCAATATTTTTAATATTCGAAAGGAAATAAAGCTCGAATAAATGGCTCTATTTTTTAATATTGATGTCTAATTATCCAATGAAATGGAGCGAAAATTGTCTTGACTTTCGATTTTTGAAAGTAGTTTAACCGAAATATTAGGTTTGTAACGGAGAATTTTGGAGGCATTCTACTTATAAAGTTGATTTGCATTCCAAATTAGAGTCTTGGTTTTTTGAAAGACAAAAGGATTTAAAAATTTATATGAATAAAGCAAAAAAAATAGTTGGTGTTCTAGTTGTTGTTTTAATGACGCTTTGTTCTTGCACAACCGAAACTGTTGAACAAACATCATTCTTAAAAAAGATAGTTGAAGTTTCAGTTGATGGCACTTCAAACACCACAAATCTTATTTACGACGGAAATAAAATTCTAACTATTGACAAAGTGGACCAACTTTTGAAATTTTATTATACCGGCAATTTCATTACAAAAGTTGTGGAATTAGATAAAACTACGCAACACACCAATACATTAGACTATTCTTATTCTGTGGAGGGTCAATTGACTAAAATAATTTCCTCAGATAATTACCTAATAAATTATGTTCACAATAGTGACGGTTCAGTTTCTTATGAGAAATTGACCAAAGATTCTACTAAGCCTGAAATTAAAAATTATCACGGAATTTTGTATTTTCAAAACGGAAATCTAGTGAAAGATGATAAAACTCAGGATGATGCAGGATCAGGGATTTTGATTAAAAACACAATCAACATTCAATATGATTACAAAAATAATGCATTGAAAAATATTTTGGGTTTTACTAAATTATTAGATTACTCAAGATTAGTTTCTACTAATAATGAGGTTGTTAGTACAGAGGCTTACTCGGTTAAGGATGTTGATAACGACCAAATTACTTCTTCCATAAAACGAATCGATAGCCAATGCCAATACAATTCAAATGGGTATCCAACCGAAATTGTCTCTGAAAAAATACTATTTGGTGGTTCTGATTCCAACCATTTAAAGTCGCAATTATTCTATAATTAGTTCTATTTTTGTAAAAAATAATAGATGCAATTCAGAACTAAAATTTCTATTCCTCAAAGCGATTTTCCAATAGATTACGATTCTAAAATTCTGTCTTTGGGTTCTTGTTTTGCAGTGAATATGGCGGAGAAATTCGATTATTTTAAGTTCGAAAACACCTGTAATCCTGTTGGGATTTTATTTCACCCATTAGCAATCGAAAAACTAATAGATTTTGCCGTTTCTGGAAAACAATTTTGCGCGGAAGACGTTTTTTTTCATAATGAACGTTGGCATTGTTTCGATGTGCATTCCGATTGCAGTCATTCAAATAAAGATGAATTATTGCTGAATTTAAACACAATTCTCGAAACGACAAGGCTGCAAATAACCGAATCCACACACGTTATAATTACCTACGGAACTTCGTGGGTGTATCGAAATATAGCAACCAAAGAAATTGTGGCGAATTGCCATAAAGTGCCGCAAAAGCAATTTGGAAAGGAGCTTTTATCGGTTGGTGCTATTGAAAAATCCATCCAAAACACTTTAGATTTAATCCAGAAAGTGAACCCAAAAGCGACGATTATTTTCACGGTTTCGCCAGTTCGTCACCTCAAAGACGGTTTTGTAGAAAACCAACAAAGTAAAGCGCATTTGATTACAGCAATCCATACAGCCATCAACCAACAACTATCAACTAACAACTATTTCCCTTCTTACGAAATAATGATGGACGAACTTCGTGATTATCGTTTTTATGCCGAAGATATGATTCATCCGAGTCAGGTGGCGATTGATTATATTTGGCAACGGTTTTCAGAAACTTCCATTTCTGAGGAAAGTCTTTCTGTTATGAAAGAAGTCGAAACCATTCAAAAAGGATTGCAGCACCGACCATTCAATCCCAATTCCGAAAGTCATCAGCAATTTTTATCCAAACTTCAAGATAAAATGATGCAAATTCAAAAACAGTTTCCTCAAATTCAGTTTTAAAAAATACGTAATTCTTCGTATTGATTCTATTACATAATTGATGCAGATTTGTAAAGTACTAACCAACAAATCAAATCATTATGAAAAAAAACCAACTTATATTATTTCTTGGGCTTTTTCTCTTACTATTTTCTGAACCAGTTTTTGCACAGAAAAAAGTGTTGACCGACGAAGAAGAAGTGACCGAAATGGTGACCAAGGAAATGGATGAACTTTTCAAAGACAAGGATTTCCTTAAACAAAAAGACAAAAAATTTAAGGATGTCAAAGGAACAATTGTCTCAGACATTAGCGTGATTCAAAGCGGAAAAGTGTCCACACTTTTCAAGGTCGATAGCGATATCAACAATCCTTCGTTTACTAATTTTCTTTCAGATTATATCATCAATTATAAATTCAAATTCAAACTACAAAAACAACAACGTTATAAAATTCGATACACTGTAACTTTTTAAATAATTAACTAAAAACGCAAAAAAATGAAGAAACTAACACTTTTGATGTTGAGCATCTGTATGATGGCAACAGTGCCAACTTCGGCACAATTCGGCAAACTTTTGGATAAAGCCAAAAATGCAGTTTCTGGCAGCGGTGCCGGAAAAAAAACAGGAAGCTTTGCCACAGTTTGGGAATCAGAATTCGGAAACAAAGCTACAAGATTGGCTGTTTGTGGAGGCACTGGCGATTTTATTATTGGCACAGACGATAATTCGGCCTCTGTTTTAGACTCCTCTGGAAAAGCAATTTGGAATGGCGATTACAAAAAAATCACTACTAATGGCACCAATAAATCGGAATACCAATACACCCAATGGAAATCGGATAAAGGAGGCTACTTATTCCTTTTTGATGAACGCAAATTAGGAACCGATAGAGTGGCTTGTTTAGACATTGAAACAGGAAAGGAATTATGGAGTTCTGAATCCTATCAAAATTTAATTCCAAAAGGGACTAAAAGTGAAGATGGGGCCGATCAAGGCGAACTGGATACCGTAAAATACATCTCGGAACTGGATGCTTTTTTAATTTCTCAAAAAGCTTCCATCATTCTTGTGAAAGCCAATACAGGAGAAAAAATTTGGGAAACCAATAGATTTAAGGGTGGAGTTGGTAAATACATTTACAACAAAGAAAAAAACGAAATCATTATGGCCAATTTCAAACCAACTGCTTTGGGGGCTTTGTTTGCAGGTTTCAAAAACCAATTGGTTAGAGTCAATGCATCAAATGGCGAAATTTTGTGGGACGCCACCTTTGTGGGAACAGTCGAAAAAGAGTTGGTTACCCGCAGAGCCATACTTGATTTGTGGATCAGAGACAACAAAATTTTCTTGTATCTGAACGGTCTTATGGTTTATGATTACAATAATGGGCAAAAACTTTGGGAGGCCATTTATGAAAATGATATGAGTGGCGGAGGCGGAGGAATGTTCTCTAACACACAAAGCAAAAAATATTACAGAACTATTGCAGATCCTTTATTTACAGAGAATGCAGTTTATATCGTGATGTTAGGAACAAGAGACAGAACAAAATATGTAGAAAAACACGATTTGGATTCGGGTAAATTGTTGTGGGCATCCGAGAAAGTGACTGGGGCATTTTGCGTTCCAAATATTTACAAAACTGGTGATAAAGTTTTGATACAAATTGGCGGAAAAGTGCAAGTTCAGGAATATCGAATGGAAACTCAAACTTCGCCATTTGGTGGAACTTACAAAGCAAGCGTACCCTACATTTATTGGGATTATAAAAATCAAAAGAACGGAGTACTTTGTATGGATGACACAAGCGGAAAATTGGCTTGGCGTTCAGATAAATTCGACAAACGAATTACCGATTTGATTATAAACGAAGAAAAAACGGTTTTTGTTGGGGATGGCGATGAGTTTTATAGCTATGAAATTGCCTCTGGGAAACAATTATTCGACGTAAAACACAATGATGCTGGCGTTGGAAAAGCTACCGATGTTATTGACTTTGAAGACAAAGTTGTGGTGCTTTCAGAAAAAGGATTGGCATCCTACAACAAGAAAGATGGGTCAAGAGCTTATGCTACCGAAAAAATAAAAGGGGTAGATTATTTTTATCACATTGGCGACAATTATTTCTTGAGAGATCAAAGAAACAGCAAAAACATCATCTACGGAATCGATATGACCAATGGCGAGACCAAAGGTTCTGTGCAATCTAAAGGAAAAGGAGGAAGCCCGACTTATGGTGATGGAATCGATATTACCTCGGATGGCGAATATATTTTTGCTTTCAAAGGCAGAAAAGTAGAAAAAATCAAGGTAAATAATTAAGCGTTTTTTAGTTAGAATGAAAAGGGTTGTGAATTGATTTTCATAGCCCTTTTCTAAATAAATTCCACTAAAAATTTATGTTTAATAACCTTAAATTCCTTAATGGTTTAAAAATAGTAATATGAAAAAAACAATATTTCTTTGTTCTCTATTCTTTGTTGTTTTTTCAATAAAAGCCCAACAAATCCAATGGGCCAGCAAATTGATTAAATTCTCGACCGATTTAGGAGGAAAACAAAACGGCATCAAAAGAATTCTGGGCAAACCCGATGCTTTTCCGCAAGGAGGAAGTTCCGCCAATGCTTGGATGCCAAAAAATGCCCTCGACGGAAGAGAAATAATCGAAGTAGGTTTCGAAAAACCACAAACGGTAAAACAAGTCGCTGTTTGCGAAAACTTGAATTCGGGTTGCGTAATCAAAATTTCGGTGGATAATGGTTCAGGAAATTATGAAACGGTTTGGACACGAAAAAGAGATTGGAAAACACCCACTTTCAAATCCACGGCATCTGCAGACCACGCTTATTATTTTGGTCGAAAAAGGAGAAAAGTTCAGGAAGTGCCCAACGTTTTCAATCCCGGAATTGAATATGCCGTTTTGGAAAATGCTGTTGCCAATGTAGTTGCTGTAAAAGTAGAATTCAGCTTTGCACTCGTTCCGGGTCAGAAACAAATTGACGCCATCGGAATTTCCGATTCAGAGAAACCTATCGAAATAAAAATCAATTCTAATTCTGCTTTCGAAAATTTGCCCAATCCAGAATCTTTGGAGTTCGATAACAGCGAAGTTTCTAATGTGATAGTTTCACAAGACGGACAAAAAATTTTCTATTCCGCTTTTGCCGAAAATAAAGATGTAGTTTTTTCGAGTCAAAAACAAGCCGATGGGAAATGGTCAAAACCTGTTGTAGAACCAAGTTTGAGTTTGAACAATGACTACAATTATCTCGAATTTTACAGCGATACTTTTATCTTAAAAGGAGGCGTGGGATATTCTAAAAACACTACCGAAACTGGATTTGAATTTATTGAAAACAAGAACGGAAGTTATCAAAGTCTAAAACCACTGAAAATTGCCGCCTATAACAATTACGAAAAAACGGCAGACATCACTATCACAAACGACGGCAAAATCTTGATTATGGGAATCGAAACCGACTTTACCCAAGGCGGAACCGATTTGTATTTTGCCAACCGAAAAGAAGATGGCACTTATGGTTTGTTGCAAAATATGGGTAAAATCATCAATTCAGCTGCCGATGAGGGAATGCCACAGTTATTGTCAGACACAAAAACACTGTTTTTTAGCAGCATTGGTTTCAGTAGCTACGGGAATTATGATCTTTATGTTTCCTACAGATTGGACGACAGTTGGAAAAAATGGTCGGAACCCATTAATCTTGGAAATAAAATAAACAGCGACAGTTTCGAGGGTTCCCCATTTTATGACGAAACTACTGAAATGCTTTATTTTACCAGAGTTGTTGAAGGTAAATCGTCTATTAGTCGGGTGAAAATTCCGAAAAAAGAACTGGTGAAAAATTGATTTTTAATACTTTAAAAATACGATAAATGTCGTATTTTTTTGTGTTTACTAATTTCGGAACTTTGATTGATAACTTTTAAATAGCACCAAGATGAAAAAAAAAATCTTCTTTTAGTGATGTGCATACTTTCTTATTCTGCTAGTTTTTCACAAATTAGCCTAGTAAAAGAAATTTACGCAGGGGACAGTTATTATCCTCCAAAAGAGTTGTTGGAATTAAATGGCAGACTTTTGTTTACAACCGATGCACCAGCAGGTTCGGTGTCTAGTTTTTGGAAATCAGACGGAACATTGGCGGGAACTACAATTCTGGGAACCTTTGGCCCAGACCAAAGAGTCAGTTTCTCAAAAAAGTTTAATAATTTCATCTATTTTAATGTTGGAAAAAATGGAGCAGTCCAGTCTTTATGGGTTACCGATGGGAATGGGGTGTATTTGGTAAAGTCATTAGGCTCCACTTCGGCTACAGGAGAATTGACTGTATTCAAGAACGCCTTGTATTTTAATACATCATCATTATTTGCACAGGGAATTCATAAAAGTGACGGAACTGCGGCAGGGACTGTTGGATTTGCAAATATTACGGCTACAAGTCCTTTGGTAGTCAGCGGAACCAATATGTATTTTACTACTTATGTAGCCAGTGTTGGAAATGAACTATGGAAAACAGATGGTACGGTTGCTGGAACGGTTATGGTCAAAGATATTTATCCAGGTAGTGTTGATGCTCAAATATCTCAAATGACGGACATCAATGGAACTTTGTTTTTTATAGCAAACAATGGAGTTAATGGAAATGAATTGTGGAAAAGTGATGGAACAGCTGCAGGAACGGTGATGGTAAAAGACATTACAGCAGGAGGAATTTATTCACATTCGATTCTAAATTATTTGACCAATGTAAATGGAATACTGTATTTTGCAAAAGGGAATTATGAATTATGGAAAAGTGATGGTACAGATGCAGGAACGGTTTTGGTTAGACCTTCAACGTCCATATCGCCTACGAATTTAATTAATGTAAATGGAACGTTGTTTTTTGAATGTGGTACGCTTTCAACGGGTGCCGAAATTTGTAAAACCGACGGGACAACTTCGGGTACAGTAATGGTAAAGGACATTAATGTAAGCGGAACAGGTTATGGTGGATTCATAAATCCGTATGTGGTGGGCCAAACGGTTTATTTTAGAGCACAAAACGGAAGCAATGGTTATGAATTATGGAAAAGTGATGGCACCGAAGCAGGCACACAAATGGTTTATGACACCAATGTGGGTTCGGCCAATTTTAATCCAGAAAAGTTAACCAAAGCTGGAAACAAACTTTTTATGGTGGGGCAAACCGCTGCCGAGGGAATGGAGCTTTTTGTATATAACATTCCGAGCCTTTCTAGCAATACCATCGACGGTATAACTCCATTATTAGTTTATCCAAACCCTTCAAAAGGGAATTTCAACATCGAAATTGATGAAAATCTAATTGGTGCAAAAGCTAGTGTTTTCAGTCTTTTGGGTCAAAAAATAAAGGATTCCGAATTAAAATCTACAATTACAAA
>Ga0116184_10004433_pt1 | contig 11108 bp, 13 predicted proteins | sample AD_JPNNA5_MetaG_FD_89886 | JGI IMG/M metagenome (GOLD analysis project Ga0116184, IMG submission 89886) | Active sludge microbial communities of municipal wastewater-treating anaerobic digesters from Japan - AD_JPNNA5_MetaG | ecosystem: Engineered > Bioreactor > Anaerobic > Digestate | place...
AGACAGACGCTGGTCTACTGGAAGCGTCTAAAAGGGTGTTAGCGGACAGAGAAACGATAACACGCGTGGCTCAAAAAAGGGGCACAAGGCTAAAACCTTGCACCCCTCATACTGCAAACTACTTGAAATTATAAATAAATAATACATTGGTGGAGGCGGCGGGAGTCGAACCCACGTCCATACAAATAAAAAAAGTCAGGTATTCCGGTCTTTTCCTTTGATTTTCAGCATCATAGATGCCATTTCTGCGACGTTCAATAGTCGCAATAAGTTCGTTATTTGCATCCAAAAGCGTTTGAAGGGGACCCAAAAGGGACCCAAACGTTATTGTTCACTGCGGGTAGATCGGCTCGAAGTCTCCGCTGTGGGGGTCCCTCATCAAAATCAAATCATCTTATCCTGTCTGCAATGATCCGCTTAGCGCACCCTTTTCTCTTTCAATGGATTGTCACCGGGCGGATGCTTCGGGAATGAGCGTCTGGACGCGTCAGGATAGCAGGAACCGATGTTCGTGTTGAGCTGAGAGGTAAGAGGATTAGATAAAAAGCAGGGCCATTTCTGACCCTGCGTTATTATTTTCTCCATCAAAAAAGCCTAAAACCTAAAACCAAGATTGCCGGTAATCGTCCACCCATCAAGATTCGCGTCTATTTTTTCTCCAGCAATTGTCCACGAGGCTTCTGACCAGAGGTATTTACCTTCCACGCCAATAAATACTTGATCAGTTATATTGTAATTAGCCCCTATGCCTAGAAAGCCTCCGAAGGAAACATCATCACCATCAGCTGACACTGATCCACGAGCTGTAGATACAGTTATTTCAGCTGTTGAGAAATATGCTCCGATACCAACGATTCCGTATAATTCCAATTTATCAATAGGATAAATACCTTTTAAAGCAATTGTAAATGGCATTACATCAACGTCACCATCTGCTGTTGCAGATCCAATACCACTAATAAATCCAGACTCTGAACGTTCTGTATGGAAGTAACCCAACCCAATTTCCATAGCCATGTTCCGATTGAAGTAGTAACCGTATGCTACTTCTCCATTAAATCCGTTATCCCAATCTTCAAGCTCATCAGATTGCGGAGAATACATTCCAGCCTTCAAAGCAATGTAGTTAGAACCAGCTGCTTGAACATTAAGAGTAAAAAAGCATACCATCAAGGCTACGCAAGAAAGAATAATGATAAATCTTTTCATATTTTCTCCTTTTTTTGTTTTAGCTCGTTGTTAGTAGTTATTCCTATATAGAAGTCAGAGCCAGAAAGTTATTCGAGCGCACCACTTTACCTACAAGATTTTGAACTGCAGGCATAAGGGCCTGTGCGGTTTGGTTGCATGCAGTTTCCCCATAAAAACTAGAAGTGTATGAATAATTTTCTGTTGCAATAACAGATTTGCCATTCGATGACTTAAATGTCATTGAGATACTCCACGTGCCAGAATTAGATGAAAAATCTATAGAGTCAAGGTTCGCTGTAATTACAACAGGAGCATTTGATGAATATACATTAGCAATTTTTAACTCATCAATGAATGCCTTGCGAACATATTCAGAGAAAGGTTCGCCATCGGGTGTCTTGATAGGCCCTACGCCACGACACATAATTTCTGTTTGCCCAGATTTAGTAGCAGTAAATGCGCCGACATTTATTGTTTTCCCATTTAGAGATCGAAGTGCAACCACATTATCCGTACAGATTGAATAGCGACTCGCTGCATAAGTTGAGCAGCCTGAAACAATAAGAGATAAGAACAAAAGAAAGACAATTTTATTCATATTCTACTCCCTCCCCTATAGTAAAATCGTAACCGAAAATGTCGCACTTGCCCGACTAGCATATTTAATGAATTATATTCACCCCCTTCTGCTGAAAAATAAAAAGGCCGATACCAACTGCGGTATTCAGCCTTTCGACATTTGGCCTAATTCAAACATTCCTTTCCCCCGATGAGGAATGTAAAAGCTCTAATTGTTAAATTAGTGCATAATCACAACCAACGAGGATCGCACCTACTTTATCTCCAGCAATTTTTATAAGTTCTCTAAAAGCTTAGTTTTTTGCTGCTTAAAATCTTCGTCTGTTATAAGACCCTTTTTATGCAAATCATTTAACTTTTCTAATTTTCCATCAACATCGGAATTTACATTTTTTTGAATACTCTTTGAGGTAAATGACAAAAACTCCTCATTTATTAAGCCTGCTTGAGTGTAGCTGACACTTTTAACTTTTTGTTTGACATCCGGGCTATACCATATCTCAACTATTCGCGCCCCCGAATCACTTGTGCCTACAATATAAAATGCATTATATTCTCCACCAGTTGTCTTGACCTTGCCATAATCTTTAACTTCGAAATTAGTAGATAGATTTAAGCTGCCCGTTGGCGTCTTCATTGTCCCAGCGGCTTTCCAAGTCTTACCTACTGTCAAAGGCCACTCATATGTTCTATTTTCTGGTATATATTCGTTTTCAATATTACCATCAGACTTCAGAGTTGCTACTAAATTTAAATCTTCATTGAGCAAAAAAATCCGGCCACGATCGTTGGTAATTCGATAAACGGCAACGTTATTATGAGATTCTTTTTTTACGACCCGCAAAAATCCGTTCTTGCCGTTGACTAAATATCCCCATTCATAATCCTCTGACCAAGTAGGTCGATAGCAGGGGGGGGCTGATGTCACGGCTGGGACCAATTTAGGAGGTTCTTTTTTTCCATAATCTTCCAAAGGGATATACCCAAGAGCTGTATATTTATTCTTGCAATCATAATATGTTGCAAGCGCAGCCGTCGTTCCAATTATGCCTATACCCATACTGGCACAGTTGATCTGATGTTTGGTAGTGGGATTAATCATGATTTGCTGCGGAGCAGCACACCCGCAGAAAAAAAGAAACAAAATGAATAAGAGCAATCCGTTCCGGTAGAATGCCATTTACTCGACCCCCATATATCAAATTCCATACTTGCCGATGCGTACAGGCAAGTGCTCCGAGCAATCATGAGCCGACTGGGCCCAATCCCCCTCTGCCTTCTTTAATAGGATATATTTGTGCTTGAAAGAGTCTGAGTTACATCTAATGAATATAGATATGTTGTTCCTTGATACATGGATCCGGTAGAAGTTTGTTTGATCGTCCCCAGACCCGGAACATAGTCTGCTTCGGCAGTAGAGATAAGCCTACGTCCAGTTGAATAATTCCATGTCCTATCTACGCTTATTCGATAAGCTTCAAATGTTCCAATTGCAGTATTAACATTGACAGTTGAACCCGCAACTACATAGGCATATGTCTGAGATGTCCCATCTGTATATGTAAACGTTTTTCCGCCACTTTGCCCCAATGTTACTGGACTGACAATTTGGACATAATACCCCGGTGACGTATTTATCCAAACGTTTCCACTGCCATCATTTTCCCCGTATACGTGAATAGATCCATTTGCGTCCTGTAAGCCGTAATCATGGAACGAATCATTTATTGTTTGCCCCGAGCCACTCAAATTCAAAGTTGTAAATTTATCTAGACAGTTGGTTGAGGTAATTGGATCAAATACTGTGGTTGATAGGATTTGCTCAGATGCTTCACCAGTAAGATTATAAGTGGTAGTTGAGTCATATAACCTTGCTGTCACACTGTAATTCCAAGAATCTCCGGGAGCAAAATCGCGAATAGTACTCGTTTTCAATGCGATTACAGATGGTGGTGGTGGTGAATCATCACCGCTACTACCACAAGCAAGGGTTAAAAGAATAATAACAAGAAGAATAGATATTTTTCCTGATCGGATTGCCCCCTCCATATCCCCCTCCTTATTGGTACAAATTAAAAAACCCCCTCACTCATTTCGAGCTGGGGGGTTAGTCGTTCTTCCTTTTCATGGCATCCCCTGAAGGGTTAAGTGGTCAAGTTAGCCAACCAGATGCCGAAGCACAATGCGTATATGTATTGAACTGCCATTTTCTTGTAATGGAAGTAGGGACAAATGTCAAGAATGGAAATGGAAATCTATAAAGCGACCTGAGCGACTCCATTCCAACGTCCGATCTTATGCCGTTAGCAATGTGTTACCAAACAAAAAGAAGGGCTTCGACAAGTCGCCGAAACCCCTCAGTTTTCTGGCGGAAGTGCATGGGAATCGAACCCCGCTTTATTTGTCTTGGTTAGTGTCTCAGAGTGTTATCCCCAGTTTTTATCCAAGCGAGAGAGACCTTTCGAGCAACGAACTGACCTATATCGAGAATGAATCCAAAAAAACAGAGGGGGTGCATGCGGTGCAAAAGGGAGTCCCCTTCGAACCCTATAAGCTGATCCGCATGCACACCCTCTGGTTGGTCATCCCCAGTTTTCCTCAGCAATAAATCCACCCGTGCTCCGGACTGTAAAACTTGCGCTGTTTCATCATTGGCATCAGAAAGTCCTGCACCACCTCGTTGTACTTCATCTGTCTCTCCCAGGTCTTGAGAAAACTGAGCATCGCATTGTGAGCGCACCACCAGTAACCATAGCGCCAATTATATTTCTCAGTGGCGCCCTCCTTGATTTTTCCAGACTGCATAAACATCAGCGTTACTGCTTCCTGGAGTAAGTCTTCCTTCATGGACTGGGCAACAGGGTTCCACCGAAAATTCTTGTAGAAGACCTGCTTTGCGATTGAGTAGCAGATCTCGGGTCGGAAGTTCTCTCTGTCGATTATGACCTGCTTCTTCGAATAATTTTTTACTAACCAACCTCTCTTGAGTGCCACTCTTGCGCAATTCACTGAGATGCCATACTTCGACGTGAGCTCCTTGACGGTGAGATTGGGCGACACCTGGACCCTTTCCCTCCGTATCTCAGGGGTAGTTTCCATGCATGGATCCTCACTTATGAAGGGGACTATGATTTTCGGGGATTGTTGGATGGAGTGCTGCAGGGTGGGGATGAGAATGACGGAATCGACAGGATTGCCAGTGATTACAGTCATCTCTGCCATTCAAATATGAATGTATATAGTCGAGTCGTTATATAATGGATTTGGGATAGGTCGTTGTTAGGTTGGAAGCTAGGCTAGGTCGTTCTGTGACGAACTAACGTAGACCTAGCGCAGCGGAAGTTGCTGAATGAGAGATAAGGCATAGACTGAATCGCTGCCTTTTGTGGGGGTCTAAGTCTAAAATAGTTGCACTGCTTTAGAGATGTCTATCTCATGCAAGCAGCGCCATTACAATTTGTACAATAAAATAAATAATTGTGGTCACTCCTATAAATATCAGCATCCAGAGCAGGGCAATTGCCCCTTTTGGTAATTGCGGCGCTGGAATAACCCTGAGTATCTTTGCAAATGCCTCATCGGATTTAGTGTATGAATTAACCCTGTCCCAAGTAAGAGGTGGAAAGTATAAGTAGGATATTGTTAGTTGTTCGCCTGGTATTAATTTCGGAATTACTATTTCAGCTCCTCCTCTTGGTATTGGTTCAATCGCGTGTGGTATACTTGGATATATTTGGTAATCTGAAGGAAGTACAAAGTGTCCAATACGAACATTGTTGGCAGTTTCGCGACCGGTATTTCTAACAACTATGGCGTGTGTAAACACCTGCGTCTGATTTTCATTATTCAAGGTAAAGGCAGATACATGACCAAGATATGATATCAACTTCGGCTTTCTTGCGAATACGCGATCTAAAATATGACCAAGTAAAAGCATTAAAAGTGGAATGACAATTTTTATTATTAAATCCCAATCTATTTTCATAGTAATACCTGCAATTCAATCTTGCTTATAACGTTTCTTGATCCACTCCGTATCTTCATTCTCCTGATCACTTTTATGATATATTTCGATAAATTCAATTGTATCTTTGTCTTCATAATAAGCATAAATAATTCTGATTCCGCTTTGCACCCCTCTCCCCTTCAAAGACTTACATGCAAATTTTTTTACTTTATAAAAAAAAGGATAATCAACACTTAAGTTGGTTATCCTCAATATGCCCCCGTTATCTATCTTTTGCTTGTGAAAAAGCTTTAGTTGGGTATCTATGAAAATGTCGAGATCGTCCGGTAAAGACTGAAACCTTTTCTTGGAAAGAGCTTTCAAGTTTTTTCTAAATTTGTCACTCTCTATGATTTCGCTAAACATTGTCTTCGACATATGACCTTACTGAGTAGGGCGTAGTACGATAAAAGACTTTTTCGTAATCAATAATCTTTCCATTGTCAGTAGTAAGCCAAGGAACATCATTATGAGAATATTTACTTATTTCAGTCGCGTTATAGTCTGATAACTTATCCAACACCTCATCAATGATTTTTAATTCATGAGCCTTCAAGATACGCAGGTCAGGCACTCTCAAAGGAAGGTACTTAGTTTGCGGATATTGGAAGTATTTATCTTTAATTTTTGTAAGATCCTTTCCCTCCATTTGATCTACAATTTTCCTGAACTCCAATGGGGTGGGTCCGTGAATGTTTTTTTTATATGTTGCTCCGATAAGTTGCTCCTCGTATTTCTCATAAAAATTGAAGTCGATAAAGTAGAGCAGCTTGTATATTACAGTTTCACCAATATTTGGTTTCGAACCTACTCTATTCAGTATATAAATTAAAACCTCTTTGAATTTACCCAAGTTTTTTTGAGGCACGCTTATTCTCAATAGTTCTTTTTCTTTTTCCTCCGTCTTGCCTTCCAAGATGACATTGATGTCCTGCTTAAGATCAAGAAGATTGTCTGTTGTTGTATTAAATATCTCAGCAAGTTTGAATAACTCTTCTGCCGATATACTCCTCTCTCCGCTCTCCATGTTTGAAAGAGATATGCGGTTGATATTGAGCAGTCCTGCGAGATATTCTTGTGACATTCCGGTGGTTGTTCGCAAGCCCCTTATTTTACTGCCTATTTTCTTATAAAACATCCTCATTTCTTTTTCCCTTTCTCCCTCTAATCCTCCCCTATCATATGTAATATAATATGTCAAGTAGATGTTATATATGATGACATCGTCATTGAAATGTTATTTTGAATACATTGTCGCTATTTTTATTTGTTTGTATGCCCTCCCCACCAACCTGTCCTCCACCTGCTCATCCGCTAACCTCCAGAGCATCTCGCATTCGCATAGAAACCGATCACTCAGCATAAGCTCCATCATCTCCCGGCACCCTTCCCAGTCAAGTTCTCTTTCGTAACAGAAATGATTGAACCTCCTGAACATCACCGGTTCTGGTCTGTCATATAGTGTGCGGTGAACACATTGCCTCGGATCATTCTCGCATCCCTTCTTTTGACATAGATGCTGAGTGCTCCTGAGGTAAGCACGAAGATCCAGGATGAAGCTCTTGAGCCTGGCAGGATCCAGCAGGAAGGTCATCGTTGCTTCTCGGGTTTTGATCTTCTTGTGGGATATGGTGAGCATGAGTGGTGTCTCCTTTTTGATTTGTTCGCAGAGAATCGTCATGTTATAAACTCATGAGCTATATCAATAACGAGGGGGTAAACTATGAGTAACGGAGATATCATGGACAGGGAGGACACCCTTTATGAATCAAAAGCACGGGAGCTGCTAGTGGCAGGACGAAACTGGTTGAGGCACGGAAAGAACACCAGTGCAGGTAAAATTGATGAGATGCTTTTTGAATGGGTCACGATTGATGAATTAAGCAAGGGTTGCCATGCGCCTGTGGAGAGGATCTATGCCCATCTAAATCACCTGAGAAAAGAGCACAAGCTTCTCCTAGAAAAGAAGGACGGGAAATTCAGGTACGATCTGGAAGGAATAAAAGGAAAGGAGAAAGCAGGAAAGCAAAAAAGGAAAAAATAACGCCGCACCGCTGCTAAAGCAATTAATATGACAGGTGTTTAGGGGTGTTCATCCGGTGTTTAGGGAGTAACTAAACACGTGTGATAACTCTATGTGGAGAATCCAAAAAAGGAACTGAGACATATCGGGTGGCGTGTTTAGGTATTCATGTGAATTTTGGTGAATTAAGCTAGAAGAGTCTAAAACTGTGAAGGTATAAGGCAGGTGAAAATTACAAGATCACAGCTCGTTGACAAACCGCAAAGATCGCGTCGTCACATCGTCATTCTTGGTGCAGGTGCAAGTGCCGCAGCTTTCCCTAAAGGGGATGCTAATGGAAGAAGACTTCCGACAATGGATAATTTAATTGAGTTGCTTGATCTCGGGCCATTGTTAGAAAAGGCAGAGATTAAGAATACACGTCGTAATTTTGAAGATATTTACAGCGAGCTTTATGAGAATGATCCCGAATCTCCTTTTCTCATAGAAATTGAAAAGATTGTCTATGCCTACTTTGAAGACCTAAAACTGCCGGAATCACCAACACTATATGACCATTTATTGTTATCACTCAGACCAAAGGATGTTATAGCAACTTTTAACTGGGACCCTTTTCTTTTTGACGCATGGATTCGCAATAAGGAAAGGGTTCCAGTTCCGGAGATTATTCACCTTCACGGTAACGTCCGCGTGGCACATTGTCCAGACCACCCTGCTTATGGTGAACATGGCATGTATTGTCCAGAATGTGATAAAGTCCTTGTGCCCAGTCGGCTACTCTATCCCATCACAAAGAAAGACTATGTCAATGACAACTTTGTCAAAACGGAATGGGAAGTATTAAAGAAAATGCTGGGTCAGGCAATGACTTTAACAATCTTTGGCTACGGAGCTCCTACTACAGATAAAGAAGCAGTTGATATAATGAATATTGCTTGGAATAAGGACAATAGATTAATAGAAAGAGTGGAGATTATTGATATAAAAAACAAAGAAATTCTTTGGGAGCAGTGGGAACCTTTTATAATAAGAACTTACTTTGATCGAGAAGAAGACTTTTATGAATCTCGGATACCAAATTATCCCAGAAGAACTTGTGAGATGTTGTTAGATGCAACATTTTATGGTCTATGGGTTGAGAACAACCCAATCCCACGGGATGCTAATTTTAATGGGCTATTACTTTGGATAGAACCGTTGGTTAAGGCGGAGCAAGAACTAGAGAGTAAGAATTAGTTACAAATGCCACACTAAACCAGAGTCAACCACTCTCGAAGGCCAACTCTGGCCAGTGTATCGTTACTTTGCATTAATATTTTTATTCTTTCATGTCGACTACATCTATGTGCAGTACTGACATTTCGTTTCTTGAATTTACACACCACATACACATGTGCCCGCCTTCTTATTTTCTGCCGGACATAAAGCGCTTCGTTAATCAGAAACTTTTTCTTATCGATGTTTCTTTTTCCTTGATTGCCCTTGTTTTCTCGTTCGCTATCGCATCCTTGATTGCTTTAGTCTGAATCGGATCTGCATAATAAACCCCATTTGAATTATCCGCATAAATATTTGGAATAAAGACCGTGTATACATTCACAAATTTGGATTCGTATCTGAAGTTCTCCGTATTGAGATTGGGATATTTCTTGATAAATGTACGCCCACCCGGATATGCTTCCTTCAATGCTTTCATTATTCCATCACGATCATCAATATATCTACCGCTACTTATGCCAATTCGTGCTGCGACTAATCGATCTTTATAAAAGAACAATGCTGCGTGGCTATATTTCCCAAATTGATCAGAACTCACTCCTGCCATTTTAAATTTTGCAGATATTCTATTATCGGTATCAAGAAATAAAACGTTTTCAGATTCCGGTTCTGACGATGTCCCAAACTTGGCGTTATTCTTTATACTCACAGCTTCAGCTTCATCTACACTCATACCCCATTTAAGAAATCTCCATCCTCCCTTGGCATCAGAATATTTCTTTTCTACCTCTGCACCGCGTTGCAATTTCTGGACTTGTTGTTCTTGCTCTTGTTTGTATAACTTTAAAGCGTAATCTCTGCTTTTAAAATATTTTGGTGCCACTTCTTGAAAATAAATTAACTTGTCCATCGTAAAAGACTTATCACGACTTTGACTGCCGGATCGATCGAAATCACCTTCCCGAAGTCCCTTCACATCTCGATACAACCCCAAGACTCTTGAATATAATTGTTCATCCATGAATTTTTCTTTTTGGCTATCGTCTTTTGGATCAGTTGGCAACCTGTTGGTGAAGCTATAGAGTTCTTTGTGGTCTGCAAATCCGTGCTTTGCAATTACTTTCAATGGATCAATTTTTTCTCTTTCCCGTTTACTTGCATCTACCCATTCTTTTGCCTTCTGATATCCTCCGTCCGCAGCTCGCTTGATCCATTTATATGCTTCATCATTGTCTCGTGAAACGATTTTACCTTCATAATAGATTACTCCAAGGTTATATTGAGCGATCCGATTGCCTTGCTCAGCTGATCGCTCAATCCATTTAAGTGCTTCCATATTGTTCTGCTGAACGCCTCGGCCATGCTGATACAGAGTGCCTAGTACTAATTGCGCTTGGGCATTGCCTTGCTGTGCAAGAGGCTCGGCAATTTTGAATGCTGTCGGATAGTCACCTTTTTTGTAAGCTTCTGCTAGTTGCTTAAGTTCTTTACTTCGATCTTGATTTTCGGCGGCGCTCGCCAAAGTAAATGGCATGGCTATCATCAGCAGTAATATCCATGACATTATTTCCAATTTGTATTTATACATATTACTGCATCCCCCTTCTTAATATTGTATATAGCTTCAAAGCAAAAATTATACCGGATGTACCTATGGAACTGGTCCTTGGCAGTCCGGTCAATGGAACCAGACGATTTCACCATATGTTTAGCTGTCCACACTTCATAGGCATTTCGCTTTTTCATCTAAAAAGCTAAAGTAGAAAATTTGAGGGAGTTCAATAAGAACTTAGTCAGGTAAAAAGAAGCAGCCGACTCTTATTGATTACCATTTTTTTCTCTTCTTCTTAAAAACTTAATTCCTTGCTAAAGCATCTCACTCGTAAGGATTATTAGACCTCCATGACCCATTCTCTTTCTATAGAAAAAAATAAAAATGGTCCCACTAGAGAAAACCCGACCCAACAGGGAAGGGTTTTTGAGCATTAATATTATATTAATATATCATGTTGTTTTTGATTCCATACTAATTATGTCGGGTTAAATGTCTTTTCGTTTTCCGGACCCCCCATCATTTCTTTCCGGTCCCTA
>Ga0116184_10004438_pt1 | contig 11093 bp, 13 predicted proteins | sample AD_JPNNA5_MetaG_FD_89886 | JGI IMG/M metagenome (GOLD analysis project Ga0116184, IMG submission 89886) | Active sludge microbial communities of municipal wastewater-treating anaerobic digesters from Japan - AD_JPNNA5_MetaG | ecosystem: Engineered > Bioreactor > Anaerobic > Digestate | place...
AATAAAAATTGGGAGTAAATAAATTGAATAGAATTTTTTGTAAATCAAAAATACATAGAGCAACAGTTAAAAATGCAGAATTGTATTATGAAGGTAGCTTAACAATTGATGAAGAATTAATGATAGCAGCAGACATTTTACCTTATGAAATGGTTCAAGTAGCAAATGTAACTAATGGGGAAAGATTTGAAACGTATGCAATACCAGGCAAAAAAGGATCCGGAGAAATATGTTTGAATGGTGCTGCTGCAAGACTTGGTGCTATTGGAGATGAAATTATTATTATGACTTATGCTCAATTAAATGAAGAAGAGGTAAAAAATTTTAAACCAAAAATTGTATTTGTAGATAAAAATAATAAAATAATTGAGAAGTAAAAAATCCTTGACATTTCAAGATTTATTGTTTATAATATTTTAGTAATACGGAGGATTTTATGAAAAAAATATCTATATATTTATTTATTTTTTCTTTATTTATATCTATTTCAACAGCTCAATTTAAAAGTGAATTAGAAAATAGTAATGCAGGTTATCCTCAAATTTTAAAATCTCAAGAAAATACAATTCTTGGACTATTTAATCCAGAAAACTTTACAATGAGGCATAGTTATACTATGTCTTATTCTTCTTTTGGAGGTTATGGTATTGCACTGGGCATTTATACAAATAGCATGAGTTATAAGTTTAGTGATAACCTAAATGCTTCTGCTGATATTAGTTTAATTCATTCTCCATTTAGTTCATTTAATAAAGGCGTAACTGATAAATTAACTGGAATATACCTCACAAAAGCTGAATTGAATTATAAACCATATGATAATTTTATTATTCAATTGCGATATGAGCAACTTCCATATAATTATTTTTATAACCCATTTTATTATGGTATAAATCGATATGGATATTTCTATGATCCATTTTATTCAAATAGTTTTTTAAGATAAACTTTAAGGATATTTATTCAAAATTAATTGATTGATTTGAAAAGTCAAAAGAGACCTACCAATATTAAGGATGTATTACTAAATGTATCAATAATACTATTATCTTTAATGGTAATATATCTTTTATATTCTTTTATTAATAGAGCCTTTATTAATCCTCCTATTGAGACTACAACTGATAACAGAGTTATTCAAGTTGATGTTTTAAATGGTTGTGGTGTACCTGGAGTTGCAATAAAATTTACTGATTATTTAAGAAATCGTGGATTTGATGTACTAGAAATGGGAAATTATAAATCTTTTGAGGTAGAGGAAACATTGGTTGTTGATCGTTCAGGTAAAATTGAGGATGCAAAAAAAGTAGCTTCTGCTCTAGGTGTTGATAGTAAAAATATTATTCAACAGGTAAGTAAAGATTCATATTTGGATTGTTCAGTAATAATTGGAAAGGATTATAATAATCTAAAACCAATGAAGTAATTTTTTAATAATTTATAAGGTTTAAATTTGGATTCTTATCTTTTAGCTAAACAAGCAGCTTTACTCTCAATTGAGAAGAAAGCTTTTGATGTTGTAATAATTGAAATAAAAGAAATAGCCTCTTTTACAGATTATTTTGTAATCTGCTCTGCAGATTCTGAAACTCAAGTAAAAGCAATCGCAGACTATATTGATGAAGAGATGAAGAAAAAAGGAACACCTGTTTGGCATTCAGAAGGTTATGAGGCTTTAAGATGGGTCTTACTCGATTTTGTTGATGTAGTAGTTCATATTTTTCATAAAGAAACAAGAGATTATTACAATATCGAAAAATTATGGGGTGATGCAAAGATCGAACAAATAAATGATGAATTAGAGAATAAAGAAACAAAGAAAAAAAATGTGAGAAGAAAGACAAATGTATAATTATTTAAAAACAATTTTTGAAAATAGATTACAGGAACTAAACTATTTATTTGAAGATGTAAGATTACAATTTGAAAAACCAAAAATTGCTGATTATGGAGATCTCTCAACAAATATTGCAATGCTTTTAACAAAAAAATTAAGAAAAAATCCAATTGATATTGCTAATACTATTGTAGATCCTTTTAAAAATGGTAATGAGTTTATTGAAAGAATAGATGTTGTTAAACCTGGTTTTATTAACATAAGATTTAACATAAATTTCTACCTTTATAAACTTAAAAATATTATTCAAAATCAGAATTTTGGGAAATCTAAAATTGGAGAGGGGAAGTCTGTATTAGTTGAATTTGTTTCTGCCAATCCTACTGGTTTATTACATCTTGGCCATGGTAGACAGGCTGCTATTGGTGATACTATTTCCAATTTATTGGAGTGGGTAGGTTATAAAGTTACTCGTGAATATTATTTTAATAATGCTGGAAGACAGATGAGGAAACTTGCAGAATCAGTTTATTCACGTTATATGCAAATTTTTGATCCTCAATTTCCTTTCCCTGAAGATGGATATCATGGAGATTACATAAAAGATATTGCAAAAGAAATTTATCGACTTGAAAATAATAAATTACAGAATAATTCAGATTTATCTTATTTTAAAAAATTTGCTGAAGAATATCTATTTGAGAAGATTAAAGATACACTTAATAAAATGGGTGTTCATTTTGATAATTTTTATAATGAAGATTCTTTATATAAATCTGGTAAGATAGAAGAAGTTATTTCAATATTAAAATCAAAAAATCTTGCTTATGAAGAAGATGGTGCATTATGGTTTGCAGCTCAAAAGATTGACCCAAATCTTGAACCAAGGGTTATTGTAAAAAGTACTGGTGAACCAACTTACCGATTACCTGATATTGCTTATCATCGTGATAAACTTTTAAGAGGTTTTGATTTATTAATTGATATTTTTGGAGCTGATCATATTGCTACTTATCCTGATGTAATTGCAGGATTAAAAGCTCTTGATATGGATTACACGAAAGTACATGTTTTAATTCATCAATTTGTTACTCTCTTACGTGATGGTGAAGTTGTAAAAATGTCAAAAAGAAATGCAGATGTTGTTACATTAGATGAACTAATTGATGAAGTTGGGAAAGATGCTGTTAGATTTTTCTTTATTATGAGAAGTATAGGAACACATCTCGATTTTGATATAAATTTAGCAAAAGAACAATCAGAAAAAAATCCAGTTTATTATTTGCAGTATGCTCACGCTCGAATAGCTTCTATTATAAGATTTGCTGAGAGTGAAGGGGTTTTAATTTCTGATGATATTAACTATGAGCTAATAAAAGAGCCAGAAGAAATTGAATTAATTAAATGTATGATAGATTTTCCATACATTATTGAATCTTCTGCAATTACATTTGAACCTCATAGACTAACAACATATTTATATGATTTAGCAACAGCTTTTCATAAATTTTATCACGATCATAGAGTTGTTTCTGAAGATAGAGAATTAACCCATTCCAGGCTTTTATTGTGTAAAGTAACAAAACAAATATTACAAGATGGTCTCAAAATTTTAGGAGTATCTGCTCCTGATAGAATGTGATATTGTACAGTGTTAATAATATTTTTATTTATTATTTTATATTTAATTACTGTTTCAGTCTACATAATAGTTATATCTCCATTTATAGTATTAGTACCTTTCAGAAAAAATAGATTATATTTTATTAAAAAAAATATAAATATTAATTCCATATTGAATTCACTTAATTATACTATATATCATTTTTATACTAATGATGGCTATAAACTTCATTCAATTTTATTAAAGGCAAATAATCCAAAATGTACAATAATTTATCTTCATGGGATATCTGATTCAATGTATTCTCATATAAACTTTATGAAAAATTTTGTTGATAGTGGTTTTAACGTTTTTTTATATGATGCGAGAGCTCATGGTGAAAGCGAAGGATTATTTTGTACCTATGGAAGTAAGGAGAAATATGACGTAATAAATGCTATCCAATTTTTAAAGGCTAATGAATTAATTGACGATAATACAATTATAGTGTTATATGGTACATCTTTAGGAGGTGCAGTAGCTTTGCAAGCTGCTTCACTTCATAGTCAGATAAAGTTTTGTGTTATTGAATCAGCCTTTTCTGACTTAAAGAGTATATTTATAGATTATCGTTCACATGGAATTTTTTCTATAACAAAATTCTTTGGTTTTTTAATAGATAAAAGAATTGAAAATATAGGTGGTTTCCACATTTATGATGTAGTTCCAAAAGAAAGTATAAAAAAATTTAATGGTTTAGTGTTGTATATTCACGGTTCTGATGATGATAGAGTTAATATAAAATATATGTATGAGAATATTAAAAATACAAAAAACTATCAAAAATATATAGTAAATAATGGGAAACATAATGATATTAGATCATTAGGTGGTGATAATTATATAAAGTTTATTTTATCTTTTACCGATAATATTTGTAGAAAAGAATAATTTTTGATAATTTTTTATTAAAAAAAATCTAATATATTTTTAAGTATATAAAAAACAATTATTTAAATTGTTATAATTTTCTTTTAAATTAAAGTTATTTATTAAAGTTAGAATTTAGGTTGTCGATAATAAAATTAATAGTATGTAAATAGCACGGACGCAATTTAAAAAAACAATTTTTTACAAGGAGGTAAAATATGGCAGTATCTTCAGGCGCCAGAATTGGTACCAATATCAATGCAATGAATGCCTACAATGCATTGAATGATATTAGCAAAAAGATTGGTACAGTTGGTTTACGTCTTGCAACTGGTAAGAGATTAAATCAAGCTGGAGATGACCCAGCTAGCTTTACAATTGCAAGAAAAATGCAATCAAGATCCAGAGCTATCGCGCAAGCAATAAATAATACTGGTGATGCAAAATCAGTATTAGCTATTGCTGAAGGTGGGTTGTTAAATATTAGTGATATTCTCGTTACGATTAAGGAAAAAGCATCACAAGCAACAAATGGTACATTTGGTAGTGATGAATTAGGAGCTATTGTTACACAAATTAATGATTACTTCAACGAAATTGATGATATCATTAATCAAACCAAGTTCTCACAACAAAAACTTTTGAGCAACAACTTTACAAATAAGGCATTCCAGATTGGTCCAGACTCAACAGATCAAATAGTTGTTAATTTAGCAACACCAATTTCTTCAGCAGATTTTGGTCTCAATAATTTAACTACTCTTGATGTTGGTTCTGGTACAACAATTGCAAGTATTGATGCAGCGATCAACGCAGTATCTATGGAGTTACAGTATGTTGGTTCATTATCTAACAGGTTAGATTATAAAGAATCAATGTTAGGTGTATCTCAATCCAATATAGATGCTGCAATTAGTAGAGTATATGATGCTGATCTAGCTAAAGAACAAATGGAAATGATGAAATATCAGATATTGCAGAATACAGCTACAGCTCAATTAGCTCAAGCAAATGCTGCTCCTCAGCAATATTTACAGTTATTCAGATAGTAAATAGTCTTTCTAACGAGGGACTTATGTCCCTCGTTTAATATTTTAGGGGAAGGGAAAAATGAATAATGTAGTTGCTCAAAAAAATGAAATATCGCCTGAGATTAATGGTTATCTAAAAAATGAAGTAATGGGGTTATCTCCTACTGAAATAATTTTGAAAATATATGATTTTGCAATTTTAAATTTAAAAAAGAAAGAGCAACAGAAAGCAATGAGAGCTATTACTGAATTAATAGTCTCATTAAATTTTGAATATAAAGATTTTTCAATTGGTATGTACAAACTTTATCAATATTGTCGTGACCAAATTATTCATGGAAACTATGATAATGCTTTAGTTATTTTAGAAGGTCTTAGGGATAGTTGGGCTAAAGCATTTAATTTAGAATAGAGGTTTTTTATGGCATCAACTTCTTCAACGTCGGGTTTAATATTATCTTCTACTATTTCTGATTACATGGATAAGATTAAGGATTATGTTTCCTCATATAAAGATTCTATTAGTAAACCGTTAACTACTTTAAATACTAAGAAAGATACCTATACTAAGCAAAAAACAGCAGTAAATAATATTAAAACTAAGTTAAGTTCTCTATCAAGTGTTTTAAGTGATCTGAAAGCTACAGGTTCTCTTTCGAAGTTTAATTCAAATACTGTAACATCATCTGATGAAAGTGTATTAACTGTTACTTCTACTGGTATATCTTATGCAGGTAATTATTTAATTAATGTAAAACAAATTGCTAAATATGATAAAGTACTATCAGGAAGCATAATTGGAACCGATAAAAATTCTTTTTCGAATGGTACTCAAAATCTTAAAATAACTGTCGGCGATTCTGAGTATGATGTGAAGATTGATGTTTCTGAAGAAGACACAAATCTCTCTGCTTTAAGAAATATTATGAATACTATTAATTCCTCTGATGCTGGTACTAAAGTTAAAGCTACTATAATTCAGGATACAGATAATACATATAGACTTGTTCTTACAAGCAAAGAAACAGGAAGTAAAAATGCTATTCAAATTAAGGGCTCTAACAATTTATTAAATGATTTAAGTCTGAATAATGAAAATGATCGAGAATTAATAAATGGTAATAATGGAGGTTATTTATATTCTTCAATAGATGAGTTGAATGCAATATTTACTGTTGATGGTATTCAAATGACACGACAGACAAATAAGATCTCTGATGTAATATCTGGCGTTACTTTTGAATTAAAACAAGCTCAATCATCTGATAAGTATGTTAATATAAATATTACTCAGGATAAGTCTAATGTAAAAGCATTAGTTGATAACTTTATTTCAAAGTATAATGAAACTATCAATTTTTTAAACCAAAAAGTTGCTGTAAGTACTACAGGAACTAAATCAGAACTAACAGGTGATACAACAATCATTGATTTACGACAAAAATTACGCTCATTAGTTGTTGGAAAGATTGATGGATTAAATACTGATATTGATTCATTAGTAGATATTGGTATCGTAATTAATTCAGATGGAACTTTAACTTTAAAAGATACAAATAAATTTAATTCTGTATTAGAGAATGATGTAAATTATATAGCTAATATTTTTAATTCAGAAAATGGTATTGCAACTAAATTATCATCATATATTAATACTTACGTTAAAACTAATGGTATTCTTGATAATAAAGTAAGTAATATTGATGCTCAAATTAAATCAATTGAATCTAAAATTACTACAACTACAGAACAGATTAATAAAAAAACTGAAAAAGTTCAGGAAGAATATGAAAAGCTATTAAATACTATGATTCAACTTAATTATCAACAATCACTTATTTCTCAAATAACAAGCACTTATAATGTTAGTTATTAAAATAAATGAACTTGGAGGTTCATTATGATAGATACAAACAACATATTAGCAACTAAACCAATTCAAGTAGTTCAAGAAGTAGCGCCTGCTTTAAGTAGTGAAAAAGTATCAACAGAAGTAAAACAGCAGACTAGAAATGCAACAGAACAGACAAGAGCTTCAAGATCATCAAAAAAAGATACTCAATTTGATTCAAAGGTAATGGATCAGCTTGCAAAACAGTTAAATGAAGATTTAAAAATTTTTAATACTAGAGTATCTTTTTCTATCGATGATAAAACTAAGAAAACAGTTGTAAAAATAATTGATTCTTCGAATAATGAAGTTATTAAGCAGGTACCTCCAGATTATCTGTTAAAAATTTCTCAGAGAATCTCTGAATTACTTGGGTTACTAGTTGATGAAAAAGCCTGATGTAAAAAAAGATAATGTTGATCCAATATTTTATCAATTGCTTGATTTAACTAATGAAGCTAAAAATAGCATATTAGTCAAAGATATTGATAATTTGGAAAAATTTGTTTATATTAGACAAGAGCTTATAAATAAAATACAGGATATGTTCAAAAATCGAGTATTTTTATCTTCTGAGTTAGAGATTCTTAATAAAATTCAGAAAGAAACCGATAATCTAATTAAGATGGTGGAGAACTCAAAAGATGAAGTATTTAATACACTAGTTTCTCTTTATAACGCAAAAAAAGTAATAAAGTATTATTAGGAGATTACAAATGACTATCAGAGAAATAACTGGAAATTTTGGCACTCAAGGTCTTTTTGATAAAAAGAAATCTGTTAAGAAATCTGATGAAAAAAGTAAAAACACAGATAAGATTGAACTTTCTCCAAAAGCTAAAGAATTACAAAGAGCTCAGAACGAACAAAGAATCGAAGAAATTAATAAGAGAATAGAAGAAAATTTTTATTCTAAAAGAGAAGTTCTTGATAAAATTGCGACCAATATTTTGAAAGAATTACAAAAGTAAAATTTAATTTATTAAAACTTTTCCTACCTATTTTTATTTTTAATTTACAATTTATTAAATATATAAAATTTTTATTGAATAAACTTTTTGAAAATATATTTTTAAATTTTCTATAAAAATTATTATTATTTTCATATCTTTTTAATTTTAAACTTGACTAAATCTGTAGATTTGATTATTTTTGCTAGAAGAAAAATTTAGGTATTTATCTAATGAGCTACTTGCTTGTTTTATTTTGTTTAATAATTTTGATATTTATAATTCTTTTTATTATAGATAGTAGAAGAGCTCTTGCAAGAACACAATTTATTTCTTTAGCAGAAAAGTTAGGACTTGAAAAAGTAGATGCCCCTTCCGGGTTTCTAACAAAATTCCCTGAAATAAGTGGAAAATATAGAGGACATAATATCAGAATTTATATGTTTACTCAAAAGCAGGGTGAGGGTAAAAGTAGAAAAATTACAATAAATACCGCTATTGAAGTTTTTGTTGATAATCCAATAGCCTATAGATTGGATGTTTATGAAGAAGGATTATTAAGCAAATTGAATAAATTTTTTGGAATGCAAGATGTAATAATTGGAAAAGAAAAATTTGACAAAGAATTTATTATTAAAACCAATGATGAAGAAATCACTAAAAAAATTTTAAACGATAAAATTTGTAATGAACTTCTCTTTATGGCTAATAAAAGATTTGGTTTTGGATTTGAGTTTGGAACAAAAAAAATATTTTACGATGAACCAAAATTTATGACAAATAAAAAGAAATCCGAATGGTTTGAAAGGGTATTAAACATTTTAGTTGATATTGCTGAGGAGTTTGAGAAAGTAATTAAAAAATAATTCTTAATAAATGAATTTATAATATTAAAAAAATCTCCCATTTTTTGGGAGATTTTTTTATTTAATTTGCATTACCCACCAATATAAATAATTTCTCCCGTTTTATTATCTAATAATACTGTTACTGGATTATTTGGTAAGTTCACTTCAATTAATTTACCATTTTTAAGTTTAATTTGTTTTTTACCACCAATTTTTGAGTGCATTGTTAATATTCCATTACCACCATAGAAAATGTCTTTTCCATTACTATAAATATGTGCGCCTGCTTTCTCAAAAATAAATTTCAATATTCTATAATCAGTAGGAGGTAATCCAATAAACCATGAAGTATAATTATGAAATGCTTTTATTCCAAAACCAAATGTTTTATCATGTAGATAATAACCATATGGTTTTGATTCTATATCGTCAATAAAATAAAGTGGATTACATTCTCCTCTTGGTTTTATTACTATTTTTTCTTCTGATATGTTATCTATGTGAATTTCAGGAATAAATTCATAATTAATTTTTTTATCATTTGAATTATTTGTTTTTAGTACAGTATTTTTTGATATAATATTTCTTTTTAGATTAAAATCTGTAATATTAATTACAAAATCATCTGATACAATTTTGCCATCTGTAAATCCGGGTGCATAAATCCATAACAAATGACGACCATCTTTTTTTATCTTGTTATTTATAATTTCTTTGGTTTTGTCTTTAATTAGAAATGTATTGCCAAATATTATGACTTTATATTTAGAAAAATCAATCTTATCAAGATCATTTATGTGAATTGGATCAAAAATTACACCTGAATAAAATGTGTTTAAACTCATCCAATCAATGATTTGAGCAGTGACTGGATCGCCTTTACCTACGCTTTGGAGATAGAATTGTACTTCAGTATCATATACTAATAATACATCAGCATCAGATTCATAATTTTTATTTAAACTATCATCATAAATATTTTTTAATTTTTTAATACATTCTAAATATTTGGGATGATCCCAGAAACCAGTTAAACAGTAATTTGGAAATTGTGATTTTTCTGGATGAGTATACATAGCAGCTGGACCAAAGTCATAAAACCACAATCCCATACCTTTTGAAAACGGGAACATAGTATTTCTTGTTAAAAGAGCTATGTTTTCGGCAAAATGATAATCATATTTTTCATTATTCTCACCACGTTCATTGAAAGGTAATATTCTCCTCGGTTGTTGATCCATTTCATCTAACCACAATTTGCCATTAAGTAATATTGAAGTAATTAAACTTCTAGATCTATAAGGTTCTCCTGACAAATAAGCTTCAGGTTCATAAGCTTGGGGACCGCAAAGATAATCAATATATTTTGATTTTAGAACAGGTTCTAAATCTAATTGGCTTCCTGCAGCTAAACGATTAAATACTGAAAAGAAATACCCATAAAATGAACCTGTTATTATAGGTCTATTCCAGTTTTCTTTAATGGTTTTACAAAAATGTAATACATTTTCTCTTATAAGTTCATGTTGACAAGTATAATAATCAATTACTTTTTTATCTTTAGTAGGATCTCTGAAAATACCAGCTGATGTATTTTCTCTTTCGAGAGTATTTGGTACAGTTATGGAATCGAAATTATCAATATCTTTGTTCCATACTGATTGAAGACTTTTGATATCATTTTTATACTTCGTTTTTAACCAATCAATAAAATGTATTCTCATTGGTTCACTAAAATCAGGTTCCCAATTCATGAAACCCCAATAATGCCACTCTCCATAAATGCCACAAGCTACCTGTATTCCTATTAGATCGCCACTTTCTTCAGTTTTTGAGAATTCCTTACAAAATTGAATTACTTTTTCAGTCGATTCTTTTAGCCATTTTTTTGAAGCTAAACTAAATCGTTCAGCGAGTCCTGCATCATTAAAAATTAATTGTCTGTTTGCAGGTATTGGGTCAGGTTTCGGATCGGCATTATCATACTTAGTATTTTCTTCTGG
>Ga0116184_10004440_pt1 | contig 11091 bp, 10 predicted proteins | sample AD_JPNNA5_MetaG_FD_89886 | JGI IMG/M metagenome (GOLD analysis project Ga0116184, IMG submission 89886) | Active sludge microbial communities of municipal wastewater-treating anaerobic digesters from Japan - AD_JPNNA5_MetaG | ecosystem: Engineered > Bioreactor > Anaerobic > Digestate | place...
GAAGATGGAGATGCCCTTGGTGCCGGGCTCATGGCCTTCTATCCTGGCAAGCACGGGGTGGATGATGTTCTCGGTGAGGTCGTGGTCTCCGGCGGAGATGAAGCACTTGGTGCCGGTGATGGAGTAGGTTCCGTCGGGGTTCTTCCTGGCCGTGGTCTTCAGGGCGCCCACATCGGAGCCTGCGCCCGGCTCGGTGAGGCACATGGTGCCGCCCCAGACGCCGCTGTACATCTTGTCAAGGATGAGGTCGCGGTACGGGTGCTGGAAGAAGTCCTCGACAAGTCTTGCAGCGCCGTGGCCGAGGCCCGGGTACATGAGGAAAGCCTGGTTGCCGGCGAGGAACATCTGGGCGCATGCCGCAGCGATCATGGCCGGGAAGCCCTGGCCGCCTACCTCGGGGTTGTCGGACACGCTCATCCAGCCGCCTTCGCAGTACAGCTTGTAGAGCCTGTGGTATGCCTCGGGCGCGTATACCTTGCCGTCCTTGAAGACCGCCTCGACGGGCTTTCTCTGCACCTCGTCCGGATACGTGGGGGCGATGTCGTTTTCGGTGAACTTCGCCGCCTGATCGAGGACCATGTTCACCATGTCGACGTCGTGGTCAGCGAACTTGCCCTTGCCGAGAATGTCCTCACCGATCTTGAAGACCTCGTGCAGTATGAACTTGAGATCCCTCAGGTCTACCCATTGACTTGCCATATTACCCTCCTTACAAGATTATCGTTTGAGTGTCTTTGTCGTGTCGCATGAATGAGCATTCATTCTTATATCCCGAATGGAAATGCATGTCAACATATGATGATCTTTTTTGCTGTTACCGTATCGGCCCCGACTGTTTCCCGGGGGAACAATCCGGTTGTCCTTGACGGGAGAGTATGGCATAGAAGAAAATGATCCAGGATATATCGTATGTAATGAAGTACAGTAGAGAAGGAGGGTGCGTGACCATGAAGATTATGAACGGAACAATCGCCGCCCAGGACGGGACGTCCCTGTACTGGAAGGCATGGCTGCCCGACAATGCGCCCAAGGCGGTGATCCACCTCATCCACGGCTATGCCGAGCACGTCGAACGCTACGGCAACGTGGTGAACGAGCTGGTGCCTGCCGGCTACGCCGTGTTCGGCAATGACCACCGGGGCCACGGCAGGAGCCAGGGCAGGCGGGGCCATGTGAGGAGCTTCCAGGAATTCATCGACGACGAGAAGCAGTTCGCGGCCGAGGTGATCCGCACCAGGCTCCCGGGCATACCCTACTTCGTGCTCGGCCACTCCATGGGCAGTCTCATCGCGCTCAACTATGTGGAGCAGAGCGGGAACGGGCTCAAGGGGCTCGTGCTGTCCGGGACGGGGTCACAGCCCGGCACGGACATACCCAGGATCCTCGTCACCCTGACGAAGATCCTTTCCAGGATCATGCCGGCCGTGCACGTGAAGTCTCCGCTCCCTCCCGAGTTCATCTCCCGGGACCCGGAGGCGGTGAAGGCCTACGTGAACGACCCCCTGGTCTACAACGTCATCACCCCGCGGCTCGCCCACGAAATGAACCGGTATGTTGTCCTGGGCGCGCAGAACGCCACCAGGATCCAGGCCCCGGTCCTCATCCAGCTCGGCTCCAAGGACACCGCCTTTTCAGGCCAGAAAGAGCTCTTCGAGATGATCGGCGCCAAGGACAAGACCTACAAGCTCTACGAGGGCCTCAAGCACGAGGTCTACAACGAACTGCCCGCGGACAGGGCAAGGGTGCTTGCCGACCTGAGATCCTGGCTCGATGGGCACCTGTAGGCAAGGGGGCGTTCTTCCAGGCGGGCCAGAAAGGCCCGGCAGGGGCCGTGTCCTGGGTGCAGGAAACATTGAACCCTGTGGAGAGATGATCGGCGCTTCCGGAGCCCATCATCTCTCCGCAGGGTTTCGGTTTCAATATACCTCTCAATACGTCCATTCAATACCGGTAGTGCTCCGGTTTGTACGGACCGTCCACACTCACCCCGATGTAGTCCGCCTGCTCCTGGGTGAGCCTGGTCAGCTTCACGCCCAGCTTGCCCAGGTGGAGCCGCGCCACCTCCTCGTCCAGGGTCTTGGGCAGGGTCTTCACGCTCACCTCCCTGGGGTTGGTCCACAAGTCGATCTGGGCCAGCACCTGGTTGGTGAATGAATTGGACATGACGAAGGAGGGGTGGCCCGTGGCGCAGCCCAGGTTCACCAGGCGGCCCTCTGCGAGCAGGTAGATGCAGTGCCCGTCAGGGAAGACGTACCTGTCCACCTGGGGCTTTATGTTCTCCCTCCTGATGCCCGGGAAGTCCTCGAGCCTGCTCACATCGATCTCATGGTCGAAGTGGCCGATGTTGCATACGATAGACTGGTCCAGCATCTTTTCCATGTGTTCTATGCGGATGACGTGGCAGTTGCCCGTGGCGGTGACGAATATGTTCGCTTCAGCGAGCGCCTCCTCCACGGTGGTCACCTGGAAGCCCTCCATGGCGGCCTGCAGGGCGCAGATGGGGTCGACCTCGGTGACGAGCACCCTCGCGCCGAAGCCTCGCATGGACTGGGCGCAACCCTTGCCCACGTCTCCGTACCCGCACACGCACACCACCTTGCCCGCCACCATGACGTCGGTGGCGCGCTTGATGCCGTCGGCGAGCGACTCGCGGCAGCCGTAGAGGTTGTCGAACTTGCTCTTGGTCACCGAGTCGTTCACGTTCATGGCCGGGAAGAGCAGGGTGTTCTTCTCCAGCATCTGATAGAGCCGGTGCACGCCCGTTGTGGTCTCCTCGGACACGCCGCGTATGTCCTTCACCATGCGGTGCCAGAATGTCTTGTCCTCGGAGAGCTTCTGCCTGAGCACCGCGTTGATGATGGCGAGCTCTTTGTTGTCCGTGGGTTCGTCCAGCAGGGCGGGGTTGTCCTCGGCCTGGTAGCCCCGGTGCACCATGAGGGTGGCGTCGCCGCCGTCGTCCACGATGAGGTTCGGCCCCTTTCCTCCCGGGAAGCTGAGCGCCGCCAGGGTGCAGGCCCAGTAGTCCTCCAGGCTTTCTCCTTTCCAGGCATAGACCGGAATCCCGCGCTGGGCGATGGCGGCTGCAGCGTGGTCCTGGGTGGAGAAGATGTTGCACGACGCCCAGCGCACCTCTGCCCCGAGGGCCTTGAGCGTCTCAATGAGGACCGCGGTCTGGATGGTCATGTGCAGCGATCCGGTTATCCGAGCGCCCCTGAGGGGTTTGCTCGCGGCGTACTTCTCGCGCACCGCCATGAGGCCCGGCATCTCGTGTTCGGCAATGGCGATCTCCTTGCGGCCGAACTCGGCCTGGCTGGCGTCCGCCACCTTGCAGCCCAGGCCGCAGTAATCGGACAGACGGATCTCCTGGTTCGCCTTCTGTGCCTTTTCAGCCATCACTTGCCTGCCTTTGCCTTGAGTTTGTCCACCATGTCGGTGAGCTCCCAGGTGAACTCGGGTTCGGGTCTGCCGAAGTGCCCGTAGGCGGCGGTCTTCTTGTAGATGGGCCGCAGCAGGTCCAGGTGGTCTATGATGCCCTTGGGCTTCAGCGGGAAGACCTCCCGGACGAGCTTGGCGAGCTTATCGTCGGATATGGTGCCCGTGCCCGCTGTGTCCACCATGACGGACACGGGGTCTGCCACGCCGATGGCGTAGGCGAGCTGCACGGTGCACTTCTTCGCCAGGCCCGCAGCCACTATGTTCTTGGCCACCTTGCGGGCCATGTAGGCCGCCGAGCGGTCCACCTTGGAGGGGTCCTTGCCCGAGAAGGCACCGCCGCCGTGGCTGGCGAAGCCGCCGTAGGTGTCCACGATGATCTTGCGGCCCGTCAGACCGGTGTCGGCATGGGGCCCGCCCAGGACGAAGCGCCCGGTGGCGTTGATGTAATACTTGGTGTTCTTGTCCAGCAGGTCAGCGGGGATCTGCTTCTTGATGACCTCTTCCATGATGCCGTCGCGCACGGTTTCGTAGCTCGCGTCCTCGTCGTGCTGGGCCGCTATGACGATGCCGTCGACGCGTACCGGTTTGCCTTTTTCGTACTGCACGGACACCTGCGACTTGCCGTCGGGCCTGAGGAACTCCAGGATCCCCTGCTTGCGGGTGTCGGCGAGTCCCTTGGTGAGCTTGTGGGCGTAGTAGATGGGCGCGGGCATGAGCATGTCGGTTTCGTCGCATGCGAACCCGAACATCATGCCCTGGTCTCCTGCACCCTGCTCCTTGAACAGGCCTTCACCCTCGGCCACGCCCTGGTTGATGTCCGGGGACTGCTTGTCCAGGGTTACCAAGACGCCGCAGGTGTTCCAGCTGAATCCCATGACTGCTTCCGTGTAGCCGATCTCCTTGACGGTCTGCCGGGCGATGCGCTGTACGTCGAACTGGTGGGTGGTGGTGATCTCGCCGGAAACGATGATCAGGCCGGTGGTTACCAGGGTCTCGCAGGCCACGTGGGCGTTCTTGTCGTTGGCAATGATCTCGTCCAGGATGGCGTCCGATATGTTGTCCGCAACCTTGTCCGGATGCCCCTCCGTGACGGATTCGGACGAGAAGATGAAGTTCCTGTCAGCCATGTACATGATCCTCCTGTTTCGTGAGTATTCGCGGCATCATGAAAGACGCCATGCCAGAACCGGCACTGGTTCCGGTTGTCTTCTTTGCGCGAGGCAGGGGTGTTTTGCAAGCATAAAATGCCCGCGGCTCTCCGGGCTGCTTCAGGCGGCCCGAAACCCTCATGTTAGCCCTTTCTCCTGAGTCCCAGGAAATCCGCGATCTCCTGCGGGTCACCACTGAGCTTCACGGGCCTGTTCTTCAGCTCCTCCCGGGTGGTGATGCCGTATTCCGGAGCGAAGGAGTCATCGAAGTACCGCTCCTGGAAGGAGGAGAACTTGAGGTGGTGGGAAGTGGAATCCACCACGTAGTTCCTCCCCCGGGGGATCAGACCGTTCTTCAGGGCCTTCTTCAGCCCGGCGGCGGACTCGCCGCCCTGGGTGCACACCACGTGACCGTGGCGGTTGGCGGTGAGCATGCCCTCCATGATCTCGGTCTCGCTTACCGAGATCACGAAGAACCGGTCGCTGAAATGGTTCTGGACAAGCTGCCGCACCTTTGGGAACGACACCGGGTCTCCGATCATGGCTGCCTGAGCCACCGAGGGTGTGACCTTCATGGGGCTGAACGTGCCGGTGGCGCGCCAGCGCGACACCGGGTCGGCGTGCTCGCTCTGGACGCCAAGGATCACGGGCAGTTCGGCAATGATGCCGAGCTCGAACAGGTCCACGAACCCGTCCATCACGGCCGTGATGTTGCCCGCATTGCCGATGGGCACCACCACGGTGAGGCCTTCGGTGTCCCAGCCGAGCTGCTGGGCGATCTCGTAGGCATAGGACTTCTGCCCCAGGATACGCACCGGGTTCTTGGAGTTCAGGAGGAAGACGTGGTAGTCTTGGGCGAGCTGCTCCACCACGCGCATGCAGTCGTCGAACACGCCGGGCATCTCGATGACCGTCGCCCCTGAGCCCAGCGGCTGGGAAAGCTGCTGGGGCGTGACCTTGCCCTGGGGCAGCAGCACCACGGCCTTCACCCTGTCCCTCGGAAGGTAGCTCAGGTACAGCGCCGCCGCGGCCGAGGTGTCGCCGGTGGAGGCGCAGATGCCTAGCACGCCCTTGAGGTCCTTCACCCGGATGGCGTGGTTCAGGAAGGAGATGGCCGAGGCCATGCCCCGGTCCTTGAAGCTGGCCGAGGGGTTGAACCCGTCGTTCTTCACGAAGAAGGGGGTCCCCAGCCATGCGCTCAGCTCAGGGTTGGCCCGGACGATGGGGGTGTTGCCCTCGCCCAGGTAGATGATGTCAGAAAGAGGGATGATGGGCAGGATCAGTTCGTGGAAGCGGAACACGCCCTGGATCTCCAGGACGTTGCTGTTCCTCCGGCCGTCGAAGATGTCCCGCCAGGTCCCGGCGGGGATCTTCTTCAACTCGTCAAAGGCAGTGTTCTCGATCCTGAGGAGGCTCCGGCAGGAAGGGCAGGTGTAGATGAAGTCGAAGATATCGTATCGTTCTTTGCACCCGATGCACGAGTACTTGAGGTTTCCCCTGACCTCGGGCATGAAGGGGTCCGACTTGTCTGTCATTGTAGCCTCGCTGCTGTGATTATTCAGGTGCGTGCCTGATTCTTCGGGCCATATTCAAAGGGCTCGTACCCGATCCCCCATGCGCGCTGAAGCGCTCTTCCCGTGCATGGTCCTCCAGGAATTGCCGGGACCACTCCCCTCAACGGTGCTGAAAGGGCCCATTAAAGGCTCCAAACTCTATAACAGGCCCTTGACTTTTTCAATAGTTTTTTGGCATGTTAGCGGCTTATTTCTCACGGCGAGGGGGGCGCATGGAGACCATCACCAACATCGAGGTGACTCGGGGAAAAAAGATAACCAGCGGCAAGGTCCGGGAGATCTTCGAGTCGGGTCCGGACGAACTCGTCATCGTCACCACAGACCGGCTCAGCGCCTTCGACGTGGTGCTCCCCGACCCAATCCCTGCCAAGGGGCATGTCCTGAACCAGCTCTCGCTCTTCTGGTTCTCCATGGGCACTGCCATCGTGAAGAACCACATCATCAGCGCGGACGTGAACGACTACCCGGACCCCTTCAGGGGAGACAAGCGCCTGGCAGGCAGGTCCATGCTGGTGAAGAGGACCAGGCCGCTCCCGGTGGAATGCATTGTCCGGGGCTATCTCTCGGGCTCGGGGTGGAAGGAATACCAGAAGCTGGGCTCGGTTTCCGGTGTAAAGCTCCCGGCGGGCCTGAAGGAGTCGGGCAGGCTGCCCGAGCCCATCTTCACGCCGTCCACCAAGGCCGACATCGGGCAGCACGACCTGAATATCGACATCGAGACCGCGGGCGAGATGGCCGGCCATGACGTGATCAGAAAGGTGCGGGACATCTCCCTCAGCATCTACTCCATGGCGGCGGCCCATGCCCTGGAAAGGGGCATCATCATCGCCGATACAAAATTCGAGTTCGGCCTGCTTGGTGATGAGCTCATCTGGATCGACGAGGCCCTGACCCCGGACTCCTCCCGGTTCTGGCCGCTGGAAGGCTACCAGCCGGGAGGCGCCCAGCCGAGCTTTGACAAGCAGTTCGTCCGCGACTACCTGGAGACCCTGGACTGGAACAAGACCGCGCCCGGGCCGAGGCTGCCCGAGGACATCGTGAAAAAGACATCCGAGAAGTACATCGCCGCCTATGAGCTGCTGACGGGGAGGTCCTTCGTCTGGAGATAGGTCTCTCTGCAGGGTGACGTTCCTGCAGGCCCACCGGTGGGGTTGTGACGGATCGACGCCACGAGTCAGTGCTACAGCCGGTACAAATCCTTGTCCCAGAGCTTGACCCAGTTGCGCTTGAGCACGTCGGTGGCCACCTTGGGGTTGTCCACCTCCATGATCATGATGGGGTTGGTGGCCCTGCCGATGTAGGGGTACATGGATATGGCGTTGATCTTGGCGTCGCGCAGCGGCTTCAGCACGGCGTTCATGCCGCCCGGGTGGTCGGGCATCTCCACGGCCAGCACATCGGCCTCCTGATACTCGATATTCTCCGCGGCAAAGGCGTTCTTCGCCTTTTTCGGGTCGTCCACCACGATGCAGATGGAGGAGACCTCCTGGGATTCCAGGCCCACCGAGATGGCCCGTATGTTCACGCCGTGCTTGGCCAGGACGTCGGAGAGGTATGAGAGCTTGCCGGAAACGTTGGCTGACTGGAGCCGGAACTGTTTGACAGACATGGCCTACTTCTCCTTTGGGAAAAATTCGTAGCCGACCTTGAGGGCCTCGATGTTCTTGTCCTTGAACTTGGCCTTGCCCTTGCCCAGGATGACGTCCATGTTGTCCACCATGGTGGAGAACTTCACCTGGTGCGTCCTGTTCACGAAGGCCCCCAGCATGATCATGTTGGCGTACTGTTCGCCCACGGTGGACCGGGCGAGCTCTGTCACAGGGATCTCCACGAGCTCGATATCGCCCCTTCCGGGCCGGTCCGTGACGATGCTCGTGTTGATGAAGATCTCCCCGCCCGAGGCGCCCAGGTTCTGGAGCCTCAGCAGGGACTCGTTGTCCATGATCACCAGGTAGTCGGGCGACGATGCCACGGGCGATGCGATCTCTTCGTCCGAGATGCACACGGTGCACGAGGTGACTCCGCCGCGCATCTCGGCACCGTAGGACGGCAGATAGGTCACCTGGTGCCCCTCGAGCATGGCCGTCCAGGCGAGGCACAGGCCGGAGAACAGGACGCCCTGTCCGCCGATGCCGCTCATGATGGTCTTCTGGAGCATGTCAGTCTTCCTTCTTCTGTGCGGTGATATCCTTGAACACCTGCAGGGGGTATTCCTTCTCCATGCGCTCCTGGAGGTACTTGAAGGCATCCACCGGGGTCATCTTCCAGTTGGTGGGGCAGGGAGACAGGACCTCCACCAGGGTGTAGCCGAGGCCTTCGAGCTGGACCTCGAAGGCCTTCTTCAGGGCCTTCTTGGTGGCCAGGATCTTGGCCGGCGTGCCCACCGAGGTGCGCGCCACATAGGCGGCGCCGTCGAGCTGGGCGATGAGGTCCGTGATCTTCAAAGGATACCCCTCCACCTTGGACCTCCTGCCGAAGGGCGAGGTGGTTGTCTTCTGTCCGAGCATAGTGGTGGGGGCCATCTGGCCTCCGGTCATGCCGTACACCGCGTTGTTCACGAAGATGGAGGTGATGAGCTCGCCCCGGTTCGCCGCGTGGATGGTCTCGGCTGTGCCGATGGCCGCCATGTCGCCGTCGCCCTGGTAGGTGAACACGAAGCGGTCGGGCAGGGCGCGCTTGAATCCGGTGGCGATGGCGCAGCCCCTGCCGTGGGCCGACTCGCACACGTCGATGTCGAAGTAGTTGTACGCCAGCACCGCGCACCCGGCGGGCGGGATGCAGATGGCCTTGCCCTGGAGGCCCATCTCGTCGATGAGTTCCGCAACGAGGCGGTGGATGATGGAGTGTCCGCACCCCGGGCAGTAGTGGAAGGGGGCGGGTTTCAGGCACTTGGGACGGGAGAACACCTTCTTCATGAGAGCTCCTTCTGCAGCCAGTGCCGCTCGATGATCCGGGCGATCTCCTGGGGGGCAGCCACCACGCCGCCCGGCCTCCCGTAGAACTCGCAGTCGATCCTGCCGTTCGTGGCGAGCCGCACGTCGTCGACCATCTGTCCGGTGCTCATCTCGAAGACCAGGACAGCCTTCGCCTTCTTGGTGATGTTCGCAATGGCCTCGTCCGGGAAGGGCCACAGGGTGATGGGCCTGATGAGGCCCACGGGCAGACCGTTGCTTCTGACGCGCTTCACCGCGCCCTTGGCGATGCGTGCCGCAGTGCCGTATGCCACCACGATCATCTTGGCGTCGGACGTCATGAACTCCTCGTGCATGGGGAGTTCTTTTTTCATGAGGTCGTACTTGCGTTTGAGCTTCCAGTTGTGCTCCTCCATGAGGCGAACGTCCAGGATGAGCGACTTGACGATGCGCGAAGGCCTCCCCTCGCAGCCGTCCAGGATGTAGTCCTTGGGCGGGAGTTCGACATCGGGCCTCTTGTGCCTGACGATGGGCTCCACGATCTGGCCCATCATGCCGTCGCCCAGGATCATGACCGGGGTGCGGTACATGTCCGCGACGTCGAAGGCCTTCATGGTGATGTCGTAGAGCTCCTGCACCCCTGCAGGGGCGTAGACCGGCATGCGGTAGTCGCCGTGGCCGCCGCCGCGGGTGGCCTGGTAGTAGTCGCCCTGGCTCGGGGCGATGTTGCCCAGGCCCGGTCCGCCGCGGTTGATGTTCACGATGACCGCCGGGAGCTCCAGCGACGCGAGGAAGGAGAGCCCCTCCTGCTTGAGGCTGATGCCGGGCGAAGACGAGCTCGTCATGGCGCGAACGCCAGCCGCAGCGGCTCCCAGCACCATGTTGATGGACGCGATCTCGCTCTCGCCCTGCAGGAACACGCCGCCCACCTCGTCCATGCGCTTGGACATGTACTCGGGGAGCTCGTTCTGCGGGGTGATGGGGTAGCCGAAATAGCACCTGCACCCCGCCTGGACGGCTGCCTCACCGATGGCGTCGGTGCCCTTCATCATGGTTCTTTCGAGTTCAGCCACGGTACACCTCGATGGCCACCTCGGGGCACATGGTCGCGCAGAGCGAGCACCCCCTGCAGGTTTCGAGCACGAACTCCGCAGGGTGATAGCCGCGGTGGTTGAAGGTTTCTGCTATGCGGATTGCCTTCTCAGGACAGACGGTGATGCACAGCTCGCAACTCTTACACAGACCTTGGTCAATGGTGATCTTTCCTTTTGCTGCCATAGCCTCTCAAATACTCTTCTTTTTTATGGGGTCGTGATTATGTAGCACCAAAACGGTCTGCTGTACAGGGTGTTTTTCGCAACACCCCGGGATACCCGGACATGCCCGGGGGGCGGCGCGCGGATCGCGTCATGATGGGCCCTGCCCCCAACCATGCCGGATGAAACGATGTATATAATGTATGGATATCCATTGCGAATGCGTGGAACAATGCCATGAACGGACCTTGTTCCTCCCCCCTTGAAATCGGGAAAAATGTCCCTATTGAACACTTGGAAATCGAACATAATCGAGTTCAGGAGGGAACGAGACATGATTACCATAGCAAGACCGACTTGGAGATGGGATCCATGGAGGGAGATGGATCGCATGCAGCGGGAGATAAGCAGCTTCTTCACCCTGCCTCGGCCGAGGAGGGCGGCGAGCTTTCCCCCGTTGAACATCCATTCCGGCGACGACGACGTGATCATCACCTCCGAGATCCCGGGTATCGACCCCGGGGATGTGGAGCTCACCGTGACCGGTGATACCCTCACCATTAAGGGGACCAGGAAGCCCCATGAGGTGAAGGATGGTGAGACCTGGCACCGCAGGGAACGCGGTTCGGGGGACTTCTTCCGTACCGTGCAGCTGCCCTATACCGTGGACTCAGGTAAGGTCCAGGCCGAGTATTCACTCGGTGTGCTCAGGATCACGCTCCCCCGGGCCGAATCCGACAAGCCGCGCAAGATCGCGGTGACCCCC
>Ga0116184_10004442_pt1 | contig 11090 bp, 9 predicted proteins | sample AD_JPNNA5_MetaG_FD_89886 | JGI IMG/M metagenome (GOLD analysis project Ga0116184, IMG submission 89886) | Active sludge microbial communities of municipal wastewater-treating anaerobic digesters from Japan - AD_JPNNA5_MetaG | ecosystem: Engineered > Bioreactor > Anaerobic > Digestate | place...
CCAACGTGTACGGACTCACCAAGGTGGGGGCCCACGTTACCGTGGTTGCGCCCGATACCCTGCTCCCGCCGGGCATCCGGGGGTGGGGGGTCGAGGTCTCCCGCGAACTCGACCCGGTCCTGAAGGACGCCGACGTGGTCATGATGCTCCGCGTGCAGAAGGAACGCATCGACGAGCAGTTCTTCCCGGACGAGCGGGAGTACGCGTACTTCTACGGCCTGAACCGGCGCCGGGTGGACCTCATGAAGGAAGGCGCCGTGATCATGCACCCTGGCCCCATGAACAGGGGCGTGGAGATCACCCACGACGCCGCCGACGGGGACCGGTCCATCATCCTGAACCAGGTGGAGAACGGCGTGGCCGTGAGGATGGCCCTGCTCTACCTGTCCATGGGAGGGAACGTAGATGCTGATTAAGGGCGGACGCCTCATCGACCCGGCCGACAACCGGGATGGGCTCTTCGACCTCCTCGTCGAGGACGGCCGTGTCCGGGAGGTCCTCGATCCGGGCTCGGCTACGGCCGGGGAAGTGGTGGACGCCAGCGGGTGCTGGGTGCTTCCCGGGCTCATCGACATGCATGCCCACCTGCGGGACCCGGGGTATGAATACAAGGAGGACATCGAGACCGCCAGCCGCGCCGCAGCGGCGGGAGGCATCACCACCGTGGCCTGCATGGCCAACACGGACCCGGTGAACGACAACCCCTCGGTGACCCAGTACATCCTGGACAAGGCCTCCGGCGTGGGCTTGGTGCGGGTGCTGCCCGTGGGCGCCATGACGAAGGGGCTCAAGGGGAAGGAGCTCGCGGAGATGGGCCTCATGCGCCGCGCAGGGATCGTTGCCGTCTCGGACGACGGCCGGCCGGTCCTGGATGCGGGGCTCATGCGGAGGGCGCTGGAGTATGCCGCCACCTTCTCGCTCCCCGTGATCCTGCACTGCGAGGAGACGTCGCTCTCCGCCAGGGGGGTGATGAACGAGGGAGAGCTCTCGTCCCGGCTGGGGCTGGCGGGCATCCCGGCCGCGGCCGAGGAGGTCATGATCTCCCGGGACGTGCTGCTCTCCCAGTACACCGGCGTGCCAATCCACGTCACCCACATCTCCACCCGGGGCAGCCTGGAGATCATCCGGCAGGCGAAGCAGCAGGGCATCCCGGTCACCTGCGACGCCACCCCGCACCACCTGCTCCTCACCGAGGATGCCGTGCGGACCTACGACACGAACTGCAAGATGAACCCGCCGCTGCGCCACGAGGAAGACCGGCACGCCCTCATCGAAGGCATCAGGATGAGCCAGGTGGACTGCATCGCCACGGACCATGCGCCCCACGCCAGGGACGAGAAGGACCTGGACTTCGACCTCGCCCCCTTCGGCATCATCGGGTTCCAGACCCTGCTCCCGGCCCTCATGAAGCTCCATCAGGACCACGACATCGACTTTTCCCAGCTCCTGGCATGCGTCACCAGGAATCCGGCGAGGATCCTGGGGATCGAGGGGGGCACGCTGGCCCCGGGGTCCCGGGCGGACATCGTGATCTTCGACCCCGCGCCGAGGTGGACCCTGTCCGAGGACATGATCCTGTCCAGGTCCAGGAACACCCCCTTCATCGGGTGGACCTTCACCGGGAAGGTGGTGCGCACCATGCTCGGCGGGGTTACGGTGTACCGGGCCGGCTAGAGCAGGTCCGCCTCGGCGAGCAGTCCCCTCACCAGATCACCCACGGCCAGGCAGGCGGTGAGCCCGGGAGATTCCATGCCCACCAGGCTGATGAGCCCTTCCAGCCCGCGGTCCGCCTCGTGGCGGACCACGAAGTCCCGCACCGCTGTCCCTGGGGGTTGTATCTTCGGGCGGATGCCCGCCGTGTCCGGCATGAGATCGTGCTCCTCCAGAAAGGGCAGGAGCCCACGGGCGCTCAGGAAGAAGTCCCGGGCGTGGGAAGGGTCCACGTCGTAGTCCAGGGCGTCCACGTACCGGGCGTCCGGGCCAAGGCGCACCGACCCCGAGAGGTCCTTGGTGACGTGGATGCCCAGGCCGGTGAGGTTCTTCTCCGGGCTCGGGTAGACCAGGCCGTGCACGAGGGACTGCTTTGCCCCCCGCACCCGGAAGTACTGGCCCTTGACCGGGTAGATCCGGTACCCCTCCTCGTCCACGGCAATGCCCGCCATGGCGGCCACCGTGTCCGCGAAGAGGCCGGCGGCGTTCACGAGGCCCCTGCTCCGGAACGTGTAGCTGTCCTGTCCCGGCCCGTCGACCCGGCAGGCAAACCCCCGGGGGGTCCTCTCGAGCCCGGAAAGCCTGGTGCGGTACAGGAGGGTGCAGCCGCTGTCCAGGGCCAGGGCCTCCAGAGATCTGATGAGCCGGTGCGAGTCGACGATGCCCGTTTTCGGAGAGAACAGGGCGCTCACCCCTGCAACGTGGGGCTCTCGCTTCCTGAGTTCACTGGCGGTCAGCATTGTAAGCCCCTCGGCCCCGTTTTCCCTGCCCTTGTTCCAGAGCCCCTCGATGGCGGGCTCTTCGCCGTACGAGGCAGCCACGATCACCTTGCCGATGGGCAGGAAGGGAACGCGGTACCGTTCGCAGAATGCATAGAGCGTGCGGGATCCTTCCACGCACAGGCGCGCCTTGAGGGAGCCCGTGGGGTAGTAGATCCCGGCATGGATCACCTCCGAGCTGCGGGAGCTCGTCTGCCTGCCCGGACCCGGCTCCTGCTCCACCACGACCACCTGCCTCTTGGGCCCTGACAGTGCGCACGCCGCAGCCAGCCCGATGACCCCGGCGCCGACGATGGTGATGTCCACCTCATGCATGGAGTCCCTATAGCAGCAAAGGGGGGTTGAGGAAAAGGCAAACGGCAGAAGGGCCGCTGTTCGCCGCATGGGCCGCGCTGCCCGGGAAGATGGAGGCGGAGTGCCTTGCCTGCGCGGGAGGTATCTGGTATACAGTCCATGTTCACCCACACCAGCACAACTCATTTCGCGGAGGAGGCAATGGATATCAGGGATAAGGTTCCGGTCATCAGGGTTGCCATCAGGGGCGCGAACGGCAGGATGGGACTGCAGGCCATCTATGCTTCCATGGAGAACAACGAGGATATCCTGGCCAGGGCAAAGACCAAGGAGCTTACCGATAAGGATGTCTGGATCGACGTGGTGTTCGGCGCGTTCACCGCGGACATCCCCACCGTGCAGCAGCTCCTGGCGGGGATCATGCGGTCGGAGAAGTCCAAGATCCTGGAGGGTTACGACAAGATGGGCAATCCCATCTTCCGGCTCAAGGCTGACGGCAAGCACGAGCTGCGCACCAAGTACCTGGAGCAGACCCTCGACGAGGAGCCCCAGCGGGACCACGTCATCCCCTTTGACCGGCAGGAGCTCGTGGACTCCCCCGAGGGACTGCCCGCCATCAAGATCCTGTCCCATGACAAGCAGGAGGTGCTCTCGGTGATCCGGCACGCCAACGTCCGGCTGGGTGAGCTCTCTGCCGAGGCCATCATGGACCGGGTCTTGGACACGGCCCAGGACCTGGGCGCCAACGTGCTCCTGTCCTGCGTGGGTGACACGGCCAAGAAGGCGGACCGCATGCAGAAGTGGCTCGACAAGATCCACGAGAAGAACTACCCCATCGGGTTTTTAGAGTCGGCCCCGGCCAAGGGGTGGGAGAAGCGGATGCTCTCGCGCCAGAACGAGATCAGCGTGCTCTGCTCGCGGAACTACAGCCCCACCGGCACCCTGTTCAGGACCGGCATTGCCCTGAAGCAGCCCCTGTTCACCGCGGACAGTTTCTCTTTCGGCAAGGCCGCAGAGCGGTTCAAGAAGGTGTTCACCCGCATCGTGAGCCAGGTCATCGCCACGGACACCTTCAGGGACTTCGCCCAGATCCTCAAGAAGGCGCCCGCCACCATCCGGGAGATCGACGGCGAGGAGATCCTGGTGAACCTGTCGCCCTCGTTTCTCACCGTGACCTCGCCCACCTACCTCATCTTCAGCTTCTACGAGGACAACGAATACGGCTTCATCTGCGGCGCCCTCATCCCCAACCTCAAGGCCCTGGGCCTCATTTACCGGGACCTCGCAATGGTGGAGAAGGTGCGCTCCGCGGGCGTGAAGTACGAGGCGGTGACCAACATCCCGGGCCTCTTCGGCACGGACTGGATGGTGAAGGCCCCCGAGGAGATCGTCAGGCGAGGCGGGGCCATGTCCACGAGCTCCTGCACCACCAACGGCAACCTCCTGGGCGACACCATCATGATCCTGGCCCTGCACAGCTACTTCGACTTCTTCGCCGAGACGGTGAAGGACTACTATACCTGCACGGACACGGCCAGGCGGGCCAAGATCGAGGAGAAGATCGAGAAGCGCTTCGCCGACTTCAAGGGCTACCTGGACAAGCTCCTCGCCAACCGGGCCCGGATGATCAAGACCATCTTCAACTTCTACTACGACCAGATCGCCTTCATCAACACCGACATGCAGCACGGCCTGACCCGCTCCGAGTCCCCGGAGGTCCTGGACTTCCTGCGGGAGACCTCCTCGGGGTCCCAGACCGAGGTGCCCAAGCTGCTGTCGCTCCCCTCGCGGGAGAAGGAGTACCTCAAGGGGCTGAAGGACATGGTGGCCAAGCAGCTCGCCGCGGAGAAGGACGAAAAGGAGAAGGACGTCCTGGCCCAGGAGCTCAAGCAGATCGAGGCGAGCATCAAGACCATCGACGGGAGCATCAACATCGTGGACATCCTCGAAAAGGTCGAGGCGCGCTGAGCAACATGAGGCTTGACACCCCATTTTTAATTGGACTATGAACCCCACAGAGGGCCCATAGCTCAATTGGTAGAGCCACCGGCTCATAACCGGTAGGTCCCTGGTTCGATTCCAGGTGGGCCCATACTCGGGCCAAAGGAACAAGGGTGAGAACGGGTATCACGCATGATCACAGTGTAAGCTCCATACTCCGCAAGGGAGGACAAAGGGATGCTCTTCAGGAGCATCCCTTTTTTCATCCATGACGACCCGCGACGTGATGGCAGTGCTCGATGCCCTGGCCCCGTTCGATTCCGCGGAAGAGTGGGACACCGTGGGGCTCATGGTGGGGGACCCGTCGCGCCGGGTGGAAACGATCCTGGTGGCGCTGGATCCGTCCCTGGAGGTGATCCGTGCGGCCATGAGGCGCCGGGCGGACCTCCTCGTCACCCACCACCCCCTCACGCTCGCGCCGATGAACAGGCTGGACCTGAGCCGGGGCGTGGGCAGGAAGGTCGCCCTGCTCATCGAGGCCCGCACGGCCCTGGTGAGCATGCACACGAACCTGGACAAGGCGCCGGGCGGGGTGGCGGACGAGCTGGCCCTCAGGCTCGGCCTGGCATCGGTGCAGGCCGAGGGGGCCCTCCGCGTGGGGGTCCTGGCAAGGCCCGTGGCGCTTCGGGACTGGCTCGAGGAACTGCCGTTCGCGGGATGCCGTCTCTGCGATGCCGCAAGGCCCGTGAGCCGCGTAGGGGCCTGTCCGGGCAGCGGCATGGACTTCTGGCAGCGGGCGCACTCGCTCGGGTGCGACACGGTGGTCACCGGGGACGTCCGATACCACGCGGGGCTCGATGCCTGGGAAGCCGGGATGAACGTGGTGGACCTGGGCCACTTCGCCACCGAGGAGATCATCGTGAAGCCGTTGGCCGCACGGCTGAACAAGGAATTGAAGGGGGTGCGCGTCCTTGCCCACCGGGGCAGGGATGTCTTCTCCCCATGCATACCCACCAGAGAGAGATAAGGAGATGCGACGGTGAAGGACAAGCTTGCCGACCTGATTGCCCTGCAGGATGTGGAAATCGAGATATTCAAGGCCGAAGAGGGATTGCGGGAGATGCCCAAGGAGGTCTCCGAGATCGAGAGCATCATCGGCGCCCGGAGGAAGTCCCTGGAGGCCGTGGACGAGGAGATCGCGGCCTACGAGGAGCGCAAGGCCCCCCTGGAGGTGGAGCTCAAGGAGAACCAGACACTCCTGGACGCTGCGGACGCACGGATCAAGCGGATCAAGACCAACAAGGAGTACCTCGCCCTGCAGCGGGAGATCGACCTGGCGAAGAAGCGCAAGGCCGATATCGAGGAGCAGGTGCTCATGATCATGGACAAGATCGAGAAGAAGAGCGCCGAGCGGCAGCGTATCAGCGCCTCCTTCGAGACGGACAGGGTCATCCTGGAAGAGAAGAAGGCCAGGCTCGAGGGGCAGATGAAGGAGCTCGAGGCGGTACTTGCGGAATACAAGGGCAAGGACAAGAGCCTGCGCAAGACCGTGGACCCCTCGCTGCTGTCCAAATACGACCGCATCAAGAAAAGCAAGAAGGGACTTGCCGTGGCCGAGTGCCTGGACGGCGTGTGCAAAGGCTGCCACATGCACATCCAGCCCCAGCTCTACAACGAGCTGGTGCGGGGCGACAGGCTCATCATCTGCCCCTCGTGCCAGCGGATCCTCTACGCGCGGCCCGGCGAAGAGGCCGATCAGGACTGAGCCCGCGGCCCTGAAGCGGATTCTCCCCCCGGCGCTGCCAGCTAACAGCACGGCCCCCTGAGCACCGGTGGATGCCTCCTGCGGGACAGCTACGGAAAAATTTCCCCGCGTCCCCTTGATAATCAAGCATACGCGATTATCTTCATGGAAGAAGCCCTGGAAAAGACGGCCCTGAAGTACCAGAATGTAATGGGGCATCCGGGAAAACCCGGCTGATCAATGCTTTAACATCATGAAATCACATAACGTAATTTTTCTCCTCAAGTTTTTTAGCATGCATCCGTATATATAGAGTGTGATGATGATCAGAGGGCGTTGTGTACTGGATCATACCGGCCGCCGGGCATCGAGGCTTAATTATATCTTAAGCGATTCCACTAAACCAAGGAGGAACGAGGCTATGTTAAGATCAAAGAAGGGTTTCACGCTCATCGAGTTGATGATCGTCGTGGCGATCATCGGTATCCTGGCGGCCATCGCCATCCCGGCGTACAGCGACTACACGCGCAAGGCGCGGTTGTCCGAGGTGACGAACTACATGGGCGCCGCCATGAGCGGTCTCAACACGCACATTAACGATGTCGGGTCAAGCAACGCAATGGCCAATGTCACTGAGATCCAGAACACCACCGGCATCCAGGCACCCACGAAGTATATCCAGGCGGCAAGCATCGGAGCGGCCGCCGATGCCAATGCCACCCCGACCATGACCGTCACGGTCCAGAACATCCCCGGCGTATCGGGTGACCTCACCCTGCAGGTGCGTGCCGGCGGCGGCGGAACCAGGACATGGGGCGTCGATAACGGCATGGAAACCAGGTATATCCCCAAAAACTAGGGACCTGAGATTCTCTCGAGCCTGAGACAGGACCCCCGGCATCTGCCGGGGGTCTTTTTTTATCCGTCTGCGCCGCAGGTTGTCCGGGCGTGTGCGGTGTGATAGCCTGGGTGCGGGCGGGGCGACAATGGAAGGGACGAACACAGACCTGGGTTATTTCAGACGGCTCGTCCTCGGACACTATGCATCCAGCCGGAGGGCGCTTCCGTGGCGGCATGAGCCGGACCCCTACCGCGTCCTCGTGTCCGAGATCATGCTCCAGCAGACACAGGTGGAGCGTGTTTTGAAGAAGTATCCCGAGTTCCTCCGGAGGTTCCCGGATATCCTTGCGCTCTCCGCATCGCCCTTGGCCGAGGTGCTGGCGTACTGGCAGGGGCTCGGCTACAACCGCAGGGCCGTGTTTCTCTGGAAATGCGCACAGGCACTCCAGGAAGAGCACCGGGGGAGGTTCCCCGGCACGGCGGAGGACCTCCGCCGGCTTCCGGGCATCGGCCATGCAACGGCCGGCGCCATCCTCGCCTTTGCATTCAATGCACCTGCGGCATTCATCGAGACCAATATCCGGCGCGCATACATAAACCATTTTTTCCATGACCGGACGGACGTGCGGGACAGGGAGATCCTGCCGCTGGTGGAGGCGACCCTTGACAGGGATAATCCCAGGGACTGGTACTATGCCCTCATGGATTACGGCGCCATGCTGAAGAACCAGGCGCCGAACCCCAACCGCAGGAGCGCCCACTACGCCAGGCAGGCGCCCTTCGAGGGGTCAGACCGCCAGGTGCGCGGCAGGATCATCAAGACCCTCGTGGAGCAGGGGGCGATGACGAAGAAGAAGCTTTCCGCCCGCATGGGGATTGATCAGAAAAGGCTGGACAGGATCCTCTCCCGCCTCGAGCAGGAAGGGTTCCTCGCCCGGTCCGGAGCACGCATCGGGCTGTCCTGAGCGGCCGGAAGAGGGCGTGCCCTTCAGGATGCGGGAGAGACCGCTGCCTCCAGGTCCTGCCAGAACCTCCTGCGCTTCTCTGAATCAGCGGGCGACAGCGCCGGGAGTTCCAGGAAGGGGACCGTGATCCTTTCCTTGTTGAGCTCCTCCTCCAGGATCTCCGCCATAATGCCCCGCAGGACCGGGTCCTTGTCGCCGGGCTCGTCCACGGGGTTCGGGGACTCGGTGCCGTACCGGTTCACCTTGTGTGCGCCCCAGTGGATGCCGCAGGTGGGGCTGTTCTCAAGGCCGATGAAGCAGCAGAGGCGGTAGCGGTTCTTGAGGAACTCCCGCACCATGAGCATGGGGACCCGCAGCAGCTCCTTGCAGTGGGTTCGGAAGAAGATGCTGTCGTACTGCTGGCGGCCCTGGGGGTTGCGCATGAGGCCCATGGCCGTGGTCTCCGGGCAGGGGTACTGGATGATGCCCACGTTCCTCCGCAGCAGGTAGTCGGTCACCTCCAGGGAGAGCGGGAAGTTCTGTCCCAGGATGTGCACCCTGCAGTAGGGGTTGACCAGGCACTGACAGATGAGGATGACTCTGCGTTCTTTCCGCGGCATGGGAAGCAGTCCTTTCAGGGAACACTATAAACGAATGTCGGATGAAGGCAAGAAGCGTGTTCGAGGGAAGGGTTGCACAAGGGGTATGCCGAGTGCCCCCGGCAAGGATCGAACTTGCGACACCAGGATTAGGAATCCTGTGCTCTATCCACTGAGCTACGGGGGCATGCGGATTTTCTTAGCCGCCGGGCCTGTTCGAGTCAAGGAGAAAATGGCCCCGTACAGGCCCTTTCCAGAGGGCTGCCCGGGCGTTTGAGGCCTTGTGCGCGGGTGCCGCTTGCGCTATAGCCTTGGGTGCCATGAAACGTCCCGAGATCCTCGCGCCGGCAGGAACCACTGAGGCCCTGGAGACCGCCTGTCTCTACGGTGCGGATGCCGTGTACCTGGGGCTGCAGGGCGAGACGAGCCTGCGGGCCTTTGCCCGGAACTTCTCTCCTGAAGAGCTTGTCCGTGCCTCAGCCCACGCCCACGGCAAGGGTGTGAAGGTCTATCTCGCCCTGAACACCTACCCCCACGACGCCCAGTATGAGGAGCTGCCCGGCCTGATCAGGTTCGCAGCGCAGGAGGCCGGCGTCGATGCCTTCATCGTGTCAGACCCGGGGGTCCTGGCCATGGTCCGGAAGGGTGCTCCGTCCATGCCCGTGCACCTGAGCACCCAGGCCAACGCGGTGAGCAGCCATGCGGTCAATGCCTGGGCGGACCTCGGCGTTGCCAGGGTGATCCTGGCCCGGGAGCTCTCCGCGGAGGAAATCCGTCATATCCGCAGGAACACTGCCTGCGAACTGGAGATGTTCATCCACGGCAGCGTGTGCATCTCGGTGTCAGGCAGGTGCCTCATCAGCGACTACCTGGCCGGCCGGGGGGCAAACCAGGGCCGGTGCACCCAGCCCTGCCGCTGGGACTACGCCCTTGTGGAGCGGACCAGAAACGGGCAGTACATGCCCGTGATGGAAGAGGACGGGTTCACCTTCCTCTACAACTCCAAGGACCTGTGCCTGCTCCCGGTGTTCCACCGGGTCATGGCCCTGGGACTCGACGGGCTCAAGATCGAGGGCAGGAACAAGGCGCCGCTGTACGTGGCCACCGTGGTGGCGGTGTACCGGAAGGCCCGGGATGTCTGGCTGCAGGACCCCGAGGGGTTCGCCCCCCGGTCCGAGTGGATGGAGGAGATCGCGAAGGTCAGCAACCGGGAGTTCTTCACCGGGTTTTTCGACGGCCGGCCCGATCAGTCGGGGGTTAACTATGACTTCAGGGGGTACGAGCAGAGCCACCACCTTGCCGCAAAGGTGCTGGGGCATGCGGACGGCATGACCGTGCTGGAGGCGCGCAACCCCCTCATCGAAGGCATGGAGCTCGAGTGGCTCTCGTCGGCGGGCGAGCGGCAGACCTTCCTCCTGAACGGCGCCGTCTCGGAGGGGGAATCCCTGACGCACATCAGGCCCAACCAGGTCTTTTCCCTGAAAACGCCCTTTGTGCCGGTGACCGGAGAGCTCGTCCGCAAGGCCTACAGCGAGGGCGACAAGGTGGTACAGGGGAGGGGCCGGTGAAGGGGCCGCTGTTCGCCGCGCTGAACGCTGAGCAGGCCCGGGCCGTGGGGCACATCGAGGGGCCGCTCCTCGTCTTTGCCGGTGCGGGCTCTGGCAAGACCCGGGTCATCGTGCACCGGGTGGCACACCTCGTGGACCAGGGCGTAGACCCGCGCGGGATTCTCTGCCTCACCTTCACCAACAAGGCCGCAGGGGAGATGAAGGAGCGCATGCGCATCCTGCTCCAGACCCACGACATCGGGGTCTGGGCCGGCACCTTCCATTCCTTCGGCGCCTGGTTCCTGCGCCGCGAGGCCCAGCGCATCGGCTATCCCCAGGCCTTTGCCATCTACGACGAGGCCGACCAGCGCTCGCTCATCAACAGGTGCATCAGGGAGCTGAACATCGAGCGCGAGCGGGGCAGGGACGGCCGCCTGGCATGGCTCATCAGCATGAGCAAGGACACCCTGCGGCCCATGGACCAGATCCCCGTGGACCTTCCCTTCGATCCCGCGCCGGTGGCGGCCCTGTACGAACAGAAGAAAAAGGCCTCGGGCGCCTTCGATTTCGCAGACCTCATCTGTGTGCCCGGCAGCATGCTTGCCGCTGCGCCCGACCTGAGGGAGCGCTACCACCACCGGTTCACGCATATCCTGGTGGACGAGTACCAGGACACCAACATGGCCCAGTAC
>Ga0116184_10004447_pt1 | contig 11083 bp, 12 predicted proteins | sample AD_JPNNA5_MetaG_FD_89886 | JGI IMG/M metagenome (GOLD analysis project Ga0116184, IMG submission 89886) | Active sludge microbial communities of municipal wastewater-treating anaerobic digesters from Japan - AD_JPNNA5_MetaG | ecosystem: Engineered > Bioreactor > Anaerobic > Digestate | place...
AAAATCGAGCTGGACGATATCGTTGAAAAGGGTTTCGAAGAGTTGGTCAACAACAAGGATGCCCATATCAAGATCCTTGTGAAGCCCTGAAAAGTGTGATGGAAAGCTCCGCCGGGGAAACCTCCGGCGGAGCTTAATCTCTGACCAGAGATCTGCAATATGGACTTTGGAAACGGGTTGGCAAGAGGACACAAAATGAACAGCCGAATAAGCGACGACATACTGGAACGTCTCGTTGCCTACGAAAAGTATGTAGGGAAACTCTTTGCCAGGGCTGCGCGCAAGCGGTGGCTGGAGATTAACAGCGAGGCTGTGGAGGATTACGAGAGGCTCAAGGCCCTGAAGGCTGAAATAGCTTCCATCGTCGATCTTGCCTTTATCCGGTATGGGGTTGAACAGGGCCTGATGAGGGATGACAGGAACGCGCCCATGTCCGGTCTGGATGAAGACCTCGAAGCCCTCGCCGCCCAGCTGTCAAGTTCACAATGGGTGGATTCCTGCCGCAGCGCGGACAGGCTGGCTTTGGTCAGATGAGGGTTATCCGGGGGAGTGCGGTCGTTCTGTCCAAGCGGTTCCTCTAAATCAAAGAAAGGCTCTGTTATGGCCCTTAAAGCTGCATTCATTTTTATCGGTCCGAGTGCCGATCCGGACAAGCACCGCAGTGTCGTCAGTACGCCCGGCGTGGAGCTGACGGTGGTCGGGGTCAGCGACTACGCCGCCGCGGAAAAGGTGGCCATCGCCCTGGTGGACGAAGGGGTTGTCGCCATTGAACTCTGTGGTGGTTTCGGTCATGCCGGTACAGCTCGCATTGCCAGCGCGGTGGAGGGAAAAGCCGCTGTCGGCGTGGTGCGATTCGACAGCCACCCTGGCCTGGGGGGCAAGAGCGGCGACGAGATCTTTTAGGTGCATGTCCGGATTCTGGTTTTTTCCTGGTCTGTTTCTTCCCGATGACAAGCGCGGCATCTGCTTGTAAAGGAGCGTTGAATGAAGCCTCTGTATAACAAAGTGCTGCAAGTGGCGATGGTCGTCAAGGACTGCGATGAAGCGGTGAAAATCTGGGCCGACAAATATGGCATCGGCCCCTGGAATATCTATGAATTCAATCCCGATACCGTCAACGACATGATCATCCGGGGCGAGAAGGTTGATTATGCCATGCGTCTGGCGCTGTGCGATATCGGCGGCGTTCAGTGGGAACTGATCGAGCCGCAAGACGATAAAAGCATTTACGCGGAGTTCCTCAAGGAAAAGGGCGAAGGTCTGCATCATGTTGCCTTCGGCACCGACAACTATCAGCAAGCCGTCAAGTTTTACAAGGATCAGGGGCTTCCCGTTCTGCAGGGTGGCGAGTGGTCCGGGTTGACCTATACCTATCTCGATTCGCAGAAAGATCTCAATCTGATTGCCGAAATTTACGACCTGGTGCCGGATTTCAGCTGGCCCGAGCCTCAGGCCGTTTATCCCCCGGAGCAATAGCCTGGCAGGGACTATAGCAGGCCAGACTGGGTATATTTTGCTTGTTTTCCTTTTGATAGGGGTATTTTGCCCGGGTTTTTCAACCAGAAAAAAGGCGCACGGACATGAGCGACAAGAAACTGGCAGGCAAGGTTGCAATTGTAACGGGATCGGGCCGTGGCATCGGCAGGGCCATCGCCATGCGGCTGGCGGCCGATGGGGCTGCCGTGGTGGTAAGCGATGTCATGGCGGACAACATGAACAAGGTTGCGGCCGAGATTGAAGCTGCCGGCGGCAAATCGCTGGCGGTTGCCTGCGATGTGACCAACGAGCAGCAAGTCAATGCCCTGGTGGAAAAGGCCGTGGCAAAATTCGGCAAGCTGGACATCATGGTGGCCAACGCCGGCATCGGCATCGTCAAGGTCGGTCTTGACCATACCCCCGAGGATATCGACAAGCAGCTTGCAGTCAACGTGAAGGGCCTCATTCTTTGTGACAACGCCGCCGCCCGGCAGATGATCAAGCAGGGCAACAAAGGATATCTGGGCAGCGGCGGCAAAATCATCAACTGCGCCAGCATCGCCGGTCACGCCGGGTTTGCCTTCCTGCCTGTCTACAGTGCTTCCAAGTTCGCCGTCCGGGGCTACACGCAAGCCTTTGCCAAGGAAATGGCGGAACACAAAATTACGGTCAATGCCTACTGCCCCGGCATCGTCGGTACCGATATGTGGGATCTCATCGATGAAAAAATCGGTGCCTACACCGGTGCGGCCAAAGGGGAAACCCTCAAGGCCTATGTTGACAGCGCCATCCTTGCAAAAGAAGTCGGAAAACCGGAACAGGTTGCCGGTTACGTATCCTTTGTCGCTTCCGATGATGGCGATTACATGACCGGCCAGTCGGTCATGATCGATGGCGGGATTATCCTGGTATAGAGTTCTATGACTCCGGGGGCAACCCTGACGGGTGCCCCCGGGATCTCTCCCGCGTTTCGATGCGGCCGTCATCGTCACCAGCGTGAAAGGAACCTGTTTTGAGCGGAAACAAGCTGTATATCGTGGCCAAGTTCACGGCAAAGCCGGGGTTGGAAGAGGTTGTAAAAAAAGAGTTGACGTCATTGCTGGAGCCTACGCGTGCCGAAGCCGGCTGCATCAGTTACGACTGTCATCAATCCCAGGAGAGTGCCGCGATCTTCGTGTTTTACGAGGTGTGGAAAAACCGGGAAGAACTGGATAAACACCTTGGCATGCCTTATCTGAAGGCGTTGCTCGGCAAGGTGGATGAACTGTTCGCCGTGCCCCCCGAACTGCACTTTTTGAACAAACTGGGCTGACTCTTTCACCATTTTGTCAATGTGTCCAACCCGTCACCTTGAACTGAGGAGGTATTATGAGCGTTGAAGGTAAGGCAAAAATATTGCGGATTTTTCTTAACGAAAAAACCAAGCTCGGCAACGAGCTGGTGTACGAGGCGATGGTTCAGGCTGCCTTCAAAAAAGGCATAGAAGGGTCCATGGTGTTTCGCGGAGTCGAAGGATTCGGATTCTGTTGCGACCAATGCCGTACCATTCATGAAGGCATGACGATTTCCGTCAAATGTCAACCGATGGTTATCGAATTTATCGATACCGAAGCGAAACTCAATGAGCTGCTGCCGATTTTGAAGGGCATGCTCAAAACGGGCGCCATGATCATGCAGGATGCGGATATCGTATTTAATCAGGGCTGATACTAGCCCGGTTGTTCCCTGAGAAAGGTCTGCCCATCCGAAAGGAGGTATTGAAGGGTCAGACAATCATTTTGCATTACCCGGTATGGTTTGTTCGAGGAGAAACTTTTGCAGGAATTTCTAGCACATTTGATGGAGGTGGTATGATGGCTATAAGGAACAAGATTCTGTCCATGCTGCTGGTCACGTCATTTTTGATGATCGGCGGATTGTCCATGGCAACGCGGTCTTTCGCCGATGCGATTATTCCGTACAGCGTTATCGGAACAAACGAATACAATCTGCCTGTCGGTTTTGACAAACCGATCAATCTTCTTGCTTCCTACAACGTCTGGTCGAATATTACCGACTATCATGGGGAAGACGGGGAAAATTACGATGCTCTGCTTTCCGTCAATAAGTTTGCCCGACTCTTTACCATCGACGGCCTTGAGAACTGGGGCTTTCTGTGGGAAGGCGTTGTCGGCTTTGGCGGTTTGGGCTTCGAGAACGGGGACAGCTTGAGCGGTCTGATCGATCCGCAGACCGGTATGGTGGCCTGGACCAAGCCCATCCCGAGCTGGACCCTTTGTTTTGAATACTGGCTGCATCTTCCCTGGGGATCCAACGAGCTTTCCGATGGCTCCGTCAATCACACCCTGACCATGATGAACAACCATCAGCTTTTTGATGGCAAATTCGTCATCGACTGGGACTTCGGTTACAAGATGCGTGGTGACGGGAGGAAGCTGGGTATCAAGTACGAATATGGCAACTCGCTGTTTACCAACTGGGTTTTCACCTATAAGCACAATCCCTGGGTCAATCCCAACATCCATTTCGACTGGGAATCCGGCGGTTCCGGCAAAAACAAGAGTGCTGATACCGATCTCGCTTCCTACGATCGCATGCAGCTCGGTATCGGCAACAGCATGAAGATCACCGATCGCCTGCTGTTCGATATCTGGTACAGCTATGGTATCGACGGACGGAACATTGCCCGGACCAACAACGTTTATACCCGCTTCGTCTGGAGTTTCTAGGGTTTTCCGGAAAAGTCAGGAAACCATCTGCATGGCCTGAAAACCTCCCCCCGGATCGCCGGGGGGAGGTTTTTGCAGGCAGGGTCGGCCACAAAACAATGGGGTTTGCCGATTTCAGCCTTGGTAAGTATTTCGGCAAGGCAGATAGAGGCTTGCAAATATTGGGTGTTGCATGGATGTGTATTAAAAAGACAAGCAACCGGGATTGAGGTGCCTTTTAAATTAGCATCTTATGTTTTCTTTTTATCGCAATATTTACCAGTAGTGTTTGCCAGCAGTGTTGTCAAGCGAACAAGAGTCTGATAATCTAATGAACGATATAAGCGTTATCTGTTTTGCAAAGGCAGTATTCCGTCAATGATTATTCATGAGGTGGAAAGAATGCCTGATCGGGCTATCAACAGGCACGTACAGCGGATCTTTTCCTGCGTATCCGGCAACCGGGACAAGGACGACCCCGCGGTCGAGATCCCCATTGTCACATCGTGGGAACGAAGCCTGCAGCATTACGGCATCGATCCGAGCGAGCCCAATCCCGTGCGGGTGTTGACGGAGGGCGAGCTCAAGGGATACACTCAGCCGATCGAGCGGTTCTTGCGCATCGCCAAAGTGGCGGTACATCACCTTCACCGGCAGGTTTCGGATCTCGGCTATTCGACCCTGTTGTGTGACGCCAACGGTGTTACCGTTGACTGGCGCGGTGACGAGCGGTATATCCGGCAGTGGAAGGATACCGGCTTGTTCCTTGGGGCTGTCTGGGACGAACAGCGCGAAGGGACCTGCGGGGTGGGTACGGCAATGATCGAGCAGGTTGCCTTGACCGTGCACAAGGGCGAGCACTTTCGCGCCAAGAATGCCAACCTGACCTGTTCCTGTGCCCCGATTGTCAGCCCGAGCGGTAAGACGATGGGGCTTATCGATGTTTCCGCTTTTCACTCTCCCGATTCCAAGGAAAGCCAGCATCTCGCTCTTCAATTAGTCATTCAGTCCGCGCGGATGATCGAATCGGCCTATTTTCTCAGCCAGTTCGAAGACCAGTGGGTTCTGCGGCTCAGTTTCGAGCGGGAACTCGCCGAGGTGTCGAGTGAGTGCCTGATCGCCATAGGTGGCGACGGTAAAATTCTGGCGGCGGATCGCGTTGCCTGCCGCAGTCTGGCGGGGGAAACCGGAGGTGGCGGTCTGGCAGGTCGTTTGATCGGAGAAGTATTCGATATCGATTTCGAGAAGTTGCTGGATATCTTTTCCCGATCCAGCATGGTCCTGCCGATCCGCACGCAGAAGATGGGGCTTCGCATGTTCGGTTCACTGCGCTGCCCGCAGGCTATTTCCGTCAAGCCGGTCGCCGCAGTCGAGGCACCCGCCCCCCGGAAAAGAAAGGTGCCTGCCCCGGGCGAGGCCCTGACCCTTGATTATCTGGCAGGGGAAGACCACAAACTGCTGGAAAGCGTGGAGCGCATCAAGCGGGTCATGAACAAGCCGATTCCGATACTTCTCAATGGAGAGACCGGTACCGGCAAGGAAATGTTCGCCCAGGCGATCCACAATGCCAGTCGCCGCGCCGACAGGCCTTTTGTTGCGGTAAACTGCGCCGCCATCCCGGAATCGCTCATCGAGAGCGAGCTTTTCGGCTACAAGGAGGGGGCTTTTACCGGCGCGCGCAGCAAGGGGATGCGGGGTAAAATCCTGCAATCCGACGGTGGCACCCTGTTTCTCGATGAAATCGGCGATATGCCGGCCAGCCTGCAGCCTCGCTTGCTGCGGGTGCTGGCCGAGCGCGAGGTGACGCCGCTGGGGGGCGAGACCCCGATCCCCGTCGATCTGCACGTGATCTGTGCAACTCACCGCAATATTCTGGATATGGTCGCCAGCGGTGATTTCCGCGAGGATCTCTATTACCGTCTCAACGGCGTGTCCTTTGAACTGCCCTCCCTGCGGGAACGCTCCGATATCGAACGCCTGATCGACGATGTGCTGACCATCGAAGCGGGCAGCGGCAATGAGCAGGCGGTCATCGATGACGAGGCGATGCGGGTTCTGGCTGATTTTTCCTGGCCGGGTAACATCCGGCAGCTGCGCAATGCGTTGCGTTACGCTCTCGCGGTATGCGACAAGGGGATCATCACCTGTGCCGACCTGCCGGTCGATGTGACCGGCGCGGCGGATCCCGCGGCCCGGGCGAAGCCGGCCATTCCGAGGCCGGCGCCAGCCGCCCTGCCGGACAGAAGTTGCGAGGCGGATGATGAAGACGACGACAATGATGGCATTCTGGCCGAGCTTAACGCCATGGAGCAGGCGGAACGTCAGGTAATACTGGATGCCCTGCACAAACACAAGTGGCAGGTATCCAGAGCGGTAAGAGACGTTGGCATCAGTCGCGCGACCATGTATCGAAAAATGGAAAAATATGCCATTGTGCCGCCAAACAAGCGCTGAGGCCCTGATCCGGGGACCCTCTTGCAGCTTATGGGCAAAGACAAGCGGCTTGATTAAAAAGAGGCTGTCCGGAACACATTCCGGGCAGCCTCTTTTTCAATAAGCGAATGCAAGATGAATTCCTGATACTCTTCCCAGGGACAGCTGTTTCGTCTGGCGTTCGAAACAGCTGTCTCAAAATGAGAAGAGAACTGTTTTTTTGGGGAGATAACGCATCCGTAAAAACAAAGGCGGATTTGGCGAGACGGGCATGACGTGGGGGGAAAAGCAGGGCGGCTGCGCAGTGGTGTCGGGAAGGCGCTAGTTGGCGCGGTTTTTGCCATTTAAAGAGACAAAACACGGTTTTGTCGCAGGCGGCAGCAGCATGACTGCGCGATGGGGCGAACGGGACAAGCAGATTCCGGCCATGGCCGGAAAACAGCTCTGGGGACGAAATGATGAAACAGTTTCATGAAGATACCAACGCACGGATTTCAGCGCCGTCCGGCGAAGCGGCAGTCATCGGTACGCGCAAGGTTTATGTGGCCGGTTCGCGGCCGGATATCCGGGTGCCCATGAAGGAGGTCGTGCAGCGGCTGGGGGATGCCGAAACCTGCGAGGACGGACTTCTGAAAATTCACCTGTACGACACCTCGGGGCCGTTTACCGATCCCGGCGCCAGTGTCGATATCCGCACCGGGCTGTCTGCCATGCGGGGCGGCTGGATCGTCGAGCGTGGCGACAGCGAGATACTGCAGGCGCCGAGTTCGGAATACGCCAGGCAGCGCCTGGAGCGACATCGGCAGGAGAACGATCACTTTCCTTCACTGCGGGTGCCGCGTCGTGCCACGCAAGGCGGCAACGTTACACAGATGCATTATGCCCGTCTGGGGATCGTGACCCCCGAGATGGAGTTTATCGCCATCCGCGAAAACCAGCGCCGGGAAACCCTGCCTGATCTGCTGAAAAAACAGCACCCCGGAGATGCTCGGGGAGCGTCGATCCCCGGCATTATCACGCCCGAGTTTGTTCGGGACGAGGTGGCCGCGGGCAGGGCGGTGATCCCCTGCAATATCAATCATCCGGAAAGCGAACCGATGATTATCGGCCGTAACTTTCTGGTCAAGATTAACGCCAATATCGGTAACTCCGCCCTGTCCTCCTCCATCGACGAGGAAGTGGAAAAGATGATCTGGGCGATCCGCTGGGGTGGCGACACCGTTATGGATCTTTCCACCGGGCAGAATATCCATGAGACCCGCGAATGGATTATCCGCAACAGTCCGGTGCCTATCGGCACGGTGCCCATTTATCAGGCCCTGGAAAAGGTTGGCGGCAAGGCGGAGGATCTCAGCTGGGAGATGTTCCGGGATACGCTTATCGAGCAGGCCGAGCAGGGTGTCGACTATTTCACCATTCATGCCGGTGTGCGACGCAATCTGCTGGAGGCGGCGCAGCGCCGGCTTACCGGCATCGTCTCGCGCGGCGGATCCATCATGGCCAGATGGTGCCAGGCCCACGGCTGCGAGAGCTTTCTTTACACCCACTTTGAGGAGATCTGTGAAATCGCCAAAGCTTACGACGTGACCTTTTCCCTTGGGGACGGGCTGCGACCGGGCTCGATATTCGATGCCAACGATGAAGCACAGATCGCGGAGCTTAAAACCCTCGGCGAGCTGACGCAGATGGCCTGGCGTCACGACGTGCAGGTGATGATCGAAGGTCCGGGGCATGTGCCGCTGCACCTGATTCAGGAAAACATGGAGTTGCAGCTCAAGTATTGCCATGGTGCGCCGTTTTATACCCTCGGTCCCCTGGTGACGGACATCGCGCCCGGCTACGACCACATCACCTCCGCCATCGGCGGCGCCATGATGGCCTGGTGCGGCACCGCCATGCTCTGTTATGTCACTCCCAAGGAACATTTGGGTCTGCCGGATAAAAACGACGTCCGCGAAGGCATCGTGGCGCACAAGATTGCCGCCCATGCGGCGGACCTGGTCAAAGGGCATCCCGGGGCTCAGGCCCGTGACAATGCTCTGTCGAAGGCCCGTTACGAGTTCCGCTGGCAGGATCAGTTCGCTCTCGGCCTGGACCCCGAGCGGGCCATGGGGATTCGCAGGGCGCTGCTGCCGGATGACGCGGAAAGCAAGGAGCAGTACTGCACCATGTGCGGCCCCGATTTCTGTTCCATGAAAATAACCCGCAGTTTGAGGGAAGGCGCAGTTTGCGGAAAGTCGAAATAGAGGGGGGCCATGTCTCAATTGACGGTAAATGGTAAACCTTTGGTGCTGGCGCTGCCGGCGACGGTTCTGGACCTGCTGTCGCATCTCGATTTCGATCCGGCAAAGGTTGCCGTGGAGTTGAACGGGGCCATTGTCCCGCGGGATGCCTTCGAGGACACCGACCTGACCCGCGGTGACCAGCTGGAGATCGTGCAATTCGTCGGCGGGGGGTAACCCGCCTGAAGAGGATAAGCCCATGGATGAACTGGTTATCGCCGGTCGCCGCTTCCGTTCCAGGCTGCTGGCCGGAACCGGCAAATTCGCCTCCAACGCCCTGATGGCCCAGGCGCTTGACGCCTCCGGGGCGCAGATCGTCACCGTCGCGTTGCGCCGGGTCGATATCGACCGACCCGACGACGATCTGCTGGCGCATATCGACCGCGACCGCTACCTGCTGCTGCCCAACACCAGCGGCGCCCGCGACGCCGAGGAGGCGGTGCGCCTGGCGCGTCTGGCCCGCGCCGCCGGCTGCGAGCCGTGGGTCAAGCTGGAAGTGACCCCCGACCCCTACTACCTGCTGCCCGACCCCATCGAAACGCTCAAGGCCGCCGAGATCCTGGTCAAGGAAGGCTTCGTGGTGCTGCCGTATATCAATGCCGACCCGGTGCTGGCCAAACGCCTGCAGGAGATCGGCACCGCCACGGTGATGCCGCTGGGGGCGCCGATCGGCACCAACAAGGGGGTGCGTACCCGCGACAGTATCGCCATCATCATCGAACAGGCCATCGTGCCGGTGGTGGAGGACGCCGGGCTGGGGGCACCGTCCCACGCCGCGGAAGCCATGGAGATGGGAGCGGACGCGGTGCTGGTGAACACCGCCCTGGCGGTGACGCCGGACCCTGCGGGGATGGCGCACGCCTTCCGTCTGGGGGTCGAGGCCGGCCGCCGCGCCTACCTGGCGGGACTGCCGGCGCAGCGGCAAATGGCGGAAGCCTCCAGTCCGCTGACCGGTTTTCTGAGGGACGAGCGATGAGTTTTCTGGAGATTTTCAACGGTTATGACCGCGCCGAAGTGGCGCGGGATATCGCCGCCTGCGGCGCCGCCGATGTGCAGCGGGCGCTGGCGGCGGAACACCTGCGCCTCGGCGATTTCATGGCGCTGCTGTCGCCGGCGGCGCAAGCGTATCTGGAGCCGCTGGCGCAGAAGGCCCACCGGGTCACCCAGCGGCGCTTCGGCAAAACCATCCAGATGTTCGCGCCGCTGTATGTCTCCAACGAGTGCAGCAACGGCTGCCTGTACTGCGGATTCAACGCCGCCAACAAGGTGGCGCGGCGCACCCTGAGCCTCGACGAGGTCGAAGCCGAGGCGCGCATCCTGCGCCAGCGGGGTTTTCGTCACGTGCAGCTGTTGACCGGCGAGGCGCCGCGGGCCGTCAACGTCGACTATCTCGAAAAGGTGGTGCGGCGGGTGCGGCCGCTGTTTTCCGCCATCAGCATCGAGGTTTTTCCGATGGATGAAGCCGGCTACCGGAAAATGGTGGCGGCCGGGGTGGACAACCTGACCGTCTATCAGGAGACCTACGATCGCCAGCTGTACGATCGCCTGCATCCTTTCGGGCGCAAGAAGGATTTCGACTGGCGCCTGACCACGCCGGATCGCGGCGGCGCGGCGGGGCTGCGCTCCATCGGCGTCGGCGCGCTGCTGGGTCTGAGCGACTGGCGTACCGAGGGCTTTTTCGTCGGGCTGCACGCCCGGCATCTGGCCCGCAGCTGGTGGCGCAGCCGGGTCAATGTGTCGTTTCCGCGCCTGCGGCCGGCCGACGGCGGCTTCCAGCCCCTGGCGCCGGTCTCCGACCGCGCCCTGGTGCAGCTGCTGTGCGCCTTGCGCCTGCTGATGCCCGATGCCGGCCTGGTGCTGTCCACGCGCGAGAGCGCGGCCCTGCGCGACAGCCTGCTGCCGCTGGGCATCACCCAGCTCAGCGCCGGTTCCAGCACTGCGCCGGGCGGCTACGGACACGAGCATGACGGCAGCGAACAGTTCGCCATCAGCGACGAACGCGACGCCGAGCAGGTCTGCGCCATGCTGCGGGCCAGGGGCTACGAGCCGGTCTGGGAAGACTGGGATCGGGTTTTTCTTGAGGACAAGGCCGTTTGAAATAGCCGCACCGCGGATGTGCTTCGTCAGAATGGACTAAGGAGATAGATGCGTATGATCTGCCAAACGGGTAAAGGTTCAACGGTT
>Ga0116184_10004448_pt1 | contig 11082 bp, 9 predicted proteins | sample AD_JPNNA5_MetaG_FD_89886 | JGI IMG/M metagenome (GOLD analysis project Ga0116184, IMG submission 89886) | Active sludge microbial communities of municipal wastewater-treating anaerobic digesters from Japan - AD_JPNNA5_MetaG | ecosystem: Engineered > Bioreactor > Anaerobic > Digestate | place...
CTACGCGGGTGAACACTGCGCCAACTTCGGAGTATGCCTCCAAGTAGGCGACCTGTTTTTCAAGTTTGGTGGGTTCCCATACGTCATCTGAGTTGTGCATAGCAACGTATTGCCCCCTCAAACCTGGAAGGAAATGACCAAATTGGCGCTGACGGTTCGTCTCGTTTCTGAATGCTTTTATCCGCGAGTCGGAATAATTGCAGATGATATCCCATGAAGAATCTGTGGAAGCGTCGTCCTTAATAATCAATTCATAATCAGTGAAGGTTTGCCCGAGGATACTGTCGATGGATTCGCGCAGAAATTTTTCGTGATTGTAAGAGTTGAGAAAGATGGAAATCATTGGAGTTCGCCGCATATCTTCTGTTTCCTTAACCCGGGGATTCAGCCATTGAATTTTTGTAAAAACTCTTCCTTAAGGATAGAAAAGAGCAAGACATCAACGAACTGCCCACCCTGAAAGACAGCCTTTCTTAAAGTGCCTTCATATGTATAACCAGATTTTAATCCTGATTTGATCGCACCTGCGTTATTCGCTATGATCCTGGATCTAACCCGCTCCATGCCTAACTCAAGGAAAGCGTATCGAAGAATCATGTTCCTGGCTTCGGTACCGAAGCCACCCCCCTGGTGCTCTTTGTTTCCGATTAAGGTGTGAATCTCACAAGACCGATTTTGATAATTAATATCAGATAAATGGATGTAGCCAATGAGCTGATTATTTTCTTTTAAACATATAGCCAGCCTTACCGATTTCCCGGTCTCATGCTCCTCAATTATCTTAAGCACCCATTTCCGTTCCGTTTCTTTACTCACATAGCGGTGAGTTTCATATCGAAGTGCTTCAAAGTCGCTTCGCCACCTATAAGAAGTAAGATAGTCCTCAGGCTCAACCGCCCGCAGGTACACACGGTTTGGACTGGTATTCTCCATAATGATTTTTTCTTTTGCCATTTATTTCCTACCCACCCTCAATTTGTCAAGAAGCGATTCGCCCTGTTCTATTTTCGCTCACTTTGCCCATATCTTTCCATGAATTCTTCCTTTAGCATTGAGTAAATATTCACATCGATTAGTTGCCCGTCCTGAAGTTCCGCCTTTCTAAGCACCCCTTCTTTCACATAACCAAATCGTTCGCCATTGGTTATGGCCGGGATATTCGTACTTAAAATTTTCGACCAGATGCGTTCCATACCCAAGTCGAGGAAGGCATGCCGAAACAGGATGATCCTCACTTGCGCTGGGATTCCCTTCCCATGATAATCCCTATCACCAATGACAATGCTGAACTCGCAGTTCCGGTTCTTATAATCAATGTTCAACAGGTTAGCATAACCGATAAGCCTGTCTTCTCCAACCGTGCAGATTCCCACGCGCACAGACCGCCCGGATTCATTCTCTTCGATCACTTTTTGAACCCATTTCTTCTCCGTTTCCAGGCTCACATATCTCGGAGCAGTATACCCCTTGATCAGGTCAAAATCATTGCGCCATTTATGTGAAATCAGGTAGTCATCAGGTTCAATCGCACGCAGGTATATGTCCATGTTTGTTATGTGAAAACTCCTTAATTTGGGATGAGGTTATTACCTATAAATATACACTAATTCAGCAGATTTTTTTAGTTAAGAAGCAGCCAGCCTGACTGAGTTATCTCCTGTGACTTTTCAGGATGATCTTCAATATCCGTTCAATATCCGTCTGGCTGAGCCTTTGGTCAACTGGTAATGCGATCAGCATCCTCGCCAGTTGGTGCTCCCAGCTGCCAGGCTCAGCCAGCTCACACACCCCTGGCCAGTAGCGGGCTGTGTAAATTTTTTCATCCAGCAATCTATCATACAGGTGAATATCATCCGTTAGAAACGGGTAGACCAGGTGCACCTGTGTACCATTCCAGGGCACCTTGAGCAGGTTGTGGTTCTTTAAGGCCCGTTCATAATAACCAAAGTTGTCAACTCTCACACGCTTGATATGTTCATATTCAATATTCTTAAGCAAGGCTCTGGTCAAACCCGACATAGTTCTTAAAGGCTGGGAGGATAAATGCTGTTCATTCTGGCGGTAAAAAGTAAAACCATCTTCCGCAGAAACATCAATCCTCCTTAACAGGTGTTCCGCCCGATGATAAGAATGGTCAATTTCTAACGCCAACTTCACTTCGGCTTTCAGGTAAAGATACGCGCCATCGGACACTCCGAAGAATTTCCTGGTTGAATAGAAGGTATCTGTATCTTGTATGGATTTTGAAAAAAAGATTGCGCGTTGTCCACAATCAAATTGCTCATCCGTTTTCGCAGCGCTGCGATTGAGTCGTCTTTCATACCAATGTAATTGACAATAAGGAATCCCTCTCCTTCCCTGAGCGATCCTATTTCAAACACAGGGTCAAGATGATGGTCAACAGGATAGAACTGGTAAGGGATTTACAGTTCCTTAAGTGGCTGCAACACAGAGTCACAGTTATAAATGGGCAGGTGAATCTTCCGATATTTTCCTGTCAGAAGGATCGCCTTGAAAGCGTTTGCGCCGGTATTCACCCTGGTAGCGTTCTTGTGGTATTCCTCGCCATCACGCAATTCCAACCCCAGGTACCCGCCCAAAGGTTTTAATAAATGACGTCGAGGAGCGCGATCAAATTTCGCCATAGCTCTATTCTTTCAACGTGAACTCACCCTGTAATCGAACTTGCTAACCACCTGGATTGAATTCGCCCAGGCGGTAAAGCGGAAAGTAATTGCTCCCGGCGGTGTTCATTTGATCGCAGAGTTCCTGGTAAACGCGTTCATTCAGCACTCTGCCGCAAAAATAAACCGGCTTGATTAAGGTTGTCCATCGTTTTTTGTATTGAACCAGTCCATTTTCCGCATTCTCCAGGCCAGCGCCAGAACCCTGGTCTAAAAAACGTAATACATTGAAATAATATTTTCCGATGTACCAATAAAGTGCGTAAGAAGCATTATATTTGTATCCTGTTTCACTAATCGCCAGCAGGTGAACATAGCCAATAGTGCCCTGACGCATAACGATCTCTGCGCCAACAACCTCACCCGCCAGGCGAGCGAGAAACAGGTCAAGACCAGGAAGGCTGAGCAGTTGAGAAAAACCGTTCCTGGAAAACGCGCGGATGCCCGTGATATTGTGCCTTTTTATCAATACAGCATAAAGATCGACCCACTCATCGAGGAACTGCGCGGGTTCCTGGCATCTCTCAACGACGATCTCTCGCAATGCCCTGTTTGCATTTTTCCTGGTACTTCTGCTAAGTGTCTGTTCAAAAGGCAAGGATAAATCCGTTATGTAATGATCTTTGTAATGGTAACAAACAGGAAAGGTTTCACTCAATTGTTCAAGTGAGCCCTGCATAAAAGGGTCTGTTACCAGTGTAACGCTCACCAGCTCGTGATTCAGGTCGTGAATGTCTTCCCGCAATAAGTTCCAGTTTTCACACAGGAACAATGGATAGCACCCCATCGCATCGAAATAACCGCTTCCTGAGATGGGTCTTTTGATCAGCCATCCCTTCGAGCGGGGTAAGAAGAGCGCTGTCCCGACTTCAGAGAAAGAATCCGCGTAGCTGGGATGCAGGTAGCCTTCTGCCATTTGTCCTTGTTCTCCGTTCAACAATCAAAGCGATGCAAGTATCGTTTCTGTGATCAACCCAACTTCATTTTCGCTCAAACCCTTGTACAAAGGCAGGCACAGTATCCGGGGGGAAATTTCTTCCGATCTCGGGCAGCGTTTTGTCGAAACATAAGGCAGCGAAGTCAGTGAAGGGTAAAAATACCTGCGCGGAAAGATTTGCCGGCCATTCAGCGCTTCTCTAACCCGCAGCAGGCTTTTTTCTGCAGGGAACAATACCGGGTAATACGCGTAATTGTATTCGCTGCCTTCAGGAATCAAAGGCCGGGTCAGCGCTGAGCCAGCCAATCGCTCATCGTACCACCCACATACCTGCTTACGCGCCGCGATACACTCCGCTAAATGCGGCAGGATGCAAAGCCCCATGGCAGCATGAAACTCAGAATTTTTGCCATTAATGCCCAGACCCCAGAAGTCTTCCTGCCCCTTGTGACCGAAATTGCGCATATAGCTGATTTGATGCGCGACCTGGTCATTATTGGTGATGATCGCCCCACCTTCTGCTGTGTGAAATATTTTCGTCGCATGAAAACTGAGCGTTGAAACATCGCCATAGGAAGCCAGGGAACAACCTTTATAGCGCGCACCGAAGGTATGCGCAGCATCGTAGATCAACTTGAGGTTGTGCTTCATTGCGATGCGCTGAAGTTCAGCCACATCACAAGGGATGCCGTACACATGAGTGGCCAGGATGGCGGTTGTTTGAGGAGTAATGGACTCCTCTACCAATTGCGGGTCGATGCACAGTGTGCGAGGGTGAATATCCGCGAATACCGGCGTGCAACCTTCCCACACGATGCTGGAGGTGGTGGCTACGTATGAGAAAGGCGTGGTGATGACCTCTCCGCGCAAACCGAGCGCCCTGATCGCAATTTGCAGCGCAATCGTGCCGTTGCTGACAAAAAACAAGTGCCGAACCCCCAGATACTCTTTCAGTTTTCGTTCCAGTTCCACTACCAATGGGCTATGATTGGTTAATTGATGCGATTCCCAAATCTGGTTCAGGTAATGGAGATATTCTTCCATTGGGGGTAAATAGGATTGAGTGACCGGAATCATATGACCTGCTTCGATGAAAAAGAAACAAACTCAACCATCGCAAATGGTGCTGCACGATTCATGTTTCATTATACCTTGCAATGGTTTGTAAGATTGAAACGCTGTCCAGACAATTCATCAGCAAGGAAACCTCAGCCAGCTGCAGCCCATCACCCAATCATGAAAAGCCTAAACTGAAGTAATGTATAATCCTAAGCACTATGTTCTTTTTTTCCATGTTCTTGTATGTTGCCATCGCTCTTTTACTCGTCCTCAGGCATTCCAACGAGGTAAGAGCAAGCCGCTTCATTATTTCTCTTTTCATCACCATCTCTGCGCTAAATATTCTAGTCATCCAGACCCTGCATTTTCTGCGGTTGTTGAATAACCCCCTGGCTTACCTGCTCGTACAGGTTTTTCTTTGCGTTCTTTGTGCCTTGTTGATCATAGATCCGAAAAAAAAGCTCTTCAAAACGCCATTGAACTGGCCCCAAGTCTCCCGCAACAAAATCTCTTGGGTCGATAGTATTTTATTTTTCTTTTTATGCATCATTCTGGCTGGTGTTTTTTACGTTGGAACACTCAGTCCGATCAATAACTCGGACTCGTTGCAAACGCATCTGCCCCGTATGTTTTACTGGCTGCAGCACCGCTCGCTTATCAGCTGGTACCCCACAGCCGCCACCCAACTTTCTTATCCAGTCAATATCACCTTTTTAGGTTTGTGGGCTTTCTTGTTGAGCGGTTCTGAAATGTACCTGTTCGTGCCGATGTGGTTATCTTTCGTCGCAATCGCTGCCCTGGTCTTCGAAATCGCCCTCCTTCTTGGCGCACAACGTGAGGGAGCCATCACGGCCAGTCTGGTCGCTATCAGTTTGCCAGTGGTGCTGATGCAAACCTACTCCTACCAGGGAGATGCCTTTGTGGCTGCCCAGGTGCTGGGTGTCATCTTTTTTCTACTGCTTTATTCCACCCAAAAAAAGAACCATGACCTGGTTCTTTCAGCCCTTGTCATGGCCATCGCTCTGGGCTCCAAGCAAACGGCCATCCTTTTCCTTCCCGTTTACCTGCTCTCATTGTTGTTACTGATTTTGGGAAAAATCCTGAATTTTCGCTCATTCCTGAACACCATCTTGCTCGCCATCCTCTTCTTTGGCGTTTTCTCATCATTGAAATTCGTGCAGAACCTGACCGAAACGCAAACAGACGCGGCGCACATGGTGAATCCTGGCTTTGTAGAAAACCTGGTGGAAATGGATAAGGTACCGGTAAAAGGATATCTGACCAACGGGTTCAGGTACCTGTACCAGGCGGTCAGTTTGGATGGACTGAATGGACGTCTCAAGGTCAACCTGGAAACTAATAAAAAGGCACTCTTTAAAAAAATCACTTCCGCTTTGGACATTGATCTTGAAGCGCGTGAGTATCTCCCGGAATACGAAGAGGGCTATTTTGATTATGCTGACAATTGGGCAGTGAGTGAAGACGCCTCCTGGTTCGGTCCTCTCAGCTTTACACTGCTACCGATAGCGATGGTCTTCACGCTCGTCAAAAAAGGAAAACTTCACAGGTGGTATCTGCTACTGGCGTTTTTACTGCTGCTCATTTTCATTTTTGGCCAGGTGGTACTTAAATCAGATGGATGGGGCGCTTATCGAGGTAGGCACATGACCATTGCAGTTCTCGCCCTGTGTCCGCTGGTAGGTTTCATAATCCCTCGTCAGAGAGTGATCGGAAAAGGTCTATCACTCGTGATCGCACTCATTGCTTTTTACCTTTCTAGCTCCGTCATCCTGATCAACGATAACCGCCCGGTCATCACCTCGAATACAATTAACTCATATCTTTATCATAAGGTCGAACCCGTTAAAATCACGAACATATTCAATAGCCTGTTTGTGACAATAAACCACAAAATCACCTATTCATTACTGCTGTCCGTACCTGATCGATTGAGCATCCTGCGAAATGACTATTATGGAAGATTGTTTTTTCAAGACATTGGCAATATAAAAGATATTGAATGGTTGAATACCCATCTCGCTGGAGATACCCCGCTTTATCTAAAAATCGAACGCTCCTTGCTTGAATACGCCTTATTCGGACCTAACAGAACGAGGGAGCTTTACCCCGTAAAAAGCCTGGACGAGGTGCCTCCCAATAGTTACCTACTGGGTTCAAATGCCTTAATCAAGAGCCCTCCCCCTGGTTTTTCACGCCTAACGCAAAACCCAAATTACACACTCTATTTCAAACCCTGACGAACCCCCATTAACCCAGCCGGAGCAACCATCTTTCGTTATGTTAAAATTCAAACTCATGAAAAAAGAACCCGCAAGGCAAACAAGGTGAGCCAGAACAACCCGGTCAGTCAACCCGTATCAAAAAGGGTTAAGCTACTTACCACCGTTTTTGGTATTGTGGTGATCGGACTGCTGGCGCTTTATCTTTACCGCAACCGGGAAGTCTTTTCTTCTTTCCAGCGTATTGCCATCTGGCAGATCATCATCATTTTGCTCACCGAGACGATTGGCATCACCCTCGGTAGCCTGATGAATTACTCATTGACCAGGCGTCTCGGCTGCCGGGTCACATTTCTGGATAGCTTGATGCTGCAATATATCAATAATTTTTTGAATAAGGTTTTACCCACCATCGGCGGAGGAGCTGCTTTCAGGAGCGTGTACCTAAAAAAGAAATACGATTTCCCGTATTCACAATTTGTTTCAACTTTAAGTGGGTTTTACGTCATTTCGTTCGTTGCCATTTCATTGATTGGCTTATTGTGTATGCTCTACTTTTATCTTCAATACCGTGCTGTAAACTGGGTGATCATCATTGCCTTCCTGGCATTATTGCTGCCTTCGCTTGTTATCATCCTGTTTTCGCCGTCAATCCCTGATAAAAAACAACGGCTCTTTCGTATCCTGAAAAGCGTGGTTGAAGGCTGGAACCAGATCAAAGCGGATACGCGCTTCATCCTTTTTTACACATTCATCGTCATCGCCCAATTGCTCCTTTCAGCATGGCAGATGCAGGTGGCTTTCCAGGCTTTGGGAGTGGAGGCGGGGTTTGTGCAAACCACTTTCATCTGCTCTTTAGGTATTCCCCTGGCTTTTCTCAACTTCACCCCCGATGGTATCGGCATTCGTGAGGGCGTCTACATGTTTTCCTCCAGCCTTGTCAACATTCCAGAGGCGATGATGGTGCTTACTTCACTGCTGCTGAGAGGCCTGGCGATCTTCAGCACAGTATCCGTTGGGGTTATCGCTTACCTTGTTTATCTGAAGAAGCTCAAAGACTTGCAAGGAACACCAGAACCTCCAGCGTGAACCTAACCTGACAGGAAGATAATAATAAAATGTGACTTCTTTGATAGAATGTTTTGCTAGCAAGTTTACAGAAATTAAGTGGAGGGGCTATGTTCCTTTTTAGGTTGATTCAAAATCACTGGTCGGCTGTCTGCCGTGCGATTTTTTCGATCTTTCTGGCAATGGCCACATCCTATGTTTTTCGTAATTATTTTACTGTCCTGCTATTGGCGGAAAAAAATTTTTCTGGCAGAAGTTACCTCATCAAGATTTCTTTATTTTCTGTTTATTCGATCGTATTGACGGTGATTTATTTTTTTGCCCTTGCGCGAGTAAAAAACCCGTTCCCATTCTTAAAAAGATATAAGGAGAAAGCAGCTCCTTCTCAAAGGTTGTATCGTACTTTATTCACACTCGTCATCGGAGTGGTATTGATCTCTTTTTTGAACAATATTTACTCAATGATCCATATACACAATCAGACCTTTGAAAGTTTCAAATATTTTGTCTATTTCTCCCCTGTTGGAGTGGACTTCCGAACAGGCATCTACCGACCCCCAAAAACCTTTCTACAAGGTGGAGGGATATACCATAACTACCCGCCATTCACCAGCATGTTCTTTACTCCTCTCCAGTTGTTAAATGAAAACCAGGCTTACATCATCATCGTTTTTCTTTTGTTTTTCACCAATATTCTCTCGCTGGCCCTGCCCGGTCGGATGATAAAAGACCACCTACTCAATCGACTTGGTTTAGAAACCAATGCCACCCGGCTCGTGTCCCTCATCCTTATCGCGGCTTTTTGCTGGTTCACGTTATCGGGTTATCCCTTTATCTTTAGCGTGGAGAGAGGGAATTATGATGCCATTGCAATCCTTTTTGCAATTGCCTCCATCTATTTGCTGCTAAAAAAACCAGAGGCCATTTGGGGACAGGTCATTCTGCTTTCGATTGCCACGCATTTAAAACTATATCCCGCAGCCTTGTTCATCGCCCTGTTATTTTTCCACCGGAAGAAAGTGATCATCCCCACCCTCGTTGTCAATACCTTGATGTTGTTTTCGCTCGGATTGAACAATGGGTTTAAGTATATTTCGATATTGATTGCTTACACCCTAGACCCCGCGTTGGGAACGTACAACCATTCAGGATACGGGTACTCCCAGGTTCTCCTTGAAGCATTCCCGGGTCTCATTAACAATATTGGTTTATGGAGAATCGGGTTAACTTTTATTCCTATTCTTCTTTGGGGGGTTACCTGTTATTTAATTGTCAAGCATTTAGAAAATGGAATGCGGTACGGGTACCTGTTAATGGCTACGATTCCTTTAATGTGTGTTGTCCCTACGGTCAGCCATGATTACAAACTGGTCATTCTCAGCCCTGTTTTATTAATGTTATTTTCGCTCATCCTTTTTAAAATCACCCGCCAGGCAAAGCTGGCAGATTACCTGCAACTGTTGATTCTCTTTATTTTCATGTATCTCATTGGAAGAACATATGAAATTTTCTCCCCTGCATTTTTCCTGATCAGTAATAAATACCCGGTCATTATCGGGTTGATGCTCATGGCGCTGTTCAATATCGTGCCGCTCAAGAAGGCGCTCCAACAAAAAGATCCTCCCGCTTCCCTCCCAGTGTAAGGCTTGGAAGAAACGGAAGAACTCGTCCTGTCCTCTCCTTAATAGTTGGACAATGTTACAGGTTTGAACCCTCCAGCCTGATGGAAAAGCCTTCCTGAATGCCACGCCAATAATGTTGAAATCGCTTTGGCTTTAAATTCATTAAAAATCCACGTACTACTGCCGCAACGATGAACACCGTTCGCGGGAGTGGTTTAAGATGCTTGCGCGCAAACAAAATTTGGTTCCGGTTGATCAGGTAGATTTTATATACGTTTTCGCCTTTGGTTGAATAGGAATGGTAATGCCTCACCGTAACCGACCAGATCATCCCGAGTTCACAACCCTTTTCTTTCGCCCTGTAGCAAAAATCAACATCTTCATAATAAGTGCCGAATGTTTCATCGAATAAACCTACCTTCTCCAGCACCTGCCGTGGAATAAACAGTACACAGCCAGAGAAATAATCTGGTTTAACCTTTTTGATCTGATAATCAGGGACATGGTTATTGAGGTTGACTGTTCCCCCAAGCCAGAGATGAACTTTTCCGCCGGTGTTGTAGATAAGATGAGTGTCTCGAAAGTAGATCAATGGAGAATAGATACTGTTATTGCCTTTTGCCTGCTGCAACATACTGTTAATAAAATCTGACCTCAACTCAACATCATTGTTCATAATGATGATATGAGTGATACGCTCGTCTTTCATGAGTTCGCGCAGCCCCATATTCACTCCGCCTGAAAAGCCTTTGTTAACCTCAGAATGGAAAACCGTGATGCGCGTATCGTTCACCGGGTTGGCATCAAACTTCCTCTTCTCTTCAATTGAGTTATTCACCACCACCAATCGCAAATCAGTAAATTCACTGGCCATCACCTGGCTCATTAATTCACTGGTGATCTCAAAACCTCGCCAGTTGACTGTGACTATGCCGATCATACGCTTCTCGCTCTTTTCTCACGCAGGGTTTTCTATAGAGGGTTGGCTTACCACGAACGTTGGTCCAATCTACCCCATCAACAGCCTGATGCTGCTCTTCCAATCCGGTAGATGGATGTTAAAGGTTGTCTCGAACCTGTCGCAATTCAGTGCTGAATACACTGGACGCCGGGCAATGGCAGGGAAATCAGCGCTCTTGGCTGGTAGGATTTTCTTCACTACCTGTTCCTCTTTATGAGGGTCAAACTCAATAACCGCTCTGGCCCATTCATAGCGGGTGGCTGCGCCCGCGCCAGCCAAATGATATAAGCCACGGTGCTGACGCAGGTAGTCCAAAATACTTGCTCCGCCCTGGATGATGACCTGCGCGCTCGCCTGCGCCAACATCCTGGCCCAGGTGGGGCTGCCGATCTGGTCGTCAACTATGCGCATCACCTCTTGCGTTCTCGCCCAATTGAGCACTTTGCTGATAAACCCTGCCCGTCGCAGGCTGTACACCCAACTGGTTCTGAAGATCAGGTAAGTGCTTTCC
>Ga0116184_10004454_pt1 | contig 11074 bp, 10 predicted proteins | sample AD_JPNNA5_MetaG_FD_89886 | JGI IMG/M metagenome (GOLD analysis project Ga0116184, IMG submission 89886) | Active sludge microbial communities of municipal wastewater-treating anaerobic digesters from Japan - AD_JPNNA5_MetaG | ecosystem: Engineered > Bioreactor > Anaerobic > Digestate | place...
CGGCAGGCCAGTGATGTCCTTGTCGGCCACCATGAGGTTGGGGAGGACGAAGAGGAAGTCACCGGCGGCGTCTTCCGAGATGATCTTGGCCGCCTCCTTCATCTTCGTGACCTCTTCCTCGGCGGTGCCGGAGTCGGCCGCCGCGATGAGCTCCTGGACCTTCGCGTTGTCGTAGCGCGGGTAGTACTTGGGGTTGCCGAAGACCGCCGGGAGATCGCGCGGCTCGACGTGAGCGACCATGGACATGTCGTAATCGGCGTCCTTGAAGACCGTCTGCAGCCATGCTGCCGGGAACTCCAACTGCGAGAGGTTCACCGTGAAGCCGGCTTCCTCGAGCATGGACTTGACCACCTGGCCACAGGCCGTGGCGTACGGGAGGTTGGCGGGGAGCTTCATCTGGATGGGTGTTCCCGCCATCCCCGACTCCTGGAGCAGTGACTTCGCCTTGGCCAGGTCGAACGGGTAATCGCCCGTGCGGTCCTCGTACCACGGGTCGGTCGGCGGGACCATGGAACCGATGAGCGCACCCTTGCCCGCCCAGCAGGTGTCCATGAGGGCCTTGTGGTCGATCGCGGTGCGCACCGCTTGACGCGCCTTGAGGTTGTTGAAGGGCGCGCGCGAGTTGTTCATCGAGAGCAGGACCTCGCCGTTGGTCGTCCCCTCGATGATCTGGTACTTGCCGGCGCTCTCGAACTGGCCGAGGGACTCCGGCGCCTGCACCGTGCCGACGACATTGATCGCGCCGGTGAGCAGAGCGTTGTTGAGGGCGGTCGGGTCCTTGAAGTACTTGAAGGTCACCGTGTCGAAGTTGGGCTTCTTGCCCCAGTAGCTCGCGTTGGCCTTGAGTTCGATCGAGTCACCACGGTTCCAGGAGGAGAAGACGTATGGCCCGGTGCCGACCGGCTTGTTGGCCAGATCAGCGATGCCGGCCTCCGACATCATCGCGCCGATGCGGGTGGTCATCTTGTAGAGCCAGTTGTTGCTCGGCTTGGACAGGGTGACCTGCAGCTCGGTGTCGGAGACGGCCTTGGCATCGCTGACGACGTCCATCGCCGCCTTGACCGACGGGACCCAGCCGGTCTTCACCCGGTTGATCGAGAAGGCCGCGTCCTTGGCGGTGAACTTCGCTCCGTCGGTGAAGGTCGCGTTGTCCACCAAGGTGAAGGTGTAGGTCAACTTGTCGTCGGAGACCTTCCACGACTTGGCCAGCGACGGGACGATCTCGCCCGTGTTGTCGAGCTTGACGAGGGTCTCGTAGATGTTGGTCAACTCGAGTTGGGGTGCTGCGGCGCCGTCGGCCTGCGTGAAGTCCAGGCTTGCGGGCTCAGCAACGAGGCCGATCGTGATCGCGCCACCGGTCTTCGCGCTCGCCGAGCCGTCCGGTGAGGCTGACGTGCCCGTCGTGCTCGACCCGGCATTGCAACCGGCCAGGGCCAGGGCCCCCGTCGTCAGGGCGACGACCGCCCAGCGTGACCTTGTCATGAAGAACTCCTGTGTTCTGCGCGTCGCTGACGGCGGCGGCTGCCGACGGGGCGTGGACAGGGCCATCGTGCCGCAAAAGGGCCCTCCTTCCTATGGTCGCGTCTCGTCGTCATGCAGATGTGACCTGAGCGCTCCCGGGGACGGGCGCGCCGCCGGGACTACTTTGTCTGTCATGAGCGAATTGGCCAGGCTGTCGGCAGTCGAGCTTCGTGCTGCGTATGCCGTGGGCTCGCTCTCCCCGGTCACCGTCGCCGAGGCGGTGGTTGCGGTCATCGACGAAGCCGAGCCAACGCTCAATGCCTTCTGGGTGCGCTCCGATCGTGACCGGATCCTCGCGGAGGCGGAGGCGAGCCAGGTCCGCTGGGAGGCGGGCCGACCGCTCGGGCCGATCGACGGCATACCCCTCACTCTCAAGGAGAACATCGGGCGGGCCGGTGTGCCCATGCCGTCGGGGACAGCCGCGGTGGAGCACGTCGTTCCCGACGTCGACAGCCCGGTGGCGGCCAGTGTGGGTGCGGCGGGCGGGATCGTCCTCGGGTCCACGGTCATGCCGGACTGGGGGATGCTCTCGTCGGGTGTGTCCAGCCTGCACGGGATCACAAGGTCCCCCTGGGATCCGACGTGGACCACGGGTGGGTCCTCGTCGGGAGCGGGAGCCGCAGCTGCCGCGGGCTACGGGCCCCTGCACGTGGGCACCGACATCGGGGGGTCGATCCGCCTCCCGGGCACCTGGCTCGGGCTCGCCACCCTCAAGCCGAGTGCGGGACGGGTGCCGCTCGAGAAGCCCTACCTCGGCCGCGTCGCCGGACCCATGGCACGCTCGGTGGCCGATCTCGCCCTCTTCCTCCAGGTGTTGGCCCAGCCCGACCGGCGTGATTGGACTGCCCTGCCGCCTCCGTCGGACGACTGGTTCACCGAGCTCGCCGCTCTGGCTGACGGCGGTCCGTCGTCGGGGCGCCTTGATGGTGTGCGGGTCGGTGTCCAGGTCGACGCCGGGTGTGGGTCGGCGGTGGATCCGATGGTCCAGACGGTCGTCCACCGCGTCGCGGATGCTGCAGCGAGGGCAGGCGCCGCAGTTTCGCCGGTCCAGCCGTGGATGAGCGAGCGACTGCTCAGCGACCTCGACCTCTTCTGGCGAGCCCGGTCCTTGGCCGACTTCGTGGACCTGCCGCCGGAGCGTCAGGACCTCGTCCTGCCCTTCATCCAACGGTGGGTGAGTGGGGCTGCCGATGCCTCCGGTGAGCGGATGCTCCGGTGCTACGGCTCGATCATGGAGATCCAGAAGCGGACCGTCGTGGCCACCGAGGAGCACGACATCGTCATCTCCCCGGTCGCTCCGGGTGTCGCCTTCCCGGCCGAGTCGCCGATGCCGTGGGGGGAGAGCGACCAGGGGATGGCCCACATTGGCTTCACCGCTCCCTACAACATGTCGGGCCAGCCGGCGGGCACGGTCAATGCGGGCTTCACCTCCGAGGGCAAGTCGATCGGGGTGCAGGTGAGTGGGCGTCGGTGGGACGACGTGGGCGTGCTGCGTTTCATGGCGTGGTGGGAGGCTTCCGAGCCGGACTTCGTCCCGCGCTGGCCGATTGGTCGGCATACATAGGTCAGCTTCGACATTTGAGTCGGCGCAGGCGTGCGGAAGTGGTTCGTTAAAACGAACGATAAGCATGTACTATCGAACTCATGGGTTCCTCCACCTCAGCACTCGTCGGGCAACAGGTCCGGCTCCGCCGCGAGCAGCGCGGCATGTCAGCCGCAGAACTCTCGAGGCGCGCTGGCCTGTCCAAGGCGACCCTGTCGGGCCTTGAAGGCGGCACGGGCAACCCGACCATCGACACTCTCGAGTCGATCGCGCTCACCCTCGCCATCCCGCTCACCGACCTCCTCGTCGCCGATGGGGCCACGGCTGTGACCGTGATACGGGCCACGAGGCCAACAACGCATGAGATCCAGCGCGAACTCCTCGCTCGCATTCGAGGCCCCCACGCGTTGGAGAGTTGGCGGCTTCGGATGCCCGCCCACTCCTCCTTCGACGGCGTCCCTCATGCCGCCGGCACCGTCGAGCAACTCTTCGTCGCCAAGGGCGCTGTCTCGGCCGGGCCCACCGCGTCGACCGCGGACCTGCGCGCCGGTGACCTGCTTTCCTTCCCGGCCGACCAGCCGCATCGCTATGTCACCGGCGCTCGTGCTGCCGACATCCACGTCCTCCTCGCAACCCCCGCCCGCTGAGACCGAAAGACATCGCCATGACGCACGCGCACGTTGCCCCTCTCCTGGCCGTATGGGCCCTCGCCGTCATCGCGCCGGGCCCGGATTTTGTCGCGGTGCTTCGCACGTCGGTCGTCCGCGGCCGAGCAGCCGGTATCACCGTCGGGGTCGGCGTCGTGTCCGGCATTGCCTGCTGGGCGATCCTCGCGATGACCGGTCTCGGTCTGCTCTTGACCCGCTACGCGGAGGTGTATGCCGTGGTGCGGGCCATCGGGGCCGTCTTCCTCATCGCGTATGGCGCCCGCGTCCTCTGGCACGCCTGGCACGCAGGCCGCGCCGAGGCCGCCGACGGAGCACGTTCCAGCGAGTCAGCCACGGTGGACGTTCCTGCAGCGGGCCGCGGTCACTGGTCTGCGTGGCGCCTGGGCCTGGCGACGAACCTGGCCAACCCCAAGGCCATCGCCTTCTTCGGTGCCCTCTTCGCCTCGATCCTGCCGCCCGGGCTCGGGGTCGGCGACCGCGTTCAGGTCGTCGTGGCGATGCTCGCCCTCGCCCTGGCGTGGTTCATCGCCCTCGCGTGGACGGCATCGACGGGAGCGGTCTCCACGGCATACGCAAAGGGAAGGCGAGTCGTCGACTCGGTGACCGGCGGAGTCCTCACCGGGATCGGTGTCGCACTCTTCCCGCGCTGAGGCTCTCGGGTCTCAGGAGGAGGGTGGCGGGTGCTCGCCCTTGATGACGAAGTAGGAACCGCGGATGGTCCCGGCCAACTTGGACTTCTGGCGCGCCCACTTGAAGGCCGCGAGCTCCACGGGCGGCTCCATGCCGTCGGACAGTTTGAAACCGACGGCGCGCTTGCCGGCGTCGGCGAGGGTGTAGAGGACGTTGATCCCCAGGCCGGACTCGTAGAAGACGTGCACCCAATGGATGCCGTCGACGTCACTGATCGACACCTCGAGGGGCCGCGACTCGATGACGATGCCGCGTTCCTCGCGCAGGATCTCGTCGACCCAGGCGACGGTCTTCGGGTCGTCCTTCGCCGGGACCACGGTGAAGACGTGGTCGTACTTGTGACGGAAATAGCGCGCCTCGTTGGCGCGCAGGCCAGCCAAGGCGTCGGCGACCGGCGAGGACTCCAGCCCGGCCGCGGAGACGTTGACGAAATCGACGACGTGACCTGCTGCACCCATGGCCGCGATCGTACCCAGCGTTGGGTGCGCTCAGGTGGGTCCCCGCCCACCTGAGCGCACCCAACTCGGGACGAGGGGACCTAATGTGGGCCCATGAGCGGACGGGGCAGGGCGATCGGGCTGGCGGCAGGTGCGGCCTGGGCAGCAGCGGCGGCGGCGGGAGTGGGTCACGTCCTGTGGTCCTCGAACTCGCGGCGCGTGCGGCGTCTCCTCAAGACTGTGCCGGAGCACTTCCACACCCCGATCCTGTTCCTCCTCGATCGCGAATACGACGGGAAGCCACCCAAGCGCGACTCGCGGCTCGAGGGCCTGATCGCCAAGGCCGTCCCGACCGGCCTCGGCCAGCCGATGACGATCCCGGGCCGCGACGGTGAACCGGGCGTCCCGGCATACATCTACGACCCACCCGGGAGGAGGCGACCCTCGGGAGCGGTCCTGTGGATCCACGGCGGCGGGATGATCGCCGGCGCTCCATGGATGGACCACGCGATCTGCACGCGCATCGCTCGCGAGCACGGACTCCTCGTCATCAGCGTCGACTATCGCCTCGCCCCTGAGCACCCCTTCCCGGCCGGGACGGAGGACTGTTTCACGGGATTGCTGTGGCTGCACGAACGAGCCACCTTGCTCGGCGTCGACCCGTCCAAGATCGCTGTCGGCGGCGAGAGCGCCGGTGGTGGGCTGTCGGCGATGGTCGCCCAGATGGCGCACGATCGGGGCGTCGACCTCGCCTTCCAAGCCCTCGTCTATCCGATGATCGACGACCGGACTGCACTGCGTGACGACCACGGCGACAAGGGACTGCTCGTCTGGACGTCGGCCAAGAACAAGGATGCCTGGGGCTGGTTCCTCGGCCACCCGGTAGGCGAAGAAGAAGATCGTCCGTATGCCGTGCCGTCCCGTCGCGCAGACCTCTCCGGTCTCGCACCGGCCTGGATCGGCATCGGTGACAAGGACCTCTTCCACGACGAGGACGTCGAGTACGCCCGTCGCCTCGAGGAGGCCGGTGTGCCAGTGGAATTGGTCGTCGTGCCGGGGATGTACCACGCGGCCGACATCCTCCAGTCGGTGCCCGAGATGCGCGAGTTCCGCAATTCGCTCATCGCCGCGATCGGTCGTGCGGTGGCCCGATGAGCGAGTCGCCGATCGCCAGGGCCAATCCCGCGATCGTCATCGTCAGCGCGGCGGACCGAGCGCACCTCGTCGATGAGTACGGGCGCTATGCCCGTGACTACGACCTCATCGGCGCCGACTCGATCCAGGAGTCCTTGAGCCTCACGCGCGAGGCGCTCGCTGCTGGGCAGCAGGTGGCCCTCTTCGTCGCCGACTCGCGAGTCGGGGGTGAGGACCCGATCGCGGCCTACGCCTCGATCAACGAACTCCGCCAACTCGTCCCCACCGCCCGTCGGATCGTCACGGCCCGCTGGGAGAACTTCCGCGAGGACTCCCCGGCCTATCGGATCGGGCTGAGCAAGGGCAAGTTCGACGCCTTCCTCCTCACCCCGCGGGGGCCGCGGGACGAGGAATATCACTCGGCCGTTCTCGAACTGCTCAACGACTGGGGCGCAACCGTCGCAGCCCCTGAGGTCGACACGGTCCAACTCATCGCGCCGAGCATGGACGGCCTGACCCTGGCCATCCGCGACCTGCTCGACCGCACCGGGATGCCGAACCGGACCTATCCCTGCGACTCGGAGGTCGGGCAGACCACCCTCCGGCTGGCCCACGAGCAGGGGATCGAGATCACCTATCCACTCGTGCGTGTCACAGCCGTCGACCTCGTCCTCGCTCCGAGCTCGACTCAGGAGTTGGCCGGCATGCTCTACGGGCGACCCGACGAGGTTGACGTCGAACAGTGCGTCGATGTCTGCATCGTCGGTGCCGGTCCCGCGGGCCTGGCGGCGAGTGTGTATGCCGCGAGTGAGGGGCTCTCGACCGTGGCGCTCGAGGCCGAGGCCATCGGTGGCCAGGCCGGCACCTCCTCGATGATCCGCAACTATCTGGGATTCCCGCGGGGAATCTCGGGCATGCGCCTGGCCCAACGCGCTCGGGGGCAGGCGATCCGCTTCGGCACACGCTTCTTCACTGGTTGGCCGGCGACGTCGGTGACCCTGGGCCGCGACGGCGACCCCCATGTGGTCCACACCGAGGGCGGCGACGTCCGAGCCCGGACCGTCGTCATCGCGGCGGGCGTCACCTATCGCCGGCTCGGCGTTGATGCCATCGACGGGCTGGTCGGTCAAGGCGTCAACTACGGGGCGGCCATGTCGGCTGCGCGTGACATGCAGGATGTCGACGTTGTTGTCGTGGGTGGGGGCAATTCGGCAGGGCAAGCAGCGATCCACCTGGCCCGATTTGCGCGGTCGGTGACCATCGTCGTGCGACGGGCCGACCTGGCCGCAACCATGTCGCAGTATCTGATCCACGAGCTCGAGCACAACCCACGCATCAGCCTCCAGTGCCATGCCGCCGTCGTCGATGGAGGCCCGGACGACGAGGGCCGGTTGGCCTGGATCCAGCTCGAGGATGTGCGGTCCGGGGAGCGTTCCCGCCGTGAGGTCCGAGGCCTCTTCCTCCTCCTGGGTGCCGAGCCGCGTTGCGAGTGGCTGCCGCCCGAGGTGTGTCTCGATGCCAAGGGCTTCGTCGTCACGGGACGGGACGTGCCCCAGGAGAAGTGGGCGGACGGCATACCTCCTGCTGACCTGGCCACCACGGTGCCGGGCGTCTTCGCGGTCGGCGACATCCGGTCCGGCTCGATGAAGCGGGTGGCCGCTGCGACCGGCGAGGGAGCGAGTGCGGTCTCCCTCATCCACTCCTATCTGGAGGCGGCCGCTCGGTCCCACGCGTTGTAGCCGCCGATGACGTCAGACACATCGTCAAAACCGTTGGCGCGCAACACACTTGCCGCCACGCTCGACCGCCAACCTCCGGCGCAGTAGACGACCACCGGGCGCGAGCGGTCGATCTCGTCCATGCGGGCACGGAGCTCGGGCAGTGGGATGGTCTGGGCGCCGGGGATGGTGCCGCCCGCGGTCTCACCGGGACCACGCACATCGACCAGGCTGACGTCGCCCGCGGCAAGTGCCGCATCGGCCTCGGACACCGTGAGACGACTGGCGCGCGCCGCGTTCTCGGGGTGGTCGACCAGGTAGGACTCCGGGTCGCTCACATAGCCCACCGCGTGGTCGAAACCGATGCGCGCCAAGCGCATCGCCACTTCCTGCTCATGCCCGTCGGGGGCCACGATGACGATCCGGTCCTGCGGTCGCAACAGCATCCCGACCGTCTCGCTCATCCGGCCGTCGATCGGCACGCTGATCGAACCTCGGAGATGCCCACGGGTGAAGTCAGCGCTCTCGCGTGCATCGTGGACGACCGCACCAGCGGCCAGCGCCGAGGCCACCTGGTCGACGTCAAGTGGCGGGATCGTCTCGTCGAGCTCGCGGATCTCACGGTCCTGCTTGTTGAGCGCCGCGTCGTAGAGGAAGTAGGCCGGTGCGCTGGTTTGTCCCTCGGTCACGACGTCGAGGAACTCGTCCACACTCATCGGCTGGCACGCATAGTTCGTGCGTCGCTGCTCGCCGATCGTGGACTGGCGCTCGGTGGAGAGGTTCTTGCCGCAGGCCGATCCCGCGCCGTGGGCCGGGAAGACACGCACCTCGTCAGGCAGGCCCATGAGCTTGCGCTGCACCGAGTCGTGCAGCATCCGGCCCAACTCATCGGCTGTCACCCCGACCGAGGCGAGGAGATCGGGTCGTCCGACGTCACCGATGAAGAGCGCGTCGCCGGTGAGCACCCCGTAGGGGACGTCGCCGGAGTGCTCACGGACGAGGATGCTGATCGACTCAGGCGTGTGACCAGGGGTCGTCATGATCTCGATCTCGACCTCGCCGAGGCTGATCCGCTCGCCGTCGGTCAGGGAGCGGTGCTCGAACTCCGGCGCGGCGGCCTCCCCATAGCCGATCCACGCCCCCGTCGCGTGCGCCATCTCGAGGTGGCCGGAGAGGAAGTCCGCGTGGAAGTGCGTGTTGAGGACGCCCACGATCGTCATGCCGGCAGCCTCGGCATCGCGCAGGTAGTCGTCGATGTCGCGCCTCGGGTCCACGATGACGGCCTGCCCCGTCGTCTCGTCACCGATGAGGTAGGACGCCTGGGACAGGCAATCGAGGTAGTACTGCGTGAACAACATGTGGTGGCTCCTCGCCTCGCGTCACTCCGACGCTACCGGTCGGCGGGCCAGCAGGGCGATGCGTGAGCGGCGCCGGCCATCACTGCCGTCATGCCACACCTCCTCGCACGAGATGACATCGAGGCCACCCGCACGCTCGCGCATCGACTCGACTGTGGTGCGAAACCTGCCTTGTCGCGGGCCCTTGCCACCCTCACCGTGGGAGACGGCCAGGAGATTCCCTCCCGGGGCGATGAGATCGCGGGCTCGGGCGAGGTCGTACGGCTCCAGTCGGAGGTAGGCCAAAACCACGAGATCGTATGCCGTGGGCCGGCTTTCGCTCGCGGCCTCGGCTTCCAGCCACGTGGAAACATCGGCCACCGTCCAGTTCACGGACGCCTCGGGCTCCGCGGATCGGGCGCGCCGTATGGCGACAGCGGAGAAGTCCACGGCAGTGACCTGCCAGCCACGGCCGGCCAGCCAGATCGCATGGCGACCCTCCCCGCAGCCGAGGTCGAGAGCGCGACCGGGAGCACCCGGCATACCGGAGACCAAGGCGACCACACTGGGATCGGGGTCGACGACCACCTCACGCTCGGAGGCGAGATAACGCGCATCCCAGTGGGCTGCGTCGTGCCAGTCCTCGCCCGGGCCGCCCACGACCGTCAGTCCTCGATGTCGCGGCGGAGCATGGCCGGTTGGAGGATCGCGCCATCGCCGGCTTCGTAGAGCAAGGCGGGTCGCCCGACGCCGCTGCCACCCGTGCCCGAGGTCGGCTGGACGAAGCCCTGGGTGGCGAGGACCTTGCGGCGGAAGTTCGCCAGGTCAGGAGGGTTGCCCCAAACCGCGGCATAGACGGCGCGGAGCTCGCCGAGCGTGAACGGTGCCTTGACGAACTCCGTGGCGAGAGTGGTGTATTCGAGCTTGGACCGGACGCGCTCGATGGCGTCGCGGAGGATCTCGTCGTGATCGAAGGCCAACTCGGGCCCGTCGTCGGCGAGGAGATCATCGACGGCCCACCAGCGGGCATCGGCCGCGTCCGACCCGGCACGGGGCTCGGGCAGATCAGGCGCGAAGGCGAGATGTGCTACCGAGACGACTCGCATCCGAGGGTCGCGATCAGGGGCGCTGTAGGTCTTCAGTTGCTCGAGGTGCCCGGTGAAGTCGGTGCCCGTCTCCTCGGTGAGTTCACGTCGAGCGGCGGTTTCGGCGTCCTCGCGTGGCTCGACGAAACCGCCGGGGAGGGCCCACGACCCGGCATACGGATCCTCGCCTCGGCGGACGAGGAGGACCGAGAGGGCGCCCGCGCGGATGGTGAAGACGGTGAGATCGACGGTGACGGCGAAGGGCGGGTGCTCAGACATCGGCGTGCTCCTGGGTGTGGGATGCGCGATCGGTGAACATGACGGGGGTGTCGATGGCGGCGACGCCGTGGTCGAGCAGATGGGCCAGGGCTGCCTCGCCGCCGTCGGGACTGACCGCTGCCATCATCGGCTGGATCAGGTGCACCTCGAAGCCGGACTCGACCCCGTCGAGCGCGGAGGCCTTGACGCAGTGGTCCGTGGCGATGCCCACGACGTCGAGGCGGTGGACGCCTGCGTCACGGAGGTGTTCGACCAGAGGCCGACCGTCGCCGGCCACCCCCTGGAAGGCGGAGTAGGCCGGCTCGCCCATGCCCTTGTGGACGTGCTCGTCGATGCGATCGAGGATCGGCTCGAGGGCCGGGTGGAAGTCGGCGCCCTCGGTGCCTGCGACGCAGTGGGCTGGCCAGGTCGATGCGTAGTCCGGGTCGGTGCCGGGCTGGGCGAAATGGCCGCCGTTGGTACGCCCCGCATCGTGCCAGTCCTGGCTGGTCACGATGAGGGTGTAGTCCTCTCCGTGGGCGGCCACGTAGTCGGCAATGTCCGCCGCGACCTGGGCTCCGCCGGCGACGGCGAGTGAGCCGCCTTCGCAGAAGTCGTTCTGGACGTCGACGATGAGCAGTGCCTTCGTCATGATCCTTCTCCTTCGGTGGGTTGGTCATCGA
>Ga0116184_10004459_pt1 | contig 11061 bp, 9 predicted proteins | sample AD_JPNNA5_MetaG_FD_89886 | JGI IMG/M metagenome (GOLD analysis project Ga0116184, IMG submission 89886) | Active sludge microbial communities of municipal wastewater-treating anaerobic digesters from Japan - AD_JPNNA5_MetaG | ecosystem: Engineered > Bioreactor > Anaerobic > Digestate | place...
CCCATGGCCCAGTCCGGCGATCTCATTGCGGCCAAAGCCCAGAACCGCGAGCTCGATCCATACCACAGACACCCGACGACGCAGACCGCAATGCACGCCACCGAGCCCATGGCGACGAGGTGGCGCGTCAGACGCCGTCGTCCCTCGTAGGATCGATGGACCACCAGCGCAACCGGGAGACACAGCCCCCACGCCGGCGCGTAGAGGTACCGGCCCGACCATAGGGAGCTCGGGGCGAACACGCCTCCCGACGCGGCCACCACGATCGCGGGCACCAGGCACACGCCGGCCCACGCCAGAGAGAAGCCCACCGCTGGACAACGTCGCACCTCTCGAACCAGCGCGCAAAGCCAAACCACGACCGCCACAAGGCCGCCCCACACCCATGGCGAGGCCAGCGGGTCGGCCAAGCGAGGCCCAGCCCAGCTCAGCGGAGGCTCCGCACAGAGGGCCATGGCCGCATAGTGACCGAGCGCCACCAAAGCCGTTCCGAACCCACTCGACGCGTCGGCCGCCGGCACGCACACCCGCCAGAGAGCGCCGCCCGTCAGCAGGTGATGCACCGTCACATACAGGGCCGATGCCACGACCGCAGGTGCAAGCCGGAGGACCCGGCACCCGACACCGTCGCGGCCGCCCGTGCGGCCGTCGAACCACTCGGCCAAGGCCAGGAGGGGTAGGACGGCCAGTCCGGTCTCCTTGGTGAACACGGCCAGCGCGGCAAGTGCGGCCGCGACCACGCGCGAGCACCACGAAGGGGCCCCGATCGCGCGCAGATGCCACCCCACGGCCAGAAGGCAAAAGAGCGTACAGAGCGAGTCGTTCCGCCCCGATACCCATGCAACCGCCTCAACCCGGCATGGCTGGAGCGCGAAGACCACAGCGGCCAGCAGCGCGAGCCCGCGCGAAGGCGCCAGGCGCCGCAGCAGTGCAAAGGATGCCAGGGTCGCCAGACCATGGATGACGACATTCGTCAGGTGCCAGCCCGGCGGCCATCCTCCCCACAAACGGTAGTCGGCGGCCATCGACAGGGCGTAGATCGGCCGGTAGTAGATATCGAAGGTCGCCGTCACGAACGCCCATGGCGTCCGCGCCAGGCCGAAGGAATCCCGGACGAACAGCAGGTCATCGGAGACGAACGTGCCGCGCAGTGACACCACGTAGGGCACGACTCCCGCCGCCCCCAGGAGGGCCCAACACCAACGCCCGCCAGCGACGCGCTCGAGCACGCCGGCTTGGTCCGGCGGCCGATCAGTCCCCACGCCGCGACTCTCGCTCCCAGATCACCCGCAGCCCATGCAGGGTCAGGTGCTCGTCCACACGGGCAACCGTCTCGGTCCAGGGGACGATGAGGCCCGCCTGGCCCCCCGTGGCAATGACATGGGCCTCAGCTCCCAGCTCGGCCAGGAACCGGCGCACAAGACCATCGACCTGCCCGGCGAACCCGTAGATCACGCCGGATCTCAGACTCTCCGCCGTCGACCGGCCGATGGCGCGCCGGGGAGGCTCCATCTCAACCCACGACAGGCGGGCGGCACAGGCATAGAGCGCCTGTACCGAAACCTCGACACCCGGAGCGATGGCCCCACCCAGGTACGTCCCTTCGGCGTCGACGGCGTCCACCGTGGTGGTGGTGCCGAAATCGACCACGATGGCAGGCCAGCCATAGAGCGCCCCCGCCCCCACCGCATTCGCGAGCCGATCGGGACCCACGGCATCAGGGGGGACATACTCGGTGGCAACTCCCCCACACTCCGGGCCGACGATCAGAGGAGAGCGCCCCAAATACCGGGTGCACGACTCCCCGAGGCGCGATGTGGCCCTCGGCACCACACTCGCCATGACCACGGCACTCACCTCGCGCCGCTCAATGCCCGACTCCCTGAGCAGACCCACAATGCGGAGGCCATACTCGTCCGAAGTACCGTCCGAATGGGTGCCGATCCGCCAGTCCCGGACAAGCTTCGCCCCGTCAAACAGGCCCATCATCGTCGAGGTATTCCCTACATCGATGGCCAGCAGCAAACCCCTAACCCCCGTCCGTGGCGCCGGCGGACGACGGCTTGCGGCGCCGGAGAGTCACTCGACCACGCTCCGGGAAGAGCTGGACGTCATCCATGAGCGCGCGCATCAGTGGAATCCCTCGGCCGCGAGGCGCGCCAGCCGACGGCAGAGGTCCGCCCGCCGACGGCTCAGAGTCCCTCGCTGTTCCCTCATCGCGCACCTCGATCACCAAGGCCGAGGAGTCATCAACAAAGGTCACCGCCACCACCCGGGTGGGATCCGATTGGTTACCATGCTCGATGGCATTAATGACCGCCTCATGCACGGCCAAAGCCACGTCCTCGGCCTCTGGGGTCGGGAACCCGGCTTGCAGGGCGCGCCGGAAGGCCTCCTCGCGCACGCGCACGGCGAACTCCGGTCGACTGGGTATCCTCATGGTGTGGGCAACCCAGGCGGGCTGGACGCGGTCAGCTTCGCAGCCCGAACTGGCGCCGTCCCGGTTCCTCCGGACCGGCCCGAGCTCCTGCAGGCTCGACGACCCCAGGGCCCGAACATGCACCCCGGGGGCCCACAGCCACCCGCGTCGGAGGCGGTTGCCAATTGCGCCTATCATGTGTCGCCGTCCAACCCGTGGCCCGGGCCGGAGAGACTCTCGTCACCCAGGCGCTCCTGACCATCCAGGCCCCGCCTCGCAGCGCCGGCGCCGCCATGCCCACAGCTTTGGCCCTGGTGCTCGACCGTAGCGGGTCCATGGACGGCCCTGCCTTCGATCGGGCCCGTGCCGCCATGCGGGCGGCCATGGATACCATGCGCCCCGAGGACTACCTGTGTGTGGTCGCTTCGGGACGCCGCCCCGAGCTGCTCATCCCGGCGCGCCCCGTGGCCAGCCGAACCGGATTCCGCGCGCTGACCAACTCGGTGTCATGCCAGGATTGGGGGCCCGTCAGTTCCGCCCTCGAGTGTGCCGTCGAAACGCTCCAGCAAGTCCCATCTGAGGTCTGGCCGCGACGAGCGCTGCTGCTGACTGACGGGTGGCTCGGGGCCCCGGAACACGCGCGCCTGCGTCGAGCCGCCGAACTCGCTGCATCGGTTGGCGTGCGGCTGGACGTTGTACTATGTGGCAGCGAGGGCGATCTGCTGGCTCTCTACGAACTCGCACGACTGACCCTCGGAGCCTGCCGATGCGTCAATAGTACAGAGGAAGCTCACCGCACGGGACACCGGTGGGCCGAGGACCTCACACAGGTGGCGGCGAGCCAGCTGGAGCTCACCGTCGCCTCCACGGAGGGATGCGAGCTGACGCCAATGGCTCCGTGTCGCGGCACCCGGTTACCGGACCTGGCTCTGGGCAGCCAAACCGGTGTGGGACTCCGGCTTCGGTGCGACCCCAGGGCACCCGGGGTATACCGAATGGGGCAAGTCGAGCTGGCGTACCGGAACGCCTCGACGGGGATCCCTGCTGTGGCGCGAGCTGACATCATCATGGAGTTCGCGGACCACGGCGCCCAGGGCCTGGAGGACGCCGACGATCCCGAGGTGGCACGACACTTGTTGCTGGACGCCGAACTGGAGAGTCTGGGCCAGGTGCTCTCCGAATGGCGTCCCGACCGGAAGTCGGCGGGAAGCGCCGCCTCGGTGCTCCGAGAACGCGCCGGGGCCCTCCAGGCGGCCGGGCTCACCGAAACGGCCGCCATGGTGTGGAAGGCCGAGGCAGCGGCCTCGTCGCCATCCCGTGACGACCCGAGGCCCTTCATCATCGAGGCGATCGCGCGAGCCGCCGAAGAACGGTGGCTCGCCTCCCGGGGCCGCGGCCAGGAGAGCGCCCCGGTTGTGGGGGTACTGGGAGGTGTCGGTCATGCCGTTGACCCGAACGCTCTATGACATTCTCGAATGTGAACCAGGCGCCTCCATCGAGGAGATCACCGAGTCATACCGGCGGCTGGTAAAGCGCTTCGCCGACGACCGGCAGGCGTTCGAGGAAGTCACATCGGCCTACATGCGGCTCGCCAACCCCGCCGACCGGGCTCGATACGACGAGGAGCTCCATCGCCACCGCCAGACCAGCAATGCCCGTGAGCCCGCTTCCCCCCGGCTGATCTGCCCGTCGTGCCACGCCGAAAACCCTCCGGAGGCCGAATACTGCATCAAGTGCGGTCTCCTGCTCCGAGGGCAAGCTCGTTTCGCGGACACCGAGCGCCCCCATCATCACATGCCCAAACTGGGCATGGGACGGCTGGTGAGAACCGATGGGGCGGGTCACTATAGCTTCTGTGACCCGGTGACCAACATTGGCCGGGGACCGTCGAATGACATTTCACTACCCGATGATCGTTACCTGAGCACACACCACGCGCGGATCCACTGTGACATCGGCCTGTTCGCCATCGAGGACCTGGGAAGCACGAATGGCACATTCGTCAACGGCGTGCGGATCGTGGCTGGGCAGCGCGCCGCGCTGACGCCCGGGTGCGAGGTGCGCCTCGGGCGAAGCGTGTTCCGCTTCGAAGTGGTCTGACGGCCGCCCCGCCGCCGGGAAAAGGAGGCTCCCATGCGGCCTCGGGCACTCCCGCGGTGGTTGGTTCTGTCGTGCCTGGCCTCCGCGGCCCTAAGCTGCCGCGGACAGCAGCTGGACGCCCGCGACGCGTCGGGTGAGAAGGACCCACCGGTGACAGATAGCCAGCGCGATCCCTGGGCCGAGTCCCGCAGAGCCATGGTAGAGCACCAGCTCGTGCCCCGTGGCATTCGCGACCAGCGAGTGCTCCAAGCCATGGGCGCCGTGCCCCGTCACGAGTTCATCCCTGAGGCCCTGGTGACCGGGCCGGACGGCGAGCGCGTTCCCCTCGACGAGATCCCCGAACCCGAGCGGCCCCGCTACGAGCGATCGGCCTACCGGGTCCGCGATCTGGCCTACCAGGACTCCGCCCTACCCATCGGCTGGGACCAGACCATCTCTCAGCCCTACATCGTGGCCTTCATGACCCAGCACCTCGATCCGAAGCCCGAGGACCGGGTGCTGGAGATCGGCACGGGGTCTGGCTACCAGGCGGCAGTCCTCTCCGGCTTGGTTGCTCACGTGTACAGCATCGAGATACTCGAGCCCCTTGCCCGCCGGGCCAGAGCAACCCTCGAGCGGCTCGGGTACACCAACGTCACGACGCGCTGTGGCGACGGCTACCGTGGGTGGCCCGAGGAAGCACCCTTTGACGCGATCATCGTGACTTGCGCACCCGAGTCACCGCCGGCTCCACTGATCGAGCAGCTTCGGGAAGGAGGACGGCTCGTCATCCCCGCGGGTGACAGCGTCTACGGGCAGTACCTGTACCTGCTCGAGAAGCGGAATGGAACAGTCGTTCGACGTCAGCTGATCGCAGTCAGCTTCGTGCCCATGACGGGAGAAGCCCAGGAGAAGCACAAGTAGGGGCCGACGACACGCCTACCGCCGGAAGAAGTGACGCGCCAAACACGATAGGGCCACCGCTGCGGTGCGACCGTAAAACAGCTCTCGCTGGTGTGGAATCTGCCGGGTGGCGTACGCCGACACCACGAAGCGGCGGACGTAGGGGTCGGCGAAGAAGTCCACCATGGCCTCCCGCCGCCACTGGCTGGCCCGGAAGGCGCTCTCCAGCCGTCGCATGATCCCCCAGCTCATCCGGTGTCCCTTCTTCCATCGTCGATGGTAACGCTCCAGGTGGCCGACACCCAGGTCACTGGGGTCCTCCAGGACCGTCTCCGCCGCCAGGTCTCCCGACCGCATGGCGTACGCAATTCCCTCCCCGGTCAGAGGCGCCACCAGCCCGGCCGCATCACCCACCAGGAGCACGCGGTCCGCAACCAGCCGGGCACGGGGCCGGGAGGGGATGCGCCACGCGAGGCGGCCGAGGAGGGGCCCATCACCCACACCCGGAGGCAGCCCCGCCCGCGCCCTATCCAAGCTATGCCATAGTGCCGCGGCATCTTCGGGCCGGGTGGCGACTCCGAGGTCGAAATGCTCCCGCCGCGGGAACACCCACCCGTAGGCCGACGACGACAGCTCGGGCATGTAGAAGATGTGCACGGCCGCGTCATAATCAGCGGGCTCACGGCCCGTGCGCCCGATCCGGTACTGCCCGGTGACCAGGTACGGGGGCATCGGCCCATCGATCAAGCCCGCGACGGTCGAGTTCACGCCGTCGGCGCCGATCACGGCATCGCCCGAGTACAAACACCGCGTGCCACCGGTATCGACAACCACTTCAACACCCGTGCGGGACACCCGGGCTTCCGTCACGTGGCCGGTGACGAGCGAGACGCCGGCCTCGGTGGCGCGGGACCGCAGGTAGGCGTCAAACACCCGGCGGTGGACCATGGCGAGATACGTGCCTTCGCCCAGCGGGCAATGGGCCTCCCGCCCCGACGGCGCATGGAAGACGAGCTCGCGAGTATGGCGCTCAATGAGACCCGGCGGAATGTCATACAGATCCACATAGGCCTGCGGGATCCCACCACCACAGGGCTTGTCCCAGCCGGGCCGTCGCTCGAAGAGCGTGACCTCGCAGCCGCCCAACGCCAGCCTCCGGGCCGCCGTGCACCCCGCGGGCCCGCCACCCACTACCATTACGTGCGTTCCCGGTCCCCCCACCCAGTCGTTGCCACCGGCACGCACGGGATGGCCTCGGGCTTCGGGGTCTGTGTCAGCACCTCGCACCCGTCCTCGGTGACATAGACCATGTCCTCGATCCGGACGCCGCCCAGGCCCCCGATGTAGATCCCGGGCTCGACCGTCATGACCATGCCGGGGCGGAGCACGTCATCGGAGCGCTTCGCGAGCCGGGGATTCTCGTGCACCTCACGGCCGATGGCATGCCCCAGGCCGTGATCATAGCAGCTGTCCCCAAACCCCGCGTCGCCGATCATCTTGCGCGCGATCGCGTCCATGTCCTTTCCGGTCGCCCCCGGCCGAATGGCCTCCTCGACCGCGACCAACGCGGCGCGCACCGCCTGATACATGGCAGCCTGCCGCGGATCCGCCGGCTCGCCCACCGACACTGTCCGAGTCATATCTGAGCAATAACCACCAACGCGCGCACCGCAGTCTACCTTGAGGAAATCCCCGGGCTCCATCACCCGATCCGTCGGCTGAGCGTGGGGCATGGCCGACCGGGGACCCGAGGCCACGATGCTGGTGAACGACTCCCGATGGCCGGCCCGCCGGACCGCGTACTCGAGCTCCAGGGCAAAGTCAGACTCCCTCATCCCGGGACGCAACGTCGCCAGTGTCGCCTGGTAGGCCGCGTCCATGGCCGCCACGGCCTGCCGAATGAGGCTCAGCTCGTCCGCATCCTTCACCTGCCGGAGCTTCTCCACCAGGTCCAGCTCAGCCACCAGAGTCGCGCGATTGAGCTTCGGGCGCAGGGTCTCTACCTGCCGCCACGGCAGGACATTCGCCTCAAACGCAATGGTTGGCCGTCCACGGAGGTCGTTGATGCACCGCACGGCGCCATCCTGGATGCCCTCCTCGGGGGTGCGTACCTCGACGTCCGGTGCCTGGTCCTCGGCCTGGAGTGTGTACCGTGAGTCGGTGAACAGAACCGCCTGACTGGGCAATACCAGTAGCCACCCGGCCGAGCCATCGAACCCGCACAGGTAGGCGACATTCTCGCGATGGCAGATCAGGGCTGCATCCACACCGACTTCCTCAAACCGACCTCGCAATGCTTCGATGCGCTTCGGATAGTCCACACCCATCCCCCTCGGCGACTCGTCACGCACGGCCCCGGCGGCACACGCGTGCCGCGGCGTCGAGCGCGATCAAGTAGCTATCGGTCCCAAACCCCGATATCTGGCCCGCGCACACGTCCGCCACAAGGCTGTGCCGACGAAACTCCTCGCGACCGTATATATTGCTAATGTGACACTCGATAGCCGGTACTCCACAAGCCGCAATGGCATCCCGAACACACACACTGGTGTGCGTGAGCCCCCCGGGGTTGATAATCAGAACATCAAAGCGACCGCGACATGCCTGGACTTGGGTCACGATCTCACCCTCGCAGTTCGACTGCGTGATCTCGATGTCCAGCCCAAGCTCCCGCGCTCGAGCCTCCAGCTGACCGTTCAGGTCCTCCAGAGCCGTGTGCCCATAGACCTCGGGCTCTCGAACCCCCAGCATGTTCAGGTTCGGGCCGTGAATCACTCGCACGTTCGGCATGGCACGCCCCTTCAGTCATAGCCCGCTGACCAGCCGTTCGGCTCGCGTTGCCACCAAGACGCCCGGCCAGTTGCCCGACTCGATCTGCCGCACCGTCTCGCTATGGATCGACATCGCCCGGTCCCGGGCCGTGTCCGCCTCGCCACCGGCCGATCCACCCGCCAACAGGAGTGCGGCTCGGACGATATCGACCTGGCGCATGGCCTCGGGAGTGAAGTGATAAGCGGCCAGGAAACTACGGACCAGCATGGCACGGTCCGGCGAGTCATCGTGCTTCTTCATCAGAGCTGCGTACTGCGCCTCGTAGCGCCGGGTCATATCCTCCGCAAGCGCCAGGGCCCGCGCCCGCTCTCGCTTCGCACTGGGCGAGTCCGGGCCATCCCGCAAGGCGAACAGCTCGGCCAGACCCGCGTGCGCATACAGGAACTCGGTGTTGAGAATCTCCGGTGCGGCCTTGTACCGGCCGTAGGGTGTGGTCTCGAGGGCCGAGAGGCGTTCAAGCCAGCCGATGGCCGTGGCCAGGTCTCCCTCCTGCTGCGCCATGGCTGCGAGCTCGACCAGAGCTTGCGTCGCGTGCGGGTCCAGCCGGACGGCCGCCTCGCATTGCTCCTTGGCCTCATCGTACTGTCCGGCCTCGATCAGCGCCTCGGCAAAAGCCATGCGGTTCCCCGCAAAGGCAGGCTGCACGGCGATGGCCCTCCCAAACGCCTCACGACCCGCATCCGGCTCGTAGCGCTGCAGGATGCCCAACAGCCTCCACGCCGCGCCCCAGCCGGGCGCCAGCCTCGTGGCCGCCTCCAGCTGCAGCACCGCCGCACTGGTGTTGCCCGATCGCCGCGAGGCCTGGGCGGACTCGAACAGCCGTGCGGCCGCCCGCTCGCGCTGGACCAGCCCGATCAGCCCCACCGCCACGACCAGGGCAATGGCAGCGATCGACCGCCGCAGCGCCATGCGAACGGCGGGCCTCCGCGACCGGCCCACGCCGCAACTGATGCCGATAACCGCCGCCACGCTGAGCATCGAGGGAAGCACATACCAGTCGTAGTCGAAGAGGTTATGTATGCACGCGGCAACCAGCGCCGCGGCGGCCCCCGGGCGCAGCAGGCTGAGAAACGCATCGGGCGACGGGTCCGAGTCAGCGTGGGCGGGCGCCAGGGTGAACCGGATGCCGAGAACCAGCAGCGCAACGGTGGCCAGGAGTCCGATCGAGCCCGTGTCGCTGGCGGTCTCCAGGAGCTGGCAGTGCGCGTGGTGGGTCGGCCCGGCTAGAGCGTAGGGTAGGTAGGCCTGAGAGAAGGTCCCCGCGCCCGTCCCGACTACCGGATGGTGGATATAGCACGCGGCGGCGGCCAACCAGGTATAGTATCGAAACACCCACGAGTGGTTCTGCGTCGTCAGAGCCACCACAAGACGATTTCGTACTGGTGGTAATACGAAGACCACCAGCCCCAGGACTGCACAGCAGAGCAGGGCAAGCAATACCCGGCGATGAGCCGGACCGTGGATGCGCAGCACCGCAAAGACCGCCATGGAAGCCACGAAGGCCAGCAGACCCGCCTTCGACGCCGTCAGTGGCAGACACACCGCGATGATCATGCACCCCACGATGGTCACGGCCTGCCACGGGCGTAGGCGACGGACCGATACCAGGGCCAGAGCTAGGGGGAAACCGATCACGATCTGGCCCGCCAGCGAGTTGGGCGACGCGAAAGTCCCAAAGGTCCTCCACGACGGATCGCCCATCCGGACATTGAACAGGTAGTCGCGGATCCCGACCCCGGCGCTCCATGCCGTACCGGCCGCGATGGCGATGGCGGCCCGGAGCCGAACATCGGGCGAGCGGCCCGACTCGCGAGCCAGCAGGACGACCATCAGCATGCCGCAGAGTATTCGGGCCGTCTCGATCGTCGTCGCATGCCGATCGATAGTCACTGCGTAACTGGCCACATGCGCGGCCACGAGCACGCCCGCAGCAACCACCAAAGCCACCGGAGGCCAGGGCAGCGGGTCGAGCTCGAACAGCTCACGCAGAGCGGCGAGTGCCAGAGCTACCAGGATGAGGGTGCAAAACGCCAGACTCAGGCTCAGCTCGCCCCCGCGAGGCGGCTGACCGGCCACGCACTCCCCCGCGACGACGGGCGTCAACAGCAGGGCGAGGAACAGCGGCGCCTCGACCAGGATATCGAGGCAACGCCACCAGCCGATCTCAGTCGCCCACGAGTTGCGCCGGCTCCTGTCCTTGGGTCGCCGGCCTTTCGCCAGCGCGTTCTTCGGTCTACGGGCTGCCATATCAGTGGGCCGGGGTCTCCTCACGTCTTGTTGGTGCCGGCAATCCGTGTGGTCCGCCACCACAGCATCCGGTTCTTTGCGAGAACGAGCAGACACCGGGCCCCGATCGCGGCCAGGGCAAGGGGCACCAGCAGCAGGCCCAAACCCCGGGCCATGTGCTTGCAGTAGTACTGGCACATGCTCCGGTGATGAGCCAGGATCATCCGGGGCTGCGCTTGGTCACTGCTGCGCCCGATCGTGTGGACGAACCCCGCCGACGGCACGTAATAGACACCCCAGCCCGACCGGTGCATGCGCAGGCATAGATCCGTGTCCTCAAGATACATGAAATACCGTGCGTCAAAGACACCCACTTGGTCGAGCGCTTCTCGACGCAGCATCAGGCAGGCGCCGCTCAACCAGTCGACCTCGCGGACCGAGGAGTGGTCCCAGTCCTCCATGAGATACTCGCGGACCCGGCGATCCCGCGGCAGGAGCGTCTCGAGAAAGGTGCCCCGGACCAGAGCGGCCCAGGGCACGGGAAAGCGCCGGCACGAGTGATGCCGCCGACCGTCCGGGGCACGCATGGCCCCCCCGATCGC
>Ga0116184_10004461_pt1 | contig 11059 bp, 7 predicted proteins | sample AD_JPNNA5_MetaG_FD_89886 | JGI IMG/M metagenome (GOLD analysis project Ga0116184, IMG submission 89886) | Active sludge microbial communities of municipal wastewater-treating anaerobic digesters from Japan - AD_JPNNA5_MetaG | ecosystem: Engineered > Bioreactor > Anaerobic > Digestate | place...
CCCAGTCCCATCCGGTGGTTCCATTGCCTCCCAATGCTTTTTTGTAATTGGCCCTGTTGTTGCCTCCATCGGGAGGATTGTGGTTAACCAGCGGCTCATTAACAACATCGATCATGTCCATTTCAGGATATCTCTTCCCGACCATTCTGATCCAGGTTTCGATGTATTTCAGCTGAGTGGCTGAATCGAGGGAGGAAATCCAGGAGGGTTGCTGACTCCCCCAGATGAGGGTGTGGTTTTTGAAAATAAGCTGATGCTGTTTTGCGTAGTTATAGATGTTGTCAAGTCCGGCCCAGTTCCACCTGGCAGAGTCGGAAGTTCCGGCGACAGATCCCCATTTTCCTTCATTTCCAGGGGTGATCTGGTTCCAGTAGTTGGCGAAAATCTTATCGCTGGCCATCACATTTCCAAGGAATTTCGCGGATCCCTGTGCCAGGGGGGGACCGGGATAAGGCTCGGGAGTCTCCGGCCGGGTGGTCAACCCCGGAAGACCCTTGTCAAGCGTTTCCACCGTGTAGAAAAGGTCGGCCTTTCCAAAGGCCAGCTTGTCGATAGCCAGTCCGTCCTCGCGGGTGGCGATCTGAAAAGTTTGGATGAGATTTCCGGCACCGACATAAAAGGTGGTTTTGGCAGATGCCGCAGGAAAGAAGTTCAGGGAGATGTTCACCCATTTCCATACCTGGGAACCTGCAACACCCATTTCCTCCACCAAATCCGACGAGGAGGAAAATCCGGCACTGGCAAGGCCGTTGATAAATACCCAGTCACTCCCTTCAGAGAGCCCTTTCTTTCCAAAACCCCGGGCGGCAAAAAAGCTGTCGTCATCATACGCTCCGGCACCCACGCGCATGCGGACAAACAGCTGGTAATAGCCGGTGTCCCTGAAGATGATTTCACAGGTGATCAGCCGGGTGGAGTCACCAGGGGAGGACTGTCCCGTAAAGTTGGTTTTTGCGGTGATATATCCGATGTTGCCCTCCTGCCCGATGGAAATGCCGCTGCCGGCCGTCCCCGATTCCGCTTCAAAAACCACAGGGGTATGATCGCTACTGTCGGCACCATTTGCAGCCATGACAACAAACACAATAAAAAACAGGCCGGCAAAAATCAAAAGGCCCCGGGAAAAGGGTAGTTCCGGTTTCATAGTCAACTCTTTAAATTATATTCCTGTATTTTCCCCGAAAGAAAACAGCAAAAAAGAGGAAAAGGTCACTTAAAGATTCGCGGGGCGAATTCTTTCAGACTTCTTCGCCAGGTGAGCCATTCATGGGCGGTTCCCTCTGACTCATAGTACACAATGTTATTAATGCCATGTTCCCTGAGGGCGTCAACGGCTTCTTTTGGAGTGCCTTCTTCGGTACCCGTACTGATGAATAACAGGTTCATCTTTTCATTAAATGCTGCGGCATCCTTGAAAACCCCGTTAAATGCCGTTTCCACCATACTTTTCATATCGGGCTGCGTATTGCCACCACCCATTCTCATGCCCATGAAAAAACCGGAGAAGGTTCCCATCCATGCAAATTTGTCCATATTGGCAAAGACCGTCATTGTGGTTTGCATGCCACCCCTTGAGAGGCCTGCCATGGCTCTTTTCTGCCTGTTGTCAATGGTGCGGAAGGTCTTATCGATGAAGGGAATCAGGTCATTCATAAAGATCTTTGTAATATCTCCGGAAGCCTGCCGGACATCGGGATTGGTCTGGATATCACCGCTGGGCATCACAACGATCATGGGTACTGCTTTGCCCGAAGCGATGAGGCCATCCATGATGTTGGCCATGTGTCCCTGCACCGACCAGCCATCTTCATTTTCTCCCCAGCCATGGACCAAATAAAGGACCGGATATTTCTTCCGGGGTTTCTTTTCGTATTCCGCGGGGACGTAGACATTTATATGACGCTCCATGCCGTTGATTTCAGACCAGTAATAGATGGAGCGTACTTGTCCGTGAGGTATGTTTTTGTCAAACCGGTAATAATCTCCCTCAGGGCCTTCCGGAATTTCAATTCCCGAATTTTCCCAGTTGCTTCCGAAGTAGGCTTTGCTCCCCCGGTCCATCACCGCCACACCGTCGATCAGGATGGAATAGTAATGGAATCCTACCACCTGCGGATCGGAAGTGCAACTCCAAACCCCTTTGTCATCTTTGGTCATGTCGTATTTTTTCCCGCCCAGGTCAAGTTGCACCTTTTGGGCTTCAGGGGCGGTCACCCTGACAATGGCTTCCCTGGTCTCCTGATTTATAGCGGGGTACTGTGAGATGAAGGTATTGGTGGAGGCGGGTTTAAATCCTTCGGGAAGGGGTTCCGGCCGCTGTCCGCGCATCATCGCGCCCGGCATTCTCGCCGGTTTAAAAACCATTCTTGAGAAATGGTACAAACTTTCCTTCCAGACTTTAAAATCATGGCCGCCTCCGGGGATGACATGGTAGATGTGTTGCACCTGATGGGTGATCAGATAGTCGTGCGTCCTTTTGCTGAAGGAGATCAATCCGTCTTTATCACCGCAGGAGATAAACAGAAGTCGTAGCTGTTCTTTTGTTTTCGCCGGATCAGGCACCAGTTGCTCCGGCATTTTTGTGTTGGGGCCGAAGAAAAGCCTCCCACCCAGGCAAATCTGTCCTGGTTGCCCAGACCGAAGTTTAGCGATTGTCCGCCTCCCATCGACAAGCCCGCAATGGCGCGGTGTTCACGGTCGGTGAATACCGGAAAGGTCTTTTCTATGAAAGGGATCAGGTCATTCAACAGATCCTGTTCAAAGGTGGCGAATGCCTGTACCTTGTCAGGAGCCATTATGTTGCCGCCGGCACGGTCATCTTTCATGGCGCGGCCGTTGGGCATTACCACGATCATGGGTTCCGCCGCATTGCCGGCGTACAGGTTGTCGAGGATAACCTGCGGATTGCCTCCGTTCAACCACTCTTTTTCGTCGCCGCCAATGCCGTGAAGCAGGTATAATACCGGGTACTTCTTCTCCTGTGAAAAGCCGGGAGGCGTATATACCAAAGCCTTTCTCACGGTTCCTACGGTTGCTGAAGAATAGCTGACAGTGTCAATGCTGCCCCGCGAAATCCCGGGTCGCTCCGTATCAAAGCCTTCGGGAGCCGGCGGGAGAATACTCTGGGCCATACCCGGAAGGGAAAAAACCATAAATATTAATGCTGCTAAAAATGTAGGCTTCATATCACTTATTTTATTTACTTGTAATTAATTAAAGCCTAAAAATAGGAATTCTCTCTTAACTGGGCTTGCACTTTAAGATAAAAGAATTAAGAAAATGAATTTTATCGGCCGTATTGGACGGCAGAAGATAAAAAAAAGCGCCACTTTTCCGGAGTGGCGCTTTGCTAAGAGTTATTGGTATGGTCTCATACATCATCCTGTAAGATGATGATCCGTCGGTCTAATTATACCCGGGATTCTGATAGGCGTCCTTTTCATCGTCTGTCATTTCCATCCCATCGATCTGTCCTTGGGGGATGGGTCTCAGATAGTGGTAGGGCTGGATATTACGGTTGACTACAACCGGAGTATGATCTCCCTTGGCGCTGGATGCAATTTTATAAGAAGACGCCAATTCATTCCATTTCTGGGTGCGCACCAGATCGAACCAGCGGAAACCTTCGCCGTAATATTCCCTTGACATTTCCGCCAGCAGGTAGTTGATATCGATGTTGGCGGGGGTGGCGGCTTTCATGGCTTCGCTGTTGTCGGTGGTTTTGACCACATTATTGTAGCGGTCAAACGACCATTTTCCGGCACGTGCCCTGATCACGTTGATCAGTTCTCGGGCGTTCTTTCCCGGTTTGGTCGTAGCTCCCTTGATGGCGGCCTCGGCTGCCACAAAGTAAAATTCCGAGAATTTGGCAATGTTGAAAGGACGGGTGATGCCCGCATTGGGTTGTCCAAGTCCGCCGGCGTTGTCGGTGCGGTAGGTGCTTAACTTCCAGGTTCCCGGATAGACTACGCGGCTGAGACCGCTTACTGCTATGACATAATCGGCTCTCCCGGGCAGAGTTCCTGCGCCGACATTACTGTTCCCCGGACCACTGGGGTAGGTGATCGGCGTTGGCGGATCAACAGGCAGGAAGGAGAGGATGGGATCGCCGGGATAGACCTTCATCCCGTTGGCTCCGTAATAAAACTCGGTTTTGTCCCCTCCTTTAGGCCAGTTACCCCGGTAAACCATGGTGAAGGTAGCGTCGAACCGCGAATCATTCTCTTTATCGGCAAACGTGTTTTGGAATACGTTGAGGGTGGGGGCCATACGGGTCCACGGACGTCCTAGATCCTGTGAAGCTTCACGCAGGACACTGGCTGCCCCTCCGGATCCGTCGGGATTTCTACCACTTCTGATTTCAGTATAATTCCATGTCATCATCCAGCAGGCAAAATTATCCGCTCCGCCGCCACTGCCGTAAGTCAGGCTTGCACCATTGTATTTTTCGCTGGCTTCTGTATGATCAGCGTAAAGCATCATCTCCTTGTTCCTTTCATTGCCTCCCTTGTGCAACTCATAGAAAGTATCCATCAACCCGTAAGGACCCGGATTGTCGATGGCCGTGGTGGCGATGTCATAGGCCTGCTGGAAATACCAGGAGGCATCTTTCCCGTCGGGATCTTTCCTGTCGGCGGCGGGATAGGTGGGGATGTTGTTGGGATTCTGGAGCCACCAGCCATAGGTAAGGTAAGCCTTGGCAAGAAAGAGGCGGGCAACATTTTTGGTTGCTGTGCCCGTTAAGCGACTGGTTTCAGGTAAATCCTTCACTGCTTGTAAAAGGTCCGGGAATATGCCTTTGGTATAAACCTCGGGCACGGTATTCCGGACCGATGTCCTCACCGGAGCCGTGTTGAATTTCAGTTCCCCGGCACCCAGGTCCAGGGGTACCCCGCCGTAGGTCTGTACCAGCATAAAATAGCTGAATCCACGGAAGAAGAGGGCTTCAGCAATTAGGGAAGCATCGAGACCGACCGCAGTGGCATTTTCAATGATGCCCGAAGCGGTGTTGATCGCAGGGAACATATTGTCCCACAAAGTCCCTGTACCCCCGGTGGCACTGGAAGTTATATTTCCCTGGCCGCTGATGTCCATTACTTTGAAGTTGCCATCCGCACTCTGGGCATAGGTGGCTTCATCGGTACCGGTAATGCCTGAGTTGTAGTAGTAAGCATTTCCGTATATATAACGTAAATTGGCATAAAGTGAAGTCAGACCGCCATTAACACCTTGGCTGGTCTTGAAAAACCCGGGTTCAAAAATACTGCGTGGCTGTTCATCCAGAATATCTGAACAGGCAACCAGGAACAACGTTAACAGGGCTGTTCCCATTATAGATTTTAAATTCATACGTTTCATAATTTTCCTGATTTAAAATGTCAAATTAAGTCCGATTACGTAGTTCCGCGTTGAAGGTGAGTTAAAGCCTACCGTCAGGATACGGCTGTTGTAACCCCCTGTTGCAACATTCTGGTTACCATATGAGTTGGTCTCAGGATCCATTCCCATTTCCTTTTTGAATTCCGAAAACATCACAAACGGATTCTGTACGGTGAAATACATGCGCATATTTACCCCGGTGTCTTTGAGCAATGACTGATTAAAATTATACCCGAGGGAAATATTTCGTATTTTAAGGTATGTTCCGTCGAAATAGCTCATCGTGCTGAGATATTTGGGATTGTCATTGGTTAATACGCCGTTCGGATTGGGATACTTGGCCCCGGTGTTCTGAGGAGTCCAATAGTCTACTTTGATCTGACCCCTACGCCCGGTCATTAAATTAAGGTAGCTGCTTGGCCCGTTGAGAGTGCTGACCAGAATTCCGCCGCTTTGGAAGCTCGCGATTAAGCCCAGGTCAAATCCCTTATAAAGGACCCGTGTGTTAAAACCTCCCTGGAAATCGGGATCAACATCGAGAATTTGCCGGTCGTCGGGTCCGATTTGTCTTACCGGTGTGCCGTCCGCATTGTATTCCCCGGTATATTTCACCTTGATCATCCCCACATTGCCGCCCGGCTCGAGGATGTCCCGGTAGGGATCGTCCTCCTGCCATAACCCGATCCGCTCGTAATCGTAAATAGCATTGATGTTATGGCCCACAAACCAGGCATTGCCTTCGTCACGTTTCTGTTTCGATGCAAGGGCAACAAGTTCATTGTGATTAGTATACAGGTTAATACCGGCTTCCCAGGTCCATCCGTTGACATTGTTCAGGATCGTGCCATTGAGTGATATTTCAAAACCTTTGTTTTGGGTTTCCCCGATATTGGCCGTATAATTGCTTACACCGGACGTCCGTGGTAACCCGAGGCCCAGCAGTAAATCTTTGGTGTTCGTTATATAGTATTCCATAGTTCCTGAGAGGCGGTTCTTCAATAAGGTGAAGTCCAGACCAACGTTGTAGGTTTCAGAATACTCCCATCCTAAATTTTCATTCGGCAGTTGGGTGACATAATATCCGGTGGCATAAGTGGTGCCAAAGTTGTAGTCTCTGGAACTTAAACGGCCCAGTGTGCTGTAAGCGGCAACAGCCTGGTTGGAGGTCTGTCCGTAACCTGCACGGATTTTCAAGTGGTCAAGCCATCCCAGGCTCTTCATAAACGACTCTTCCCCGATATTCCATCCCACCGACACAGCCGGATAGGTATGCCATTTATGTCCTTCAGCTAGCCGCGAAGATCCGTCGGACCGGACCGTGGCTGTCAGCATATACCGGTTGTTGAATTCATACATTACACGTCCCATATAAGATATCAGGCCTGTTTGGGAATAACCGCCACCACCGACCGTCATTTCACCCAGAGATTGTCCCAGACTGTAGAACTGGAATTGTGGCGAGGGAATAACCTTGGCTGAAGCGCCTGAATTGAAACCTTTGCTTTGTTCGGCCGAGTAAAGCGCAACGGCATTAACCCTGTGCTTTCCTGCAAAAATGCGGTCGAAGGTCAGCAAATTATCAATGTTCCAGTGGTAGGTATGGTAATTGCTTATGGAAGCTGTGGATTCGGTATCCGGATTGGTACTGCCTATACCCTCACCAGTGTAGTTTCCGTTGTTGCGCTGGACGAAATCCAATCCTACGGTGGTACGGAACTTTAAGCCCTCTATCCACGGGATTTTCACTTCGCCGTAGATCGAATTATAGGTGGCATACCCCCTGTTCAGGCTTAAATAGTCATCTTTATATCCTTCCAGAATATCTCTTGTCCAGACGAACTGATCATCCGCTCCCATTCTTACGATTCTCTTCATTGTACCGTCCTCATTATACGGATTGGCAAGCGGTGACATACTCAGGATGCCGTATATTCCCATCTGGTTCCCGGTTGTCGTATTGTAATTGTTGTTGGAAGTAAAGCCGAACAGAAAATGTTTCCCTACTTCCTGATCAACAGAAGCGCGTAAACTCAAGCGGTTGAATTTGTTTGTCGGGATTACGCCCTGGTTCTGGTAGTTGCCAACACCGAAACTGTACCTGCCATTGGTGGTTCCTCCGGCAAGCGTGACATCATGGCTGGTCTGGAAACCATCCCTGAAAAACAGGTCCTGCCAGTCGATATTGACATCGTCAAATTCATCCGGTCCGTTTGAGTACCTTTGTGCTATTTTACGGATCGCAGCTAATTCCGGCCCGTTCATCATGGGATACTTGGCAAAGATTTTGTTCACACCATAGTTGCCATTGTAGGTTACCTTCGCCTTTTGGCCTTTTTGTCCCCTGTTGGTGGTGATCAAAATAACCCCGTTGGCTCCGCGGGAACCATACACTGCCGTTGCCGAAGCATCCTTCAGGATGTCCAGGCTTTTAATGTCATTGGTATTAATTTCATTGATGGATCCGACAAAGGGGATCCCGTCCAGGACCACCAGCGGATCGTTGCTCGCCGTCAGCGAGCGTGTGCCGCGGATGCGGATCTGCATCGTCGCATCAGGCCGGCTGGAAGTTTGCGATAATTCCACACCAGGCAAACGCCCCTGAATGGAATTTGTGAAGTTTGAAGAGGGGATTTGGCGGATGTCATCTCCGGACATGGAAGCCACAGAACCCGTCACAGCTTCTCTCCGTTGGGTACCATATCCCACAACCACAACTTCCTCCAGTTCGGAAACATCCGATAACATCGTGACGTTGATGACCGTACGGCCCGAAACGGGCACTTCCTGCGAGACTAGCCCCACAAACGAAAATACCAGGGTTCCGTCCGGATTTACCCTGTCCAGAATAAAATTCCCGTCAGGATCGGTAATCGTTCCCAGGGTGGTCCCCTGCACTACCACAGTAGCCCCGGGTATCGGAGCCCCCGTATTGTCAGTGACTTTGCCCCGGACCAAGATACCCTGGCCAAAGCCCAAGATCGAAAAAAGTAAAAGTGGCAAGAAAATACCGGCCACCCTCAACATTTGTTTCTTCTTCATCTTTTAAAAAATTTTGGTTAGTTGAATAAATAATAAGCCGGATTCACCTTCTCCACTTTGCAACAAACCGGCAATACTTTTTCATCTTTATTTTAAATGTCAAGATTATTGCAAATACATCTTGTTAAAAGTACAAAGTAAATAAAAATATGGTAACCTTTACCCCATTTTTACAATTCAGATAACCGTTTTTTTTAGTATTGGATAACCCCCTTTGTTCTCTCTTTTCCGGTTCTGATGCCTTCCTGACTTGTCGGGATTGCCGTGATTCATCTTTCTACCCGACAACCGGAAAACTGGAGTCTCCCGCGGCAGGTCACGGGGAATTCCCATTCCGGATGAAATATCGGGCATTTCTGCTAACTTTGCATAGATGGCGGGCGGCCCCATGGTGATGAATACCCGGGAGGAGCTTCAGCAGGTCTTCTCCGGGCTCGACAACAACACCTTTATCAGGTAGGCCAGCCTAAGGTTTTATAGGAGATATTGTATCTGTTTCACGATAATTTGCTTAACAACATTAATATTTAAACACATGAGAACTAAATTTTTGTTTCTGGCGATTGCCATTCTTGCCGTCACTGCCGTGATGGCGCAGGAACAGGGCAATTGTGTGACCAATGTGATTCTTTCGGGCTATTCGGAGCGGGCCTTTACCGATGAGGCTGTTACGGACCGGCAACTGGAACTGATCCTGCAATGCGGCATCAAGGCACCGAGCGCCCGCAACCTGCAACCTTGGAAGTTCACGGTCATCCGTGATGAAGCTACCATGAAAGAGGCAATCAACAATGTGGTCGCGGGAAATGTATTGATTATCGTTTCGGGAAAGGTTGCTGAAAATGGGTCTACCCCCGATTTCGACTGCGGACTGGCCACGGAGAGCATGTTTGTGGCTGCGCACAGCCTGGGACTCGGGGCACGGATCTACGGAATGCCGATTGGGAAAATCAATGCCCAAAGGGATCTTTTCCTGATTCCTGAAGGTTACAAGGCCGTCACCGTTCTGCGTATCGGGAATACGGACAAATCGGTCGATGCAACAACGGCCGCCACGCCCCGGAAAAGCGCTGAGGAGATCATTAATTATAAGAAGTAGTATCCGTTATACACTTCGACAGCCGGGTTATAGTCATAGGGTCCTGCGACAGGCATGGCTGTGATGATTTCAGGCACCCAGGATGACGATCCAGAGAGGCAGGAGCAGGAAGGAGAGGGTGGTTGAGAGGAGGACGACGCGTGCCGTAAAGGGCGTGTCTAAGCGGTATTGCTGCGAAAGGGCATAAGGGGTGAGGCCCACGGGCATGGCTGCCTCCAGGATGCTGGCCTGGAGGTTCAGCCCTTCGAGACAACCGTATTTTGCGGTCACCAGGTAAAAAATCCCGGGAAGGATCAGCATAATCACCAGAGAAAAGAGGAAGATATGGCCCCATTCCCGGAGGTGGCCTATTTTCTGGAAGCCCATAAAGATGCCCAGGGAGAAAAGGACCACCGGGGTGACCGATTGGGAGAGCATGGAGAAGGAGCGGGAAAGGACTTGGGGAAGTTGCAGGCCAGTGACCGACAGGAAGAGACCTGCGATCACCGAGAGGAACAGGGGATTGGTAAGGAGTTTGAGGAGCAGGTTTCGCGGCTGAAAGGCCCCTTTGCCGCCGGTTTCCACCAAAAGGAGCCCCAGCGTGAGCAGCCAGAAGACGTAAACGGCCGAAAGGAGGGCCCCTGCAGGAAGGGCTTCCTTACCCAAAACGTTCTGCAGCACGGGAATCCCCAGGTAGGTGACGTTGCCATAGGCCAGGATCAGGAAGAGGGTTTGCCGGCGCAGGCGGCTGAACCGGAAAAGCTTGCTGTAGGGAAAAGCCAGCAGGGTGCAAAGGATGAAGTAAACGGAGTTGACTAAGATCATTCGGTTGTAGTGACCGCCGGAGAGGTCCACACGGGAGAGCAGGGTGATCACCAGGGCCGGGAAACCGATCCAGAGGGCAAAACGGTTGAGCACCTCCACCCACTGTTGTGAGGCCATTTTGGTGCGCGAAAAGAGCAATCCCGCAAGGATGATCAGGAAAAGCGGCAAGACCGCGTCAAAGGCTGTGAAAAAGACACTCATAATTCAGAAGGAAGCGGCCAAGTGGTGATCAGGCCATTCCGGGTCAAATCTAATCATTTTCTTGTCGACCTGGTTATTCGTTTCACAGGTTGAGGCAGCAACGGAGCTGAAGGTTCCAGTTGCTGCTTGGTTCCCTATGGGTAACCCGTTTGCTTGTGGCTGGTAATGGCCGGGCTCAGTACAATCAGTTGAGTGGCGGTTTATGTCACTTCAGTAAGATTGGAACCCCTCTTTCCGTGTGAGTAATTTAGCTTGCAAAAAAAGGAAAATTATGGAAGCAATATTCAGGAAGGAGGTCCGTCATTTGGTACGGAGGACTGTCAGGCAAGTCAGCGTCCATATTCTGATGCTGGTCAGGGTTGTTAGGAATTTCCGCAGATCTGTTCCGTGGGGGGTCGGGGGAGGTAAGGGTTCTCTTCCGGGGCGCCGGATCATAGTGGTTTTGCTGGCGGTGGTCTTCTTGATGTCGTGTACCCCGAAAAAGGAGGGGCAGCCGGAGATCATCCACAAGGTAAAGGTAGCCCGTCCGGTGAAGGA
>Ga0116184_10004462_pt1 | contig 11059 bp, 7 predicted proteins | sample AD_JPNNA5_MetaG_FD_89886 | JGI IMG/M metagenome (GOLD analysis project Ga0116184, IMG submission 89886) | Active sludge microbial communities of municipal wastewater-treating anaerobic digesters from Japan - AD_JPNNA5_MetaG | ecosystem: Engineered > Bioreactor > Anaerobic > Digestate | place...
GCGAAAGTCTTTGTCCTCGAACAATGTACCGGGTGCGTCGAGTCGAAAACCGTCCACCCCGTAGTCAAGCCAGAACCTCACCACCCGATACATCTCCTGTCGGACCTGAGGGTTGCGCCAGTTGAGATCCGGTTGCTGCTTGAGAAAGTAGTGATAGTAGTACTGGCCAGTCGTCCCGTCGTACTCCCAGGCCGGTCCTCCGAAGCACGACATCCACCGGTTGGGCGGCCCTTCGGCCTGCCCGTCTCTCCAGATGTACCAGTCGCGCTTGGGATTGTCGAGACTCGAACGCGACTCGCGAAACCACGGGTGCTCATGCGAGGTGTGGTTCAGTACCAGGTCGAAAATGACGCGAATGTTCCGAGCGTGGGCCTGGTCAAGAAACGTCCGCAAGTCGGCCATTGTGCCGTACTCTGGCGCTACGTCGGTGTAGTCAGATACATCATAGCCGCAGTCATGCTGCGGCGATGAGAAAAACGGGGAGAGCCACAGAGCATCGATACCCAGGTCCGCCAGATAGTCCAGCTGGCTGGTCATGCCAGGCAGATCTCCGATACCATCCCCATTCGAGTCCGCATAGCTGCGGGGGTAGATCTGGTAGAACACCCCCCTCTGCCACCACTCCAATCCGGCCATTGGTTCCCTCTTCCTCTTGAGATGCGAAATGCCGCTACGCGAGACCCGCTTCGTAGACAATCTTCCCCCGCACCACCACGAGCCTCACCCGCAGGTCCTGATCCAATACGGTCAAATTGGCCAGCTTGCCGGGGACCAACTTCCCCACACTCGACATTGCTCCAACGGCCCTGGCCGCGTTGGTGGAAGCCAGCCGAGTCGACACCTCCGGCGAGCATCCTGTTGCCGAGATCCAGTGACGCAGGCACGAGTCCATTGTGGCCGTGCTACCGGCCAGAGTCCCGTCGCTCAGGCGCGCCACACCATCGACAACCGTGACCAACTCACCGACGAGCCGGTATTCGCCGTTCCCGAGGCCCGCCGCGGCCATGGCATCAGTGACCAACACCAGGCGCTCCGTACCTAGGCACCTGTTGAGCAGTTTCAGCGCACCGGCGTGCAGGTGCACGCCGTCGGCGATGAGCTCCGCCGTCACTCGCTCTGAAGTCAGCACCGCACCTACCACCCCGGGCTGTCGGTGGGTGAAGGGGCTCTGGGCATTGCAGGTGTGGGTCACGTGCGTCCAACGACCCTGCAGCGCATCGCTGGCCACTTCATAGCTGGCATCCGAGTGACCCAGCGCCACGGTGACGCCCACAGAGTGGAACAACGCCGCCACCTCGCCCGCCCGCGGCAACTCCGGCGCGAGCGTGACCATTCGAATCCAACCGCGACCTGCCTCGAGCAGAGCGGTCGCCTCTTCTAACGTCGGCTGACGAAGCCACGAGCGGGAAAAGGCCCCTCTTCGTTCCGGGTTGAGGAATGGCCCTTCGAGGTGAATGCCGAGCCCCTCTGCGCCTGGCAGGCCTATCTCGAGCACCTCTGCGCATTCGGCCACGATCGAAAGGAGGCTTGCCCGGTCCGGCGCTGCGAGCGAGCAGATGAAACCCGTGACTCCAGAGCGGAGCACCCACTGGGAGTACTGAGCGAGATCGTCGGCCTGCCGGCCAGGTTGTCCAAAAGTGATGCCGCGCCCACCATGGGTATGGATGTCAATGAACCCCGACGAGAGAAGCATGCCCTGCAGGTCAACGGACCTGCCATGCCGCTGCTCGAATCTCGCTGGTGGACCGACGTAGGAGATATGGCTGCTGTCATCTACCAGCAGCATCGCCTGGCGAAGAAGGCCACCGGGGGTGCAGGCCGTGGCGTTATGCAATGCTAGCATTGGTATCCTTCGTCCCGCGTTGGTAACGCTGTCAGGCTCGAACGTGTCGACTCATTGATTCGCCAGAGCCATCGACAGGGTGAGCGTGGTATCATCCGTTCTCGCCGCAACCACCTCGAGCCCCGACCTGACCAGCGTCTCGGCGAAGAGCTGGTTGGCGTTGCCGACGAGAGAATCGATCCTCTCGCGGATCGCCGCCGGCAGCAGGTCGACCGAGATGGGCACTTCCGCCAGCTCTACCTGCGAAACCGCCAGCTCCAATCCCCCATCGCGGACTGACAGAGCAGCGATCAATTTCAGCCGCACTGCCGTCGTCTCGCCGGCCACCGTCACCTTGGCACCAATGAGGATATCCAGCCATCCGCCTGGTCGCAGGTCAACCACAACGTTGTCCATGCCTTGATCCTGGTCTCGGGCAGCCTCAGTGACTAGCTCTGACAGAAGAGCCTCATCGGCGGTGATGCTGAGCTGCGTTCGCCCCGAATGCGCCGGCAGCCGCGGCGCGATGACCGGACGCGTCTGCAGGTAGAGTACCAGCGCTCCGGCGAGAACGAGACTCAAGATGATGCCGACAACTACTCCGAGCAGAAAGTGTCGACCCGGCACTGTCGCCTCCCCGATCAGATTGGCGCTCTGCGATCAATGGGACTGGCCCGATCCCTCGACAGGCGCCTGCATCCCTGCGCGGGCCAGGGGCCTACCGCGCCGGGCCTATAATACTATGCTACGCGAGGTCTGGTCAACAACGCTTCTGTTGACCGCTCGCTGGTCCAAACCTATAATCGCTCCGACTCGCTCGTCATCTTGGAGGTGGATATGATCGCAGAGTTCAAAAAGTTCATCAACCGGGGCAACGTGCTCGACCTGGCTGTCGGAGTGATCATCGGAGGTGCATTCGGCAAGATCGTCTCTTCGTTGGTTAACGACATCCTCATGCCTCCGATCGGCAAGCTGCTCGGCGGCTTTGACTTCACCAGCCTGTTCATCGATCTCTCGGGTCAACATCACGCCAGCCTCGCTGCCGCCAAAGAGGCCGGAGCAGCGACCGTCAACTATGGGGTCTTTATCAACACGGTCCTCGAGTTCCTGGTGATCGCGGCGGCCTTGTTCTTGGTTATCCGCCAGGTGAACCGCCTGCAGGCAGTCAAAGCTGAAGCGCCAGCGGAACCCACCACCAAGGAATGCCCGTTCTGCGCCACCAGCATCCCGATCAAGGCCAAGCGCTGCCCGAACTGCACCTCTCAGCTCTAGCAATTCATCGGGCAGGCCAAGTCGCGGATGCGGGGAGCAGGGTGCTGGCTGAGCCGGTTGGAGAAAACCAGCACACGACCAACTAGGCGCCAGGGCGAGGCAGGGCAACCACCGGCGTAGCCCGTTGGAGAAGAGGACGAGAGTCGGGTCACGATCAGATACTACGGTCGTGACCCGACAACGGAAACTACTTGGCGACCCCCATGCGGCTCACTTTCGCACCGCACACCGAACAGGTGCCCTTGGTGGCCTTGCGGCCGTTCTTCAGGGTGACCACCTTGGGATTCTTCACTTCCTGTTGCGCCTTGCACTTGAAGCAGTACGCCTTCATCTTGCACCTCCGCCAGAATCAGGCAGCACTCAACCGTGCCTGTAAGGGCATTCTAACATAGCTATCGCAGGAAAAGCAAAATCGTCAAATGGCGCGTATCGCCTTTGCCCTGTCGGCAGGACGGCTCCTATAATCAAGTTATGGACCTGACCGAGGCACTCCAAGCTCTTCGCACCGATCCGCGGTTCTGTGAAAACATCGTCGCCTGGGTCCGGCAACCCGCGCGAGCCGCTCGATTTGGGCCGTTCCCCGAGGCTATCGATGCTCGAGTCCGGGAAGCGATTCGCAGTCGGGGAATCGACGCACTCTACACACACCAGGCAGACGCGATAGCCGCCACACTTCGGGGCGAGAACGTTGTCGTTGTTGCCGGTCCGGCCTCGGGCAAGACCCTGTGCTACAACCTGCCAGTGCTGGACGTTCTCGTTCGTGAGCCTCAGGCGCGAGCACTCTATCTGTTCCCCACCAAGGCCCTCGCGCAAGACCAACAGGCCGCATGGCAGGAGCTGACTCGGGGCATTCTGGGGCCAGGCGCAGCAGCCACCTACGACGGAGATACCGCCACTGGCTCACGCGCCAGAGCCAGGCGCGAAGCTCAGGTCCTGATCACCAATCCCGATATGCTCCACCTCGGCATCCTGCCTCATCACACGCGCTGGCACGAGTTCTTTTCCAACCTCAGATTCGTTGTGCTGGATGAAATGCACGCCTACCGCGGATTGCTGGGCGGACACGTGGCCAATGTGCTGCGGCGGCTGCGACGGGTGTGCGAGCTCTATGGCTCCAGGCCGCAATTCGTGCTCTGCTCGGCCACCATCGCCAATCCCGCCGAGCTCGCTGCCGGGCTCATCGGCCAACCAGCCACTCTGGTAGACAACGACGGTTCGCCAGCGGGAGAGTCTCACTTCCTCTTCTACAACCCACCGTTGATCGACCCTGCCCGCGGTCTCAGGCGCGGGCTGCTCGCCGAGTCGGCCGCGCTGGCCTCGTTCTTTGTGGAGAAGGGCCTGTCGACCATCGCCTTCTACGCCGGAAGGCGAGGCACCGAGCTGCTGCTCAGATACCTGAGGAGCGCGCTGAAGGAGCAAGGCTGCTCACCGAACCAGGTCAGCGGATATCGAGGTGGGTATCTGCCCCGCGAGAGGAGAGAGATTGAGCGCCAACTGCGCGATGGCACCCTGCGCGGCGTGGTCACCACGAATGCGCTGGAACTGGGCATCGACATCGGTGAACTCAGCGTATGCATCCTCAGCGGCTACCCTGGCACAATCGCCAGTACCAGGCAGCAGGCGGGGCGAGCCGGCCGCCGCCAAGGCGCCTCCGCCACAGTACTGGTGGGAGGGCCCTCACCCCTGGACCAGTACCTGCTGACCCATCCCCGCCACCTCCTGGAACGGACGCCAGAGCTGGCCTTGATCGCCCCGGACAACCCCTATCTTCTGCGCTCGCACCTCAAGTGCGCCACCTTTGAGCTCCCCTTTGAGGTAGACGAGCAGTATGCTCCCGGCGCCGCTGCCGAGCCGTTGCTCTCGGAGATCGCTGCCTCTGAGGGCGTCCTGCACCGCTCCGGGCGCAAGTGGTTCTGGATGGACAGCGGCTATCCGGCTTCGAGCGTCTCTTTGCGCACTGCCAGCGCCAGCCGAGTCGCCATCGTGAGTGCACAGGGGACCACGGTCGGGTTGGTGGATGCGCCGGGCGCCGTGCAGTTGGCTCATGAGGGAGCGGTCTACATGCACGAAGGCGTCACCTACGAAGTGCAGCGATTGGACCTCGAGGCGGGCGTGGCCACAGTTCGCGCCAGAGAGACAGAGTACTTTACTCAAGCCTCGCTGGATTCCAGGGTCGACGTGCTGCAGGTTGAGGCATCCGAATCCGGCACAGCGACAACACGAGGATGGGGACAGGTGCGCGTTCGCACCAAGGCCACCAGTTACGGCCGGTTTGCCTGGTACACCCACGTAAAGCTCGAAACCGTGCCGTTGGACCTACCCGAGCTGGAGCTCCTGACAACCGCCTACTGGCTGCACCTGGGCGCAGAGCTGGTGAAATCCCTGGCTGACCTGGGAGACTGGACTATCGCCGCCCTGCGCTCCTACGGACCGGACTGGGCAGAGCAGAGAAATCGCGCTCGCGCCAGAGACCAATACCGCTGTCGCAACTGCGGCCGGCCGGAGCTGCCTGGCAAGCAACTGGATGTCCATCACCTGCAGCCTTTCCGCACCTTTGATTACCGACCGGGCGAGAACGACAACTACCTGCGGGCGAACCGACTGGACAACCTCATCTCGTTGTGCCCGGACTGTCATCGGCAACTCGAGACCTCAAGGGACATGCAGGGGACACTCGAGGGTTTGGCCTGCGTGTTTCGCAGTCTGGCGCCGCTATTCTTGATGTGCGATCCGCGTGACCTCGGAATGGCCGTCGACCTGGACATGGGCTTTAGCAAAGCACCCACGATAGTGATCTACGACCTTGTACCGGGGGGAGTGGGATTCAGCGAGGAGCTTTGCGCGCGTCACGAGGCGATACTCGCTGCCTGTTTGGACCGGGTCCGTGAGTGCCAGTGTGAGGAGGGATGCCCTGCTTGCGTGGGAGCGCCAGCAGAACGGGGTTTGGGGGCCAAGCGTCGCGTTCTCGACCTGCTGGGCAGGCTGGTCAACTCGCGTGCGGACGCCGCCGGCCAGGCGTAGTTATCTGCTCGGCGCCAGAGTGAGCACACCCTCAGCCTGAGCCAGCACCTCCGAGCGCTCGTACAGCATCTGCTGCGGCTGAACCGCCTGCCAGGCACCAATCATATCGTCGTAATGCCGACTGAGGGGCTGACCCGATTGACCGGTAGTGTGCTGGTAGAGCGACTCGTCCCAGTGCCCCACGTCCACTATCTGACGGTACGACGGAAGAGACTCGACGTCGAAAGATCCTGGATAGTAGGCGTTGGCGTTGACCGTGCACCAGGTGCCAGGTGCCGCCACGGGCCCGCGGTTCAGGAGCAAACCCAGGGCCGGCACGGATCCCAGGACGTGCTTGAAAGTAGCGGTATGCACCTTACCCCAGGCCCACTGGCTGTCCAGGTTGCCCACCAGGTCCCCGTAGTGACGCCTCCAGAACTCCATTGCCTCTTCGACGCTCTTCCGCAGTATCTGGTCGCGACTCTCGACCTCCGGAGTCGTCACATCGTCGAACCACGGGTTGTCAGCCTGGTCAATGATTCCGAACAGGACCTGGGCCATTCTGCCCCAGGAGCCCGGCTCGATCTGCACGCCCTGTAGCTCATCCCCGAACGTATTCATCAGCGCCCGCCACAGCACCACATCAGCGATGCCCGCAGCGCCGCTTTCGGGTCGCATCTGATAGTCCCACTGCTCGAAGAAGCGAAAGGCCCGCTCTTGCAGCCACCCCTGCGGGCCCAGTGCCAGAACGTACGGCATCACCCGCGCGGCAGCCAGCGAGTAGGCGTCGGCCTGGATGTTCCGCATGTCGGCCACAGTCAGGTGCTTCTTCCCCTGTAGTAGCTGCGTGATCCGTTGAGCCCGAGAGGGCTCCGCCCAGTTCGCCGAGAGGAAGTATGGGTAGTCATCCGCGACGATCTTGTTGTTGGCCGTGACCAGGTAGTGCTGCGGCGGGTTGTAGGCTGAAGGCAGCTCCTCAAACGGGATAGAGCCGTTCCATTCGTACTCGCCTGTCCAGCCGGGGACAGGCACCAGGCCCTGGCCCCGGCTGCGAATTGGGATTACTCCGGGAAGCTGGTAGCCAATGTTCCCCTGCGCATCCGCATAGAGCAAGTTCTGTGCGGGCGAATTCCAGTGTCTGAGGGCCGAACGGAACTGATCCCAGTTTTCAGCGCGATTGAGGAGGTGCAGGCTGGTAAAGATGCTGCCACTTTCCAATGCGGTCCACCGCAAGGCCAGGAATGAACCCTGAACCTTGTCGTCGAAGGGCAGCAATGGCCCGTGGCGGGTCGTGCGAACGGTCAGCCAGACTGGCCCGCTTCGACCCTTCACCCAGATTTGCTCAGTCAGTTCACCGAGATCGTACCACTCGCCCCTGTACTCGTACTGACCAGCATCGTTCACGTGCTCGACATACAGGTCCTGAACGTCGACCCTCGAGTTGGTCATTCCCCAGGCAATTGACCTGTTGTGGCCGATAACTACACCGGGGCAGCCGGGGAAGGAAGCTCCGATTACGTCAAGCTCTCCAGCAACAAGGTGAACCTCGTACCAGAGCGAAGGTATCTGGATGCCAAGATGCGGGTCATTGGCCAGAATGGGTCTGCCAGTTGCCGTCATAGACCCATCGACTACCCAGTTATTGCTGCCAGACCCCGAATCCGGATAGCCGCTCAGTTGTCTGAATTGGCGCCATCCCGTCAGCAACGACTCGTCAGCCAGCCTCAGGCCCGCCGTCTCCTCAGGGACAACCACCGGAGCACCTTCAGGATAGGCAGGGAACAGTTCGCTCGCCTTCTGCTCACCGAGTTTGGCGGTGAGCCTCTGCCTTTCGAGCTCATCCTCCCAGTTTCCGTCGAGCCCCATAGCCATCACTTTGGTCCAGCCCAGCGAGTCGGTCACCGTCCACGGCTCAGGGGCAAACCCCAGCAGCTGAAACTCGAGCGGCAAGTGGTTGCGGTGGGTGCCAATGAAGGCATTCACCCCTTCTGCATAGGCGGTCAGTTCGGCGAGCACCTCCGGGGGCAGGGTTTCCACATCGCGTTGCGCGGCGCGATACAGTCCCAGCGTCCGCACAAGACGGTCGGTGTCAAGCGTCGACTCGCCCAGCACCTCCGACAACCGGCCAGCCGCCAGCCTTCGATTGAACTCCATCTGCCACAGCCGGTCCTGAGCGTGAACATAGCCCTGAGCAAAGTAGGCATCGCGCTCGAACTCGGCATAGATGTGCGGTACCCCCCACCGGTCCCGGATGATCTCGACCTGGCCCTGGAGCCCGTCGAGTTCAGCCCGTCCGTCAGTGCGGGGAAACGTGGCGCGGAACATCACCTGGTAGACTCCGCCCACGAACAAGAGTGCGGCGATGAGCAGTACCAGGACCGCTGTCGAGAACGCTCGTTTGAGGATCTTGATCAAACTGGCCTCACTTGTCCTTCACTCGCCGAGTCGCGCGCCGGCTGACCACTGGGCAAGTACAAGAGATGCACTGTCAGCTCAGGCACTCAGCAGCCAGCGTCGCACACCACCGCTACGGCCTCAATCTCGACCTTGGCACCCAGAGGCAGCGCCACGACCTGTATTGCTGAGCGGGAAGGTGGCTGGGACGGGAAGAACTCGCCATAGACCTCGTTCATTGCCGGCCAATCCTTCATGTCGGCCAGAAAGACCGTCGTCTTGATCGCATGGGCGAGGTCTGAGCCAGCAGCCTCCAGAATGGCCTGCAGGTTCAGCAGCACTTGCCGTGTCTGAGCGACGATATCCGGTCCTGCCAGCTCACGAGTGCCCGGAATGAGGCCAATCTGGCCCGCTGTGAACACCAGATCCCCAACTCGAACCGCCTGCGAATAGGGCCCGACCGCCGCTGGTGCGTTCGGGGTAGAGCAGATCTGCCTGGACATGCGCCCCCCTTGTGACGATTGCTGCCAGAGATTCTACTCACTGCGACCCTTCCGGCCAAGTCTCGCGCCAACGGACAGGATCCAGCCAGGCTCTTTGACACATCCGGGCGCGGCCGCTATACTGGTCGAACCATGTTTCTGAAACGCCTCGAGCTCCGCGGATTCAAGACCTTTGCTTCCTATACCGACCTCGTCTTTGACGCCGGCGTCACGGCCATCGTCGGTCCCAATGGCAGCGGCAAGTCCAACATCGCCGACGCGGTGCGCTGGGTACTCGGCGAACAGAGCTATGCCGCTCTGCGTGGCAAACGCACCGAAGACATGATCTTTGCCGGCACCAGCCGCCGTCCGCAGATGGGCATGGCCGAGGCTATCCTCACCTTTGACAATTCCAGCCGTTGGCTGCCCATCGACTTTGCCGAGGTCACAGTCTGTCGCCGGGCCTACCGTTCGGGCGAGAACCAGTACCTGGTCAATGGCAGTCGAGTGCGTCTGCGAGATGTGCTGGACATGCTGGGCAAGGCATCGCTGGGACGTCAGGGTTTTGTGGTCATCGGCCAGGGACTGGTCGATGCGGCTCTCACCCTGCGCCCTGAGGAGCGTCGCGTCCTCTTTGAGGTGGCGGCGGGCATTCACATCTACCAGGACAAGCGCACCGACTCGCTGAACAAACTCGCTGAGACGAAGCAGAATACCCTGCGCCTCAACGACATCACGGCCGAGCTTGCGCCTCGTGTCCGGGACCTGGAGCACCAGGCCAGGCGAGCGCAGGAGCGCGAGGCGGTTAGCCGAGACCTGGAGAAGCTACTACGGGTCTGGTACGGCTACCAGTGGCACCGTCTGCAGTTGCGAGTCAACGAAGCTGAGAATGCTTTGCATAGTCAGCAGGAAGAACTCGACCTGTGGCGTGGCAAGCAGCACGAAGTTGAGGCTCTGGTTGGCGGAACGCTTGAACGCCAGGCCGAGCTGCGACGGCAGCTCAGTCTGTGGCACAAGGAGAGTGGAGAGCTGCACAGCCGAGCCGAAGTAACCGGGCGAGAGCTGGCAGTAAGCCGCGAGCGGTTCAACCTGTTGCAGGTTCGCCAGTCGGAGCTGAGCCTCGAGGCAGGGCAACTCGAAAGCAGGCGCGCACGGCTGCAGGCCATTCTGGCCACTGCCCAGACCGACCTCGAATCAACCCAGACGCAGTTGGCTGCTGAGACGGCCCGGGTGGACGGGCTCAAAGTCGCGTTCAAGCAGACCGAGGCAGCGCGCATCCAACGCTCGCAGGCAGTCGATCAGGCCCGGGATGGAGCCTACGCCCTTGCCTCGTCCCTGGCCGAGGCAAAGAACAAGCTCGCATCGCTCCAGGAACGACGAATGCAGGTCGTCGCCGAGCACGACAAGGCGCAGCAGGATGTGGCCACTGTTGAAGCGCAACTCGCTGAGCTCAGGTCGAGTCTCGCTCAGGCCCACGAACAGAGCGAAGCAACCAGGGCCGCTGCCACAGAGACCGAGCAGCGCCGGGCCAGGCTGCAGAAGGAGCTCGCGGATGGCGAGCGCGACGTGGAGTCACGTCGGCAGGCGGTCGAGGCGGCAGCGCGCAATCGGCAGAGGGCAGAGGACCGTCAGGAGCTGCTGTCTGGCCTGCGTTCGAGCATGGCCGGCCTGACGCCCGGCGTCAGGGCGGTGCTCGAGGCACGCCAGCGGCTCTCTGGCATCATTGGCCCAGTGACTGAGCTATTGCAGGTTCCGCCGGAACTGGAGCGGGCTATCGAATCGGCGCTGGGTACCTACGGGCAGGCGCTGGTCGTCGAGCGCTGGGAGGATGCCTCTGGCGCAATAGCCGAGCTTCGCCGCCAGGACTCGGGGTGGGCCACCTTCCTTCCCCTCGACTCTCTCAGCCCGTCACCAACCAGGCTGCCTCCGGGCGATTCCGAGGTCATCGGTCTGGCTCAGCAGCTAGTAACTTACGAAGCACGTTTTGAACGAGTTGCCCAGCTCCTGCTCGGTCAGGTCGTCGTGGTAAGAGACCTGGAGGCAGCCAGACGCATTCGAACCAGATTGCAGCCTGGCCAGCGCATAGTCA
>Ga0116184_10004463_pt1 | contig 11055 bp, 7 predicted proteins | sample AD_JPNNA5_MetaG_FD_89886 | JGI IMG/M metagenome (GOLD analysis project Ga0116184, IMG submission 89886) | Active sludge microbial communities of municipal wastewater-treating anaerobic digesters from Japan - AD_JPNNA5_MetaG | ecosystem: Engineered > Bioreactor > Anaerobic > Digestate | place...
CCCGGTAAAATCAGTAGCAGAGATTGCCAAGGAAAAAGGAATGAAGGTCGGTATTCTGACAAGTGTTTCATTTGATCATGCTACTCCTGCGGTTTTTTATGCTCATCAGGCCTCAAGAAGCTCTTACTACGATATATCAGTCGATCTTGTAAAAAGCGGCTTCGATTATTTCGGCGGCGGCGGCTTTCTCCAGCCTAAAGGAAAGAAAAATGACAAGACTGATATATACGAACTTGCAGCTAAAATGGGCTATAAAGTTGTTAAAACCTCCGCTGATATGAAAAAGCTTTCATCTTCAGACGGAAAAGTCATAGTTATAAATGAGATCCTTGCACCAAGCCAAGCTTTACAGTATGAGCTTGACAGACAGTCATCTCCCTCTTTAGCCGACTTTACCGAGAATGCTATAAAGATGCTTGATAATCCAAATGGTTTTTTCATGATGGTTGAAGGTGGTAAAATTGACTGGTCATGTCATGCCAACGATGCGGCATCAACTATAAACGATGTAATTGCATTTGATAGCGCAATTAAAAAGGCCGTTGAGTTTTACAGCAGACATCCTGCAGAAACGCTTATAATCGTTACCGGAGACCATGAAACCGGCGGTATGACCATAGGTTTTGCGGGAACGGGTTATTCGACCTATCTTGATAATATTCAGAATCAGAAAGTTTCTTATGAAAGTTTTGACAGTATTTTTGGCTCTTTGAAGCAGTCTTCATCAAATTTAAGTTTTAAAGATGTTCTTCCTCTCATAAAGGATTATTTCGGTCTGTGTATCCTTACCGAAAAGGAAAAAACTGAGTATACGGCACTTAGCAATTCTGGAAGTAAAGAAGCTTCTGATAAGTTAAGAATGAATCTTTCCGGTAGCGACCTTAAAAAGTTGGAAGATGCTTTCAATATGTCTATGAAGAAGTCTTCCGAAAGGCCAAACGATGATGATACCTATCTTCTTTACGGCGGATATGAACCGCTTTCAGTGACATTAACCCATATACTCAATCAGAAGTGTGGAATATCTTGGACTACATACTCACATACCGGGTTACCGGTAACAACCTTTGCCCTTGGAAACTGTCAGGAGCTTTTTAACGGATACTACGATAACACCGAGATATTCAAAAAAATGGTTTATGCGCTGAACTGATGAGGGTGTATGCTTAAAAGAATTGCAAAGATGGATCTGCTGTTCGTGGCTTTTTTGATACTTGCCACTGCTGCAATGTTGCTTATTCCATCTTCGTCAGAACTTAAAAAGAATTACTCTTATTACAAGGCAAGAATCATAGAAACTGACAACAGTCTGGTAGGTCAGTACGGACTTATACGCCAGGGCACTCAGGAGCTTAAGCTTGAACTGCTGAATGGACCTTACAAGGGAAAGAGGTTTGAAACTTCAAACAATCTTATAGGCAAGATGGAACTTGATAAGTTCCTTAAAAATGGAGATATAGTACTTGCGGAAGTATTTGAAACTCATGGAAACGTTTTTGTAAATGTCACGGATTACTACAGATCCAATTCGGAATTTATTCTTTTTGCTGCATTTTCTTTTATACTGATATTTTATTCCGGATGGACAGGTTTTAAGGCTCTTATTTCTTTTGTGACCTCGCTCGTTGGAATATGGAAAGTTCTTATACCGGTGCTGCTCAAAGGATATGATCCTGTTTTATCGGCTTTTATATTCATCTGTGTTCTTACAGCAGTCATTGTATATCTGGTCGGAGGTTTTACCAAAAAAGGAAATGTCGCATTTCTCGGTTCTATATCCGGTATTCTGTTTTCTCTTATAATAACAGAACTTTTTTCAAAACCATTTCATATAAACGGTGCGATAAAACCTTTTTCTGAAGCTCTTTTGCATAGCGGATACGCTAATCTTGACCTGAACAAGCTTTTTATAAGTGGAATATTTATAGCGTGCTCAGGAGCGATAATGGATATTGCGATGGACATATCGGCATCAATGAACGAGGTTATGCTCAAAAAGCCAAGTATTTCAAGGAAAGAACTTTTATACTCAGGTCTTAATGTGGGGCGTTCGGTTACGGGAACTATGACCACTACACTTCTGCTGGCGTACTCGGGCGGCTACTCCACATTGCTTATGACCTTCATGGCCCAAGGAGTAAGCACATTCGCAATGCTGAACATAAATTATATTTCTTCCGAGATCCTCAACACCCTGGTCGGAAGCTTCGGACTTATTCTCACAGCACCTCTCACAGCTTTAATAGGAGCTTTTGTATATAAACCTTTAAAAACCAGTGTCTACTCTGAAAGTGTGGAAAAAGAGTTTTAAGAATTAGAGTTTCCCCTATGAATTTAAGCCGTTAGCCGAAAGAGTCATACCCTTTCGGCTTTTTTTATTTTTAAAATACCTTATATATAAGTTAGCGGCTCATTTCTTTTTTGACCATGAAAAGCATCGGTATTGAACAGAGCTGCATTATGACAGAGAATACAACAAGCATCATTATGTTGTTATCATAAAGAACTCCCATGAGTGTGCTTCCAAGAAACCAGAACAGTCCAAAGCCTGTATTGAATATACCGTAGGCTGTTCCTCTTTTTCCTGACGGAACCATAGTGGCAATGGCAGCTTTAAGAATTGATTCCTGCGCACCCATGCCTATACCCCACAGTATCACTCCAAGGGTTGCAAGTATGAGCTGATTTGATCTGAAGTTGAGAAAAACAAGCGGTGAAAACATGGCTGCAATTAAAGATGAAATCATAAGCACAGGTATTCCCTTTTTGTCAAAAAGTCTTCCAAATACGAGGGCAGCAAGCGCATCAACTCCCATTGCTATAGCATAAACCACTGGAATAAGGGAATCTGAAAAAACTCCGGTTGTCTTGAAATGATAGGCCATGAGCGGAAAATCAGCAAACCCTGCCGCAATAAAAGCAATAGCTCCCATGTACCACCAGTATGTTTTGGTAAGGTTTTTATCCGTCTGCTCTGATTTTTTGGTTTCCAGTTCCGACGGTCTGGGATACATGAATCTTGCAACAAGAAGTATGGCTATGGTTATAAAGGCCGGTATGGCAAGAAGCATAAAGCTTTGTTTATAGTTGTCTATCAGCTTAGGATCTCTGCGTACCATAAGAATAAGGGCTACAAAAACAGGACCAAGTACTGCCCCCAGCTGATCAAGAGCTTCTTCTACGGCAAAACCCCACCCTGCGCCAACTTCTTTTGCCGCATATGATGTCATTGTATCTTTGGCCGGTTTCCTGATTGCTTTGCCAATTCTTTCCATAACTATGAGGGCTGCTGCGTACTCCCATCTGTTGGCAAGTGCAAATGCCGGTATTATAAGAATGTTGAGTACATAGCCTATAAAGGTAAGCGTCCAGTATTTTTTAGTTTTATCAGTAAGCCATCCCGTAAGAAGTCTTAAAGCATATCCTATAAACTCTCCAAGACCAGAGATAACTCCCACTGCTGTGGCGCTTGCTCCCAGAAGTGCCATATAAGGCCCGGTTATACTTCTTGCCGCCTCATAGGTCATATCTGAAAATAAACTTACAATGCCCATTATAACAATAAACTTCATCGCTGATTTTTTCGGCATCATTCTTCCCCCCGTTTTATTTTTGTTCTTCTGTTATTTCTTTTGTAAGCTCGAAAACCTTTTCTTTGGCTTTTTTCAGAATATCCTTCCCTTTTTCTGTAGTCACATAGTACTTTCTTATCTTTCCGGACACAACAGTCTCTTCCATTTTTAGCAGTCCGTCCTGCTGCATGCCGGCCAGCATAGGATAGAGAGTTCCGGGTCCAACTGTATATCCGTGTTCCTTGAGCTCCTGCATTATCCATACACCAAAAACAGGCTGCCTGTCTGCATGATAAAGTATGTGTACCTGCATGAAGCCTTTGTATAGCTTATCTAGTATTTTTTTTGTAATGATATCACCTCCCGATATCTATTTTCGATATTTATTATACACATCATATTTTGCTTTTGTGTAAACACCTTTTTCTTGTAGATAAAGTACTTATAGGGTATAATTTAAAAGATGTTTTTTTTGAGGTGAGAAAATGTATAAAAATCTTGAATGGGCGGTACAGGAGATAAAAGCATACTTTCCCCTTGCCGATGATTTTGAGGGTTTTATGGGTGCATTTATAAAACGGTATCTGTTACAAAACAGTATAGAAGATGCCGGAATACTTGAGATGACACAGAAGTATTTCCCATACTCCAACAGTACACAACAAAAACACTGCCGGGATATTGAAAACATATTTGACCGGTTGGACTGTTGGGAAAAAGACGATATGCTCTGCTGGGTATACCAGTACTACGGCAATGACACAAGGAATATGTCTAAAAGCAAATTAAAAAACAAAGCACAGAAGAAAGAGCTTATCCATGCAAAGATCTACACACCGATGTGGATAGTGGATTATCTTACAGGCGGAGCCTTTGCTTATTATGGTTTAAAGGAAATGACAGCAGCAGAAATCAAAAAAATCCGAATACTTGACCCGGCATGCGGAAGCGGAAACTTTCTGATTCGGATATATGACTATCTTATGCAGCTATATTCAGATAAAGGTGTTGAAAGGAAGCAGGCCTGCAAATTTATACTTGAAAAGAACATCTTTGGGTGCGATATTGACAGTTACAGTGTAAAAATAGCAAAAATAATACTAGCCTGCAAGGCATATAAAGATGGGGCCGATAAACCTCTAAAGATTAATCTCTCGTGCTTTGACGAAAAAAGCATATCTCCGGAGACAGCAGCACAGTACAGAACTCTGGGGAGTCTTTATCCTGCGGCTGACTCCAAGCTTCTCAAGGAGAAAAGCTTTGATATTATTTTAAGTAATCCGCCTTACACAGATTCCTCGGATTATTCTGCTGAATTAAAAACCAAAATTGACATATACTATAAGGATTACAGAAAAAATCTGTATGCCTGTTTTATAATACGCAGCTACTCTCTGCTCAAAAAAAACGGCATATGTGCAATGATTACTCCTCAGACCTTCATGTTTATAAGCAGTTTTAAACAAACACGTTCGTTTATTCTTGATAATATGAATATAAAAGAGTTCGCACATTTTGGGCTCGGCGGTGTCTTTGAGAATGCTCTGGTTGACACCTGTGCTTTTATCCTGAAAAAAGAAAAGCATCTGCCTTCAAAAGCTAGATACATAAAGCTTGATGGAACTGCCTCTTGCGATAAAAAAGCTAAGCTTTACGGCGTGCTTGAAGGGAAGTATCCTGAACTATGCTACTATTCAGACCAGAATGATTTTGAAAGCATCCCCGGAAAACCTTTTGTTTACTGGATTTCCCAGGAGTTCAGAGATATTTTTTCTAATCCCAAGCTGATGGAGTTTGCCGATGTCCGCCAGGGAATAGCCACAGGAAATAATAAAAGGTTTTTGAGATACTTCTGGGAGGTCGAAAAGAACAGTATAAGGTTTGACAACTCGGATACTTCAAAAAAATGGGTGCCCTATGCCAAAGGGGGACCTTACAATAAATGGTACGGAAATCTTTGGTGGGTAATAGCTTTTGACAGTCAGAACAAAGATGCTTTACAAAATATGGGAAACAATCTTCCAAACAAAGAGTATTATTTCCGCAGCGGAATAACATATTCAATGACAACATCATCCGGTTCAACCTTCAGATATCTTCCGAAAGGCTTTGTCTTTGACTGTAAGGGGAGCTCTGTCTTTTGCCATGACGACTCTCATACTTTCAGATTTCTGGCTCTTTTAAACAGCAGATTGGCATTTTTTATATATGGTTTTATAGCAGGGAGTGTAGACCTTGAAGTTGGTGATCTTAGAAATCTTCCGATTCACAGAGACCTTTTAGGTGAAAATAAGCTTGCACAGAAGCTGGACAGAGCAACCAGGCTTCTTACGGCCATGAGGATGAAAAAAGAAGCTTACAAAGCCACTGATATGAACTACAAACTTTCTGAGATCCATCAGGTCATAGGCTCAGGCGCGGGCTTTGACATGGATATTATTGGAAAAACACTTGAAAAAAGAGATTTTTTAGATCTTTTTATCTCTGTTCTTGAAGGCATGATCGAAGAGACTGTTTTTCATATATACGGTATCTCACAAAACGGAATAAAGGAAATAATCTTTCATGAAGGTTCTCCCTTATGCTTTGTTCCGGTTTTCAGCAGTCATCTGAAAGAATTCGATTCACTATGCCTGAAGTATATTAATATTAATGAGTATAAAACAGTTCTGATTAACGAAGATGACATTGGGAAAGTCATAAAGGATGTGACTGATTACATACAAACATTTGAGAGAACAGAGAGAAAACCTCAAGAAAAAGCCGTTATTTCAAGTTATTGTCTCAACTCCGGATATGAGTACGACAATCCTTTTGAAAGAATTCAGAAAGAAACACAAGTGAATCCGCTTGATTCGTTTTTCCTGCTTCATAATAATAGAAAACCTGTTCAGGATATTCTTACTTGTCCTCGGACAAAAGAAATGATTTTTTGGTTTTTGGATCATGAGATCCGCTCAGTTATATCACAGACAGGCAGCGGGTTTATTGCCCTGCTGAATGAAACCGGCAAGAATACTTCCCTTATAAACATATTAGAGTCTCGTTTCAAAGTTTACAAGTTAAAGAAAGATGCTCTTGAATCATGTTTGAATCAGAGGTTAGAAGACTATCTCATTACAGAGTATATACGTTGTCATATAAAAATGTATAAGAATGTACCGGTAGTTTTCCAAATAGGGTCAAAAGATATTGGAGACTGCATCTTCATTGATTTTAAAAATCTGGAAAAAAGTACACCCAGGACTATAATTTCTTCTTTTGTCAAACCTCTTTTAAACAGACTTCAGTATGCAGAAAAAATAAAAAAAAGAAGTATGTATGAAAAGAATCTGACTGCTCTTGAACTGCTTCTGAAAGATTGTGAAAAAAACAGTGTTTTTAATCTTGAAAAAGAAAATATTCAATCTTTTGTAGATATAGCGCAGAAACACAAACTTTTTTTTGGTCTGTAAAGAGGAAAGCCTGATGGCTTTCCTCTTTGTTTTATTTTTTCATGTTGGGAAAATAGTCGCACTTCATTAATTTTGTTGTTATATTAAGTATAATCAGTATTTTTTTGTTTAATTCCTGGTACTCTTTCACAATTCGGGTTGATAACCCGTAATTCGCTTTGGTTAAGAATGTAAAATTATATAACATGGAAATAGTTCCATGAAAAATTAGAGGTGACAGCTTTGAAAAGCGGAATAAGCATACGGGATGTTGCTAAAGAAGCAGGTGTCGGAGTAGGAACCGTTTCCAGAGTCTTAAATGATGGAAGTGTAAATGAGCTTACCAGGTCCAAGGTAATTCAAGCCATGAAAAAACTTAACTATGAGCCAAACTTCCACGCAAGGATGCTTTCCATAAAAAAGACCAACAGAGTGCTCATAATTGTCCCGGAGTTTAAAACCGAATTTCACTGGAGGATTCTTAAGAGTTTTGATAATATACTTGATGAATCCAACTATGAGTCCGTTCTTTATCCTCTGATATCTGAAAAGCGTCTGGCTAAGTTAAAAGAAGACAAATCCTTGATTAACGAATCTGATGCGGTAATAATGTGTACCCTATCGTTGAGTAAAACTTTCGGGCTTACTCCCAGACTGAAAAAACCGCTTATACTAATGGAAAACAGGCACAAAAACTTTGATAGTGTTTATGTGGATAATTTTTATGGCGGACAACTCGCAGCAAAGATGCTCTTGGAAAGAAACTGCCGTGACTTTTTTGCTATACAGACCAAAGAGACTCTTAACCTTATGGTGAGCGGGGTTATGGATGAAAGACTTGAGGGCTTTTTTAATCTGCTTCAGGAGGAAAAAGTATTTGTAAATGAGGAAAACATAGTATTTTCTGATCTTATGGTAGGACCGGCAACTCAAAAAATTGCACAGATACTTAAAAAATTCAGAAAACCTGGAATATTTGCACTTACAGATACATTTGCACTTATCGTTCTTCAGGTGGCAGCCAGTCTTGGAAAGATTGCCGGAAAAGACTTCTTTCTGGTTGGGTTCGATAATCAAAGCTGGACCAATCAGTACGGACTTTCGACTATAGGACAGCCTATAGAAGAGATGGGGGCAAGAACTGCCGAGCTTGCACTTGCAAAGATAAGCAATCCGGCTATGAGCGTTCAACATATAAAACTCATGCCAGTTGCTATAAAGAGAAGTTCTGCATGAAAAGAACATATCAACTGTACGGGGGTGTTATAGGTGAAGAAACTGATTTTAGTTATTTTGGTTGCTGTCATGGTGCTTTCATTGTCTTTTGCCAAGGTTAAGATCACGTATTTCGGCGATAACCAGGCTCAAAGCGTAGATGCCATTCTTACACAGATTTTCAACCAGTCACAGGACGATATTGAGGTTGAGTTCCTGCTTCAGTCATGGTCGACTGATGACAAACACACGGCTCTTGTAACCAGACTTGGGGCAAAGGATAAAAATCCTACGGTTTATCTCGGCGATGTCATTTGGCCTGCGGAGTTCGGAGCAGCCGGATGGGCTTTGGATCTAAGCCCTTATATGACCAAGGATGAATTAGCCAAGTTTATTCCCGGAACTATAAAATCATGTACCTACAACGGCAAGCTTTATGCCATTCCTGCATTTACTGATGGAGGTCTTCTTTACTACAGAAAAGATCTTCTTGACAAGTATGGCTATAAACCGCCGACAACATGGGATGAACTGATAAAGATAGCCCAGGATGTATCAAAGAAAGAAAATATATATGGTTTTGTTTTTCAGGCTAATCAGTATGAAGGACTTGTATGCGATATGGTTGAGTATATTGCCGCCAATAACGGTGAGATAATCAACGATAAGAACGAAGTAAAGATAAATACGCCGGAAGTAATCGAAGCCATGCAGTTTATGCAGGATATGATCCATAAGTATAAGATAGCTCCGGAGTCAGTAACAACTTTCGGTGAAGAAGATGCAAGACAGGTATTCCAGCAGGGTAAAGCAGTTTTTATGAGAAACTGGCCTTACTGTAACTCAATAACCAACCTAGGCAGCTCTGAATCGGCTGTAAAGGGAAAGTATGGAATGGTTCCGATGCCAAAGGGACCCAAGGGAAAAGCAGGAGCAGCTACTTTGGGTGGTTGGAATGTATTTGTAAATCCTTTTGCTCCTAAGGACGAAAAAGAAGCAGGCGTTAAATTCGCAAAGTTCCTGACTTCTGAAGTGGCACAGGTCCTCAGGGTTATTGTCGCCGGCAACTCTCCTACCAGAATCGATGTTTACACCAATGCTGCTGCACTTAAAGCCAATGGTGACCTTACAACCTACTATCCTATAATGATAAATGCTGTTCCAAGACCGGTTACTCCATACTACGCAGAGATAACCCAGATTCTCCAGAAGGGATTCCATTCTGTTGTTACCAACAAGAGCAAGCCGGCAGATGCCGCAAAGCAGATGGAAGCAGAAATTAAAAAAGTATATCAATAGTTTAAACAAAGGAAATGTCTCCCTTTGCAAAGAAGGGAGCGTTTCTTTATAAATAACGGAGGGATTATAATGTCTTCGAGAGTTGGAAGAGATACCGCACGGGGGTTTTGGTTTGTTTTACCGGCTGTGGCTGTCATAGCCTTGGTAACCTTTTTCCCCATAGCAAGAACTTTTATTCTTTCTCTTTACAAGTACAATCTTAAATTTCCCGGTATGAAGGCTTTTGTGGGTATCAACAACTATGTCAATCTTTTTCAGAACCAGGACTTTCTAAACTCTCTTACGGTTACTGCATCCTTTACCGTGGTTGCTGTAAGTATTGAAGCTGTTGCAGGGCTTCTTATCGCATTGCTTATAAATAAAGATTTTAAGGGAAGAGGTATGGTTCGTGCTTTCACTCTTATTCCATGGGCAATTCCAACAGTCGCCTCTGCACAGATGTGGAGACTGATGTACTCTGATCAGTTCGGCGTAATAAACGATATCGCTAAAAAAACCGGTCTAATTCAGGAGTATGTCAATATAATAGGCCGTCAGCCTCAAGCTTTCTGGGCTATGGTATGCGCCGACGCATGGAAGACCATACCTTTCATGGCTCTGCTGTTATTGGCGGGATTACAGACCATACCTCCTCAGTTATACGAGGCAGCCAGGGTAGACGGTGCAAATAAGTGGAAACAGTTTTGGGCTATAACCCTGCCGATGCTCAAGCCAACGCTGCTTGTGGCTCTTATATTCAGAACTCTTGATACATTTAAGGCCTTCGATATAGCCATATCTCTGACCAACGGCGGTCCTGCTTCAAGCACCGAGCTTCTTTCGCTTTACAACTATAAGGTTATGATGAATCAGCTTAACTTCGGGATGGGCGCCACCATTTCTATTGTTATATTTATTTTTACAATGTTAATTGCTTTCCTATTCATAAAAGTACTCGGCGCAAATCCTTATGGGAAGTGATGGCATGAAAAACAGACATAAAAATATACTTGGAAAGATTTTATTTTTTACAGGTGTGGCTCTTGTAATATTTTTCATGTTTTTTCCTTTTTACTGGCTTTTCATATCATCGCTCAAAGGAGATCAGGAGCTGTATAAGATGCCGCCAAACTGGCTCGCACAAAAACCGTTATGGAATAATTACATCAAGATCTTTACAGAACACAACATAGGGAGAAATCTTCTGAACTCTCTCATGGTTTCAACCATCACAACATTGGTCAGTCTTGCCATAGGAAGTTCAGCCGCATATGCACTTGCTAAGTTTAAAATGCGCGGGAAAAATTTTGTGCTTTCGCTTATACTTTCTGTATCTATGTTCCCCGGAATTGTTATTGTTTCGCCACTTTATATTTTATTTCAGCAGATGGGAATTATAAATTCTTTCGCATCTTTGATTCTTCCGTATCTGACTTTTTCCCTTCCGCTTACTATATGGACACTGCATTCTTTTTTCCAGCAGATTCCGGACGAGCTTGTAGAGGCAGCTTCAATAGATGGAGCATCACCTTTTAAGACTTTTATAAAAATAATAA
>Ga0116184_10004467_pt1 | contig 11048 bp, 9 predicted proteins | sample AD_JPNNA5_MetaG_FD_89886 | JGI IMG/M metagenome (GOLD analysis project Ga0116184, IMG submission 89886) | Active sludge microbial communities of municipal wastewater-treating anaerobic digesters from Japan - AD_JPNNA5_MetaG | ecosystem: Engineered > Bioreactor > Anaerobic > Digestate | place...
AGAGAAAAAGGTTGCATTAGTGGCTTGTATGCATAAAATACTGACCATTCTTAATGCAATGCTTAAAAAAGGAGAGCTTTTCAACCCTGTATACTCTTGACATTCAACATAGTTACTGCGAGGAACGAAGCAATCTAAACTGTTTGCCATCGAGGGATAGATGCGGCTCACAAACACTTCGTGAATGTTGGCCAAGATTATTCTGTCTCATACGTTTTTGGTCTGCCAGGAGGTTAGATTGCTTACGAAATAGTACACTACGTGTCACAAAAGAGGTTCGCAATGACAGACTAAAGACAACTCATCACCATGCTTACCAATCTGCCGACAGGTCTTTCCACTCTGGATTTTGCTGTTCGATCAACGCAATCTTCTTAGCGCGGCTTCCCCCCTTAATCCTTTTCTCCTCAGCGATGGCACTGTACACATCATTTGTCTCTGCATAATACACCAGATATTTTGACTTATAGCGGGAAGTGAAACCTCCACCCTGACCATTCTTATGCTGCCAGATGCGTTGTGGCAGGTTGTTGGTTATGCCAGTATATAAGGTGTTGTGGGAACTGTCGGTGATGATGTATACAAAGTATGTTTTGGTCATGCGAATATTTTACTGTAGCACGGATGTTTTATCTGTCATTGCCAGCGCCGACAGGCGCGCCTGTGCCCGCGGAGTAGAGTACGGCAATCTGCCTTTATTCTTTCCTTTGCCTTACCACCCCCTCTTGGTCGAAGATCCGCGACCTGTGCCCGCAGTGAAGCGGAGGGTAAACGAAGTGTAGGGGAGTGCCCGCAGTGAAGCGGAGGGTAAACGAAGTGTAGGGGAGTGACCGCTTGCGGTGGACGAGGGTTCATCGCTCACCCACACGCCAATTCACGCAGAATATCAGGGTAGGGGCGAAGCGTCCCACCACAAACACTCCGCATCACCAGATTCCATCATCAAAGACGCTTCGCCCCTGCGACCAAATGCGACATTGGACAGTTCTGGAATTATGGACATTTTTTGTGCCCCCAACTTCCAACCAGTCCACTATTCCTTGGGCTTCCCCTGGTAGAAGATCCGTGAAGCGAAGCGAACACGAAGTGTAATGCGTAAGGGAGTGGGAGAAATAAAGGGGGGTGGAGTGGATCCAGCGACTTGCTATATCGTTTGAAAACCGATGTCCCTCAAGTATTCAAACACAGGGTCATAGTACTCAGCTTTGCGAGTGGGGTCTTCAGGGTCGCCGTTTGGCACAACGATGACCATACCCTGACGAGCACGGGTCAGTAAAACACGATAGGCATTCTTGAGGTACTTTTGTCGCTCGGGCTTATTGATGTTATTCCACCTGTCGCCTGTGAAAGACTTGTAAATCCAGTCTCTCGAGCCCATGCGGAAATCGCCATCCCAAACCACACAAGCCCAATCCACTTCCAAACCCTGTACCTGAAATTCAGTCGCTGCATCTTCAAGGTAGTAACAGGAGCGAATATCTTCCTTACCGTCCAAAAACCAATGGATAGGATCAATTTCAGCGCGAATGTCGATTGCCAAAGGTTTCAAGCGGATGGCTTGCGAAGAAACAAGCATGCCATAACGCTCAGTTCCTCGTGCTTGGTGTTTCAGCCAGTTTTTAGCGGATTGAAGGTCACGGGTAATGCAAATGGGGTATGCATCGCCGATGGCTGTTAGTGTTTCCCTGGCATTAGCAACATCCAGATCAAGCACTTGCTTGACCAACAAAGACACCTTCTCACTACGGAAAGAACGCATGGAAACCGATAGATGCAACGCCTCACTTTGATGCAGGCGATCTCGATCCTCAAAGTGATCAAGGGCTTGCAAGGCGCTGTATTCGCTATCTTTTAGTTGAGGAGGAAAGTAAATGTGCCAACCCGGGAAGTGTTTGGTAACTGCTTCAATCCAAGCTGCAATTCCGGTTTCGCCTATGTTAATTTCTTGCCCACCACCGACTAAGCAGACGATCGTAGCCCAATCCTCATGGCGATCCAGACAAGAGATAAGAAATTCAGGCTCAGATTGGCTGAAATTGGGTATGTGTTTCTTGCGAATCATGAAATTAGCTGTTTGTTGCAGGTCCCAGGCGCGTTGTGCTTCATCGAACAAGGCCACGTGCTCAAGAGGGGGTTGTTCACGATTTATGAGACATTCATCTCGGAAGTTGTGTACATTTTGGATAAAAAGGCTTACTTCTCTCTTGGCTTCCCCTTTCTTGATTGGTTTGCCTTTTTCTGCTTCAGTTTCTACTCGGTTCCTAGCCAAAGCTTCACGCAAGACTGCCACGAGCGGACCATTCCCAGAAAGGAAAACGCTGTAAAGTTCGTTCTCTTTGTCGATGTTGTTAGTCGCAATATTCAGACCGACAAGGGTCTTGCCCGCCCCCGGCACACCTGTGACAAAGCAAATCGATTTTTGATTGTTTTGTCGAGAATGGAAGATGATCTTTTCGATTTGAGCAGAGGTCTCAGTTAGATTTATTGCCGAAGCATCACTGCGGGATATTTCTTCAACTGAATGCCCAGCATAGAGCGCTTGAGCGGCTTCAACGATCGTGGGCGTCGGTTGATAGGCACCAGCGTGCCATTGTTCTTGATCGATGTCATCACCATCGCAGAAATTCAAGACACTTTCAATTACTGAATTAAGCTCCGAGGCATTTGTGAGGATGGGATACAGGACGTTGTCGTCATGGATGGTGGTTTGAATAAGCGTGCCTTGGGCAGGTGCCTGGGTGGCAATCAGGATCGGAGCGATGGTTGCTTCATGACTGGTTTCATGGAAATTTTTTAAGTCAATCGCATAATCCCAGACCTGATCAATGGCTGCAGCGTTGAAATCAGACTCACCAACCTTAAACTCAAGAACGAAGATCACTGATTTGATGAGCAAAACCACGTCAATGCGTTTCCCCATACGAGGAATGTCAAATTCGAAATAGATCTTGCCTTGGTAGCCGGGCAAGATGTTTTCAAGATCATTATTTCTCGTTCCCAAGCGAATTTTTGGGTTGGCTCATCAGGGAAAGGGGATGACATCGCCAGATGCCCGATAATCTCTTCGGTAGAGAGGGTTAAGAAGGTCGAGCAATCAGTTCCAAAGAATTAGCGAGGCATAATGATTCAAGCTGAATTATAGGGGAGTTTTTCCTTTTTGTGTGACAAAGATTGGAGATATTAAAAGATCATTTTTCTGTTATTATTGTTTTGATCTTTCAATCGATTCTGCAGGGGAGGCAGATTTGATCAATTCTTTCGTCGGGGTGACTGACAAGCATTGGTTTTCATTACTTCGATCCCAACAGGGAATCGATGAAGTTAATTTTTGGTTGCCATCAGGACGAGTCTTTAGAGCCTTAAAGCCAGGCGAGCTTTTTCTTTTCAAACTACATCATCCAGATAATTTCATCGTGGGAGGGGGTCTGTTTGCCCATTCCACCATATTACCTGTTTCACTGGCCTGGGAGGCGTTTGGAATAAAGAATGGTGCAGCCAGTCTTGCCGATCTGAGAGAGAAAATAGACAAATACCGAAGACAAGAAAGCGATCCTTATCAAGACTATCAAATTGGCTGTATATTGCTTGAGCAACCCTTCTTTTTGCCTGAAGAAAGGTGGATCCCTGCACCTGCCGATTGGCCTAAAAACATTGTGTCAGGAAAGACGTATGATCTCAGTGTTGAGCCGGGTGCAACAATTTTCCGCCAATTGAACGCACAACAAATCCAGCAAAACCTCGTCAGGGAGGTTTCTCCCAGATATGGAGAACCAGTATTGGTGCAACCCCGTTTAGGTCAGGGATCGTTCAGAGTGTTGGTTACTGATGCTTATGAGCGGCGCTGTGCAATTTCCAGCGAACGTACACTTCCGGTTTTGGAGGCTGCCCATATTAAACCCTATAGCGAGTTGGGGGAACACAAGGTTTCTAATGGAATATTACTCCGGCAGGATATTCACACCCTCTTTGACAAAGGTTATCTAACCATCACGCCTGACTTAAAAATCGAGATTAGCCGAAGAATCAGAGAGGAATTTGAAAATGGCAGAGATTACTATAAATATAATGGTCAGCCCATGCGTCCACCTCAGAATTGGATGGACAGACCCTCGCGTGAATATCTCGCATGGCATAACGAGACTGTTTTTCGGGGATAGTGTTGACTAAGAAGTAGGGCAGAATGGTGCTCTTTTCGCCACTCGGAGAAGTATTTATCGATTTGACAAACGTCTGTCAAGATTTCTACTTTCAGAAAATGTTATAAGAAGGGAAACATGGCAAATTTATTTTGGAAAACTGAAGAAAATCCTTTTACAACATTGATTCCACATGAATTTAAGACAGAAGAACAACTGGAAACTTATTTATACAAAAATCCACAACTATTGGGCGATTTAATCATAATTTCCAGGCAAACAAAAGCTGGAAATTATCGGGATATTCCAGATTTGATTGCGATAGATGCTGATAATAATGTGGTCATTATTGAACTCAAGAAAGGAGCAGCAACAGAGGATGTAATTGCCCAGGTGTTGAGATATGCAATCTGGGCAGAGACAAATCCAGATAGCATAAAGAATTTATGGCTGGAATGTCCAAATAAACCTGACGACAAACAGATAGATTGGGATTCGATCCAAATAAAAATCATGATTGTGGCTGAAGAAATACCCTCTGCCGTACTGCGATTAGTCAATCGCATAACCTATAGTGTGGAGCTCTTTGAAATATCCAGATTTATCAGCGGAAGAAACGAATTTGTCTTGGTAAATCAAAGAATCCCTGAGAACATGGCAAAAACAGTCGTTAGACCGCAAGGGGTATATGACGAAGCATATTACCGCACCAATTTTAATCCTGCGAGTGCGGACTTGTTCTTACGAACTGCAGAAAAAGTGGAGAAAATTATCCGAACAAAAGGGTGGAACCTGGAGAAAAAGCATAATAAGAACTACATAGCTTTTAAGTTGGGATTTCCCCAGGTACTTGGCGTTAATTGGATTGGATCAAAATCATTTTGTATATATTTTAAAATGCCCAGGGAGACAGCTGAATCAATTGAAATCGAAGGGCTCACCCCTTTGCGTTACGAAGAGGAATGGAATCAAATCCTTTACAAGATTGATGATGCAAATTATCCAATCGAAAAACTTATGCCTTTATTTGAGGCAGCTTATAAATATGTTTCAGGGTCCTAAGGTAATTGTTGAAATAAGTAGTTGGAGAGCGGAATGGTGCCTTTTTCACCCCTCCGCCACAGCAAGATGCAATTGATAAACTAAATGAAAGACTCACATCAATTCGGTGAAGGATTAAAAAAACGCCATGACGGGATTGATATCTCCTTTACATGGCGACCTCAGGTGAGGATTTAGCCGGATGCGTTAGCAGAGCCGTGACAACTATATATTACACCTTATTAAGATCCTTGTCAACTTTAAAGCCAATACCACAAAGAACACACTTCATTACTTTGTTCATATCATCGGGTCCAAGTATGCGTATCGGGTAATCCCGTTTTCCATTAGCAAGTATCACGTGGGGTCGGTTAATTCTCACGAGACTTAATGAGTAAAGCATATCCCCTTTAATCCACATAAATCTTGATGGAAACTTAGGAGAGTAAGGAGGATTGAACTCTATTTTGTCGTGATAATCCATGATAGTGTCTGGTTCTGTGGTTGATAAACATACAACCGTGACTAAATTAGATCTTGTTTGATATCTTGGGGAAATTACAACACAGGGTCTAATCTTTGTCATTTCGTGAGGTAGTAGGTTATTAAAATCACCAATCACTACTTCACCTCTATTTGGTGGAAATTGCATGGGCATAAGCAGATTTTACCACCTGTAACCGTCAAAACGGAAATATTTTACTCTGTTTAGTGGAAGATAGGAATAAGTAGTAATCCCTATTTGGTGACCCTGCATTGCTGCCCCCTTCATTCCCCGACACGCACGCAGAGATTGGATTGGTCAGAATTAATGCAATTGACAAACGTCGGAGTGAGGGAAAAGCACCCTTATTACACAGCTTCGCTAGTACTCCGTCCGACCTACGAAAGAATAAACGGACAAAGGACCCAGAACGCTTGCAGACCTTCCCCTTGGAGAACCCTTGACAAGTTAGGGCGGGTAGAGACCGCTCGCGGTGGATGAGGGCTCATTGTTCCCCATGATCGTGCCGGTCTCTCGACCGTGCACGGGGGTTTGACCGCCAGGTCTCAAACTATTGTAATGAAATGCAGATCGCCACGCAAAAGAGCTCGCGATGACGGAATCAAAAGCAGATCGCCACACCCTGTTTCGCGGGCACAGGCACAAAAGTAGCTCGCGATGACGGGAGATCGCTTATCTCGCCCATGCATACGATGCGGAGGGAGTAAACCCCCTCCGTACGATGGGTTGTGCACTTGAATCTGGCAAATAATGGGCATCATTGGTCTTTGCGGGGACCGCCTGCGGTGGACGGGGGTTCCATGGGGTGCAAAGTTTGCCCTCTTCAGTCTCCCACCCCCTTTAATTCCCCCTCTTAAGAGGAGGTGCTTTTGGACTCGGGGGAAGCCCGACATAGCCCTCCCTCGAGGGAGGGTCCGCGAAGCGGGGGAGAGTGTTATTGTTCACCATGTTCGTGCCGGTCTCCCGACCGCGCACGGGATCTGACCGAAGGCCTCCAGATGATGATGGACGCTCACGGCGAAAGGCTGTGCTCGGGCGGAGCCCGGCACAATCGGGTATATGTTGGGCCTAAAATACAAAGGCAGATCGCAAAACTTCGCATTGCGGCACAATTATTTGTAGGGGCGAAGCGTCTTTGAGGATTGAATAGGGTGACTGGGGACTTTTATCGGGAGACGCTTCACCCCTACCGGTGATGTTGTTGTTACATATTTGTTACCGCGTCCTGATTTGTAAAAGAATCGTAAGAATCGTAGACACAGGCTTGACTTCCAGCCCTGGACTGCGTATCATATGTTAGCACTCAATCTTATAGAGTGCTAATTCTTAAAAGCAATTAACGGAGGATACCCATGACAATATCTATGCGACCTTTAGGAAGCCGGCTCGTGATCGAACCGATCGAGCAGGAAGAAGTGACCGCTGGCGGCATCGTGCTGCCCGAAACCGCGAAAGAAAAACCCCAGAAGGGCACTGTGATCGCTGTTGGTCCTGGCGACCGTGACGAAAATGGCAAACGCATCCCGATGGATGTACAGGTTGGCGATACCGTGCTGTTTGCGAAGTATGCTGGCACCGAAATCAAATACAACGGCAAGAAACTTTTGATCATGCGCGAGAGCGACGTCCTCGCGATTCTTTAAGATTATTGGAACAAGGAGAAATAACTTATGGCTAAACAATTAGTTTTTGGAGATGAAGCACGCCGATATCTGAAGAATGGCGTTGACACCGTGGCTAACGCAGTCGCCACCACCTTAGGGCCCAAGGGACGCAATGTTGCCTTGGACCGCAAATACGGTTCCCCCACCATCACGCATGACGGCGTGACCGTTGCAAAAGAAATCGAACTCGAAGACCCCTATGAGAACATGGGCGCCCAGCTCCTGAAGGAAGCTGCCACCAAGACCAACGATATCGCTGGCGATGGCACCACCACTTCCACCGTTCTCGCGCACGCGATTGTCAGCGAAGGTCTCAAGAACCTGGCTGCCGGCGCCAACCCCATGCTGCTGAAGCGCGGCATCGAAGCTGCCTCCAAGGCTGTTTCTGAATCCATCCTCCAGCAGGCGATTGACATCACCACCAAAGCTGAGATCGGCAACGTGGCCACCATCTCCGCCCAGGACGAGAGGATTGGCACGCTGATCGCGGACGTGATGGACAAAGTCGGCAAAGACGGCGTGATCACTGTTGAGGAATCCAAGGCTCTCGAATTCGAGACGGAGTACGTGGAAGGTATGCAGTTCGACCGCGGCTACATCAGCCCCTATTTCGTGACCGACACCGAGCACATGGTTGCTGAGATCAATGAGCCCTACATTTTGCTCTATGACAAGAAGATCTCCGCAGCCAACGACATTGTGCCTCTGCTCGAGAAAATGGTCCAGGTCGGCAAGCGCGATATCGTCATCATCGCTGAAGACGTGGACGGCGAAGCGATTGCAGCCCTGGTGCTGAACAAGATCCGCGGCGTTTTGAACGTCGTGGCTGTCAAAGCCCCCGGTTTTGGCGATCGCCGCAAGGCTATGCTGCAGGACATCGCGATCCTGACCGGCGCTTCCTTGATCTCCGAAGAGACCGGTCGCAAGCTGGAAAACGCAACCATCGAAGACCTCGGCCGCGCTGAGAAGGTCACCATCGATAAAGACAACACCACCATCGTGGGCGGCAAGGGCGACACCAACGCTATCAAGGGTCGCATTGAGCAGATCCGCGTTGAGATCGAGAACACCACCAGCGATTACGACCGCGAAAAACTCCAGGAACGCCTGGCGAAGCTCTCCGGCGGTGTTGCCATCATCCGTGTTGGCGCAGCCACCGAGACCGAGCTGAAAGAAAAGAAACACCGCGTGGAAGACGCGCTCTCCGCGACCCGCGCAGCCGTTGAAGAAGGTATCGTGCCCGGCGGCGGTGTGGCACTCGTGAACGCAGTGGATGCCCTCAAGGACCTGAAACTCGACCAGGAAGATGCCCAGATCGGTGTCAACATTGTTCGCAACGCCCTGACAGTTCCGATGAAGAAGATTGCCGAGAATGCCGGCAAGGACGGGTCTGTAGTCGTGGAAACAGTTCGCCAGCGCCAGGCTGACCAGAACAATCGCCACATCGGCTTCAACGTGCTGACGGAAGTTTATGGCGATATGGTTGAAATGGGCGTGATCGATCCCGCCAAAGTCACCCGCGGCGCGCTCGAGAATGCAGCTTCGATCGCTGCCATGATCCTCACCACCGAGGCTCTGATTACCGATATTCCTGCTCCCAAAGGCTCGACTCCTGCCATGCCCCAGGGCGGTGAGATGTACTAAACCGATACGGTTAGAGAAAACGAAAAAGGCTGGTCAAACTTTGACCAGCCTTTGCAATTCTGTTTTACCTTAAAAACTGGCAGACAAAAAAGCGGCTATCAAGCCGCTAATTTTTTGTTTCGACACTTTTTACACGTGTTTAGGAGTGTAATCCAGAGCCTGGATTAGTTCCATCAGACGATTCCTGAGGGTCGGGTATGAGAGCCCGTATACTTTTTCCATACGATTAAGTTTTCCTTCGCAGGCCACAAAAGTGAGGAGGAAGTTTCGCTGCTCATCACTGAGCCTTTGGAGAGGATCCGCCTGGGGGACAAATTCCCCTTCGACGGTAACATCGCACTCGGGACAGTAATAGACCAGCACGTTCATAGGGCCTTCACAGACTGGGCAACGAATTGGTAAGTTGGACATAGTACCTCCAATATTATATAAATTTATACATAAATATTACAACTTTTCTAATTCAATGTCAAGCATCTTAAGCGACACTCTCAAATTTGTTGTCCATTTATTCTTTAACGTTCGACATTTATTGGAGAACCACAGATCTCCGCCCGTTTTGATAAACGCAGGAGGTGGGTATAATAAAGTATTGCTACCGAAGGAGAAGCCATGCCCCCAAAAATTGTTGAATGCATTCCTAACTTTTCAGAAGCCCGCCGCCCGGAAGTGGTTGATACGATCATCGCTTCAGTCGCAAGCGTCAATGGCGTACGAATTCTGGACAGTCACTCCGACGTTGACCACAATCGCACCGTGCTGACCTTCGTCGGCACGCCGGAGGCGGTCGAGGAAGCCGCCTACCAAGGCATCGCCAAGGCAGCGGAGTTGATCGACCTCAACCATCATCAGGGCGAACATCCGCGCATGGGGGCGACAGATGTGGTTCCGTTCGTTCCAATTTCGGGCGTAACCATGCAGGAGTGCGTCGAAATGGCGCGCCGGTTGGGTAAACGCGTGGCGGAGACGCTGGACATTCCGATCTATTTTTATGAAGAAGCTGCCATCCGGCAGGACCGCAAGAACCTGGAAGACATCCGGCGCGGCGAATTTGAGGGCATCAAGGAGACGATTGCCACCGATCCCTACCGCGAGCCCGATCTGGGACCCAAACGAATGGGACCCGCCGGAGCGACTGTCATAGGAGCCCGGCAACCGCTGATCGCGTACAACATCTTCCTCAATACGCCCGATGTCAGCATCGCCCAGAAGATTGCCCGGCGTGTACGCAATTCTTCCGGCGGTTTCCATTATGTGAAGGGCATGGGCGTTTTGGTGGAGGGTCTGGCGCAGGTCTCGATGAACCTTACCAATTTCCACTACTCTCCAATGGCTCAGGTGACTGAATTTGTCCGGCGTGAGGCACAGCGCTATGGCGTTGGCATTCACCACTCAGAAATTGTCGGGCTGGTGCCTTCCCAGGCGATGGTGAACGCTGCCCGTTACTACATGCAGATGGACGGGTTTGAGAGCGACCAACTGCTCGAAAACCGGCTGTATGGTATGGAAGAACAAGCGGGGGCTGCCGTAAGTAGCAAGGTTGATTTCCTCGACCAGGTCGCGGAAGGAACGCCAGCGCCTGGCGGCGGATCGGCGGCTGCCTACACCGGGGCGCTTGGCGCTGCATTGGCGCTGATGGTGGCGCGATTGACGGTTGGCAAACCCCAATACGCCGCCGCTGAAGCTGAGAGCTGGCAAGTGATCGAAGAGGGGGAGGCACTGCGCGCTCGACTGACCGAGGCGATCCAGCGCGACGCTGAAGCCTTCGACGGCATCCTGGCGGCACGGCGCATGCCTAAGGGGGATGAAGCCCAGATCGCCACTCGCAAAGAAGCCATTCGCGTAGCCAGCCTCTATGCCGCCCAGGTACCCCTGGAAACGGCACGCGACTGCGTGGCGGTACTCAGGATGACCCTGCGAATGGCCGAGATTGGCAATCTCAATTGCATTTCGGATGCCGCTGCTGGCGCGCATCTCGCCAAAGCTGGCTTTGAAGCCGCCCGTTTGAATGTGAAGATCAACTTGCAGGGCTACGAGCAGGACCCTGAAGCCCAGGCG
>Ga0116184_10004468_pt1 | contig 11046 bp, 7 predicted proteins | sample AD_JPNNA5_MetaG_FD_89886 | JGI IMG/M metagenome (GOLD analysis project Ga0116184, IMG submission 89886) | Active sludge microbial communities of municipal wastewater-treating anaerobic digesters from Japan - AD_JPNNA5_MetaG | ecosystem: Engineered > Bioreactor > Anaerobic > Digestate | place...
CAAGTCGTGAGATCTCCGCGGCCGCGCATGCGAAGAGCGCCCGCAGCATCTGCCAGGGACTGCGAGCGAGAAGGGGGGCGCGTATGACCTTCGAACGAGGCGCGGCCCTGGTGGGGGTGCTGGCCGTCGCGGTACTGGTAGGCTACGGGTCCTACCGTGTCCGCATGTCTTTGGAGGCCAAGCCGTCGCCTGAGGCCGCGCTCGCCGAGGCGCCGGCCCGGCCCCAGTCCGATACGGGGACCACCGGGTTTCCGGTCGTCCGGGCGCCCCGCAACCTGTTCCAGCCTCTGCGGCTCCAGGCCCCGCGGAGCAAGGAGCAGGCGGCGGTCTCCGCGCCTCCGACCAGTCCCCCGGTCTCAGGCGGATGGTACCCACCCTATACGATGCCGTACATCCCGCCGGCCTACGGGGGCGGGTTCGTGCCAGCCTCAGGGCTACCGGGGTCCAGTGGTGCGCAGGCGCCTCCGGGTGAGCCCAGTCCGGCCGGACCCGAGCCGGAAGGGCCCAGACCTCCGCAGCCGGACGCGGCCGAGATCGCGGTGACAGCCGTGTCGACGGGGCCTTCTGGTCCTCGGGTGCTAGTGGAGAACCTGCAGACACACCGTTCGCAGTGGGTCAGCTCAGGCGGTACCGCATTTGGCTACACGCTGGAGCGTGCCACGGGCAAGGGTGGGCTGTTCCGCAAGGGCGGTCGCTACTATGCGCTCGGGTTGGGCGACGGCAAATCCGGCAACCCGGTGCCGTCGGCCAGTCAGCCGACGGCACCGCCGGCCGAGGGCGCGCCCACGCCTGGAGCGCCGGCAGTCCGTCCGGCACCCAGCCCACCGCCGGCGGCCGCGACACCATGACCGAACTCACGGCCCCACGGACGGGGCCTGCCAGGGGCGAGTCTAGGCCAGAAGACGCAGGGAGTCAGACGTGAGCCGAACAGACAGAACCCATAGCCCAGCCCCACCGCTGGTGCTCCACTCCGGTCCCGGCGCGAGGGCCTCGGCCGGCCGGCCGAGGCGGGCGCGCGGGCACGCCCGCTCGGCCCTCGCCGTGCTCGTGCTGCTGGCGCTACCGTTGTGGGCGCAAGCCCCGCCGCCGCCCACGGCTCCGGTCACGCCCCCCGCGCCCGGGGCGGCTCCGGGCATACCGGGGGCCCCGCAGCCGGGTGGCGCACCGGGAGCACCGGGAGCGCCGGCCACTCCGGGCACGCCCGGTGGCGAGGGTGCGAAGACCGAGGGGGGCGAGAAGAAGGAAGAAGAGAAGAAGACACCGCCCAACTATGGGTTCAGCGCGGAGGAGCTGCCCGAGGACGTCAAGGCCAAGCTCGACACGATCATGCCCAAAGGCGAACCCACGCCCGAGGGCACCGTGTCGATGAGCTTCCGCAATGCCGAGGTCGCCGACTTCCTGCAGTTCCTGTCGGACCACACGGGCTACATCTTCATCCCACATACGGATCTCGCCGGTCAGGTGACCATTACATGCCCGATGCCGGTTCCCGTGGATATGGCGCTCCGGATTCTCGAGTCGTGGCTGGCGGTTCGCGGCTATGGGATGTCCGTGGATCCGGGCACGAAAATCGTCCGGATCGAGCCCTACGCGCGGGCCCGCACCCGGCGTACCGGAGTGGGGCAGGGGTTGGATCTGGCCAAGATCGGTGACGGAAACGGCTACGTGACTCAGGTCATACAGCTCATGAACACCGATGCCGGCAAGGTCAAGGACCTGATCGCTCCCCTGGTCGACAGCGAGGCCGCGGTGCTGACCGCCTCGTCGGAGCTCAACGCCATCGTGATCACCGACACGGCCGATAACGTGCGCCGCATCGTCTCGGTGGTGGCAGCGCTCGAGGAGACGGAGACCACTGAGGTCCAGAAGGTCGAGGTCATCCCGCTGGAATACGCCGATGCTCGCGTGACGGCCCAGCTCCTGACGCAGCTGTTCCAGCAGCCTCAGATATCCCAGCAGCAGATCCAACAGATGATCCAGCGGGCGGGCGGCGACCCGTCGAAGGTGAAGATCCCGGGGCAGGGACTCATCGGGCTCAAGGGCCAGGTGAAGGTCGTCTACGACGAACGCACCAACGCATTGGTGATCCTGGCGGCGGAGGAGAAGCTGGCGCTGATCCGGGACATCGTCAAGGAGATCAATCACAGCACGGCCTCGGAGATCGAGTACCGCGTGTTCGATCTCGCACACGCCGATGCGGTGCAGACGGCCGAGGTGCTCAACGAGCTCTTCGAGCAGCCCCGGGGGGGCGTCAGCAACCGCCGGTCGCTGCTTGGGGGATTCGCCTTCGGGTTCGGCTTCGGGCCACGGCGTGAGGGAGCCGAGAGCTACGGCCTGAAGGAGAACGTGGTCACGGCCGACATCCGCACCAACCAGCTCATCGTCACGGCCTCGAAGGAAAACATGCCGATCTTCGAGGAGCTGGTGAGGGAGCTGGACTCCGAGAAGGCCCTGTCCGGGCTAACCAAGACGTACAAGCTCAAGAACGCGCGTGCCGAGAACGTGGCGGAGACGCTGAGCAATGCTCTCCGTGGCCGGCGAACCTTTGGGGGCTTCCTCGGCTTCCTGTTCGGCTCTCGGAACCGCCAGGGCACTCCTCTGCAGCAACTCGAGGACATCCAGGTCACGTCGGAGACCAACACCAACCAGATCATCGTCACGGCGCCGCCCCAGGCTTTCCCGCTGATGGACCAGCTCATCGAACGGCTGGACCAACGGGTGCCACAGGTGTTCATCCGGGTGCTGATCGCGGACATCACGCTGAGCAAGGACGAGGAGTTCGGCGTCGAGTGGAACTGGTTCGTGCCCAACACCGGTGGCACCGTGGGAACCACGGGCAGCGTTGGCTTCACCGATCCGCCCCAGGACGGCATCCGGTGGGGCTTCATCTCACAAAACATCCAGGCGTTCATCTCGGCGCTTCACAGCCGGGGCAACGTGGAGATCATCTCGACCCCGCTAATCATGACGCAGGACAACGTCATGGGCCGGATTCGCGTCGGACGCCGCATCCCCGTTCTTGGCGGAGAGAGTGAGAGCAGCAGCGGGCGGATCACCAATAGCGTGGAGTACCAGGATGTCTTCATCGACCTCCGGGTGACACCGCGCGTGACCGATTCGGGCTTCGTGTCCATGGAGATCGACCAGTCCATCGACGATGTGGGGGAGAGCAGCGACCTGGGGAACCCCATCATCATCGCGCGGCAGGCATCAACGCGGCTGCTGGTCAAGGACACGCAGACCGTGGTCCTGGGGGGCATCATCAGCGAGGCGACACGGAAGCAGGTCCGCCGTGTACCGGTCATCGACAAGATCCCCCTCATCGGCCCGCTGTTTCGCAGCAAGCGCGAGGAGGTCCGGCGCAGCGAGCTCATGGTGTTCCTGACGCCCTACATCGTCACAAACGAACGAGATGCCGCGGACATCACGGCGGGGGAGGCGGGCAAGCTGACGACACCCCTGGACCTGGATACCGCGGTGCCCGACACGACCCGTTGGGACAGCCCCACACGGTCGGACGCCGCATCGGAGGCCGAGGCATTCCGGCGCGGTGAGACGGCCAAGGGGGGTGAGGCCAGATGACGCGCCGCATCGTGTTGCTGCTCATCGTGCTGGCTCTGTGTGCCGCAGCCCAGTCGCAGGGCCCCCCGGGGCCGGGGAACGATCCCGCCAAGGGGCTGGCCGCCCCCGCCCCAGGGCGCACGGGCACCCGCAACGGTGGCCCGGAAGGTGCGCCCGTCGGACCTGCCGAGGGAGCGGAACCGGCTCGAGCCCAAGAGCGCCCCAACCTGCGGGGTGTCGACCTCACGGGTGTCGAGCTGCCGCCCGAGCTGCAGGGCGTGGCCCCGGACGTGGCGGCGGAACTGCTCAAGATCTGGCCCAAGAAGCCGCCACCGCCCGACGGGAAGTTCTCCATGAGCTTCCGCATGGCCGAGATCCAGGACTTCCTGCAGTTCATGGCCGACAGTACGGGCTATGTGTTCCTCGTGCCCCCCGAGCTGACCGGCAAGGTCACCATCACCACCCAGGTGGATGTGGCCGCCGATGCCGCATTCCACATTCTGGACGCCTGGCTGTCCGTCAAGGGCTTCGGGATGACCCGGGATGACGCCGCGAAGCTCGTGATCGTCGAGACGACCAAGCGGGCCAAGACGCGCGGCTCGGAGCTGGGCACCGGGCTGGATCCCGATGCCGTGCCCGAGGGCGACCAGTACGTGACACACCTGGCGCTCCTGAAGACCATCGATGCCCAGGCGGCCGTCGACCTCCTGAAACCGCTGGTGGACGAGCAGGCGGGCATCGTGAGCGCCTCCGGCGATCTGAACGCCATCGTCATCAGCGACGCGGCCAGCAACGTACGACGACTGGTCACCGTGCTCTCGCTCCTCGAGAGGGAAGTCGATCAAACCGAGGTGCACACGGTGGCGGTGGTGCGGCTTCAGAACGCCGATGCCGGCTCCGTCGCCAACATGCTGACCCAGCTGTTCCAGACGGGGATGTCCTCCGAGCAGATGGAGGCGGCCATGAGGCGGGGGATGCCTCCGCCCGAGGCCGGCGGCATGGAGATCCCGGGCAGCACTCTCGTGGGCCTTCGGGGCCAGGTTCGGGTGGCCGCCGACGCACGCACCAACTCGGTTATCGTCCTCGCCTCGGCCGAGAAGATCGACATGGTGAAGACTATCCTGGCCAAGCTCGATGATGTGACGGGCCGCGAGGTCATTCACAAGGTGTTCACGATCGAGAATGCCGACCCTGCCGATGTTGTCGAGTCGCTCAATGAGCTGTGGGAGCAGCCCCGCGGCGTGGTGAGCAGCCGCAGTTCGCCCTTCTCGGGCTTCATGTCGCGGATGCTCATGCGTGAGGGCAAGGCGTTCTACGGACTCAAGGAGAACGTGGCGATTGCAGACACGCGAACCAGCAAGATCGTGGTGACAGCTTCGCCCGAGAACATGCCGGTCTTCGAGGCCATGGTCAAGGCCCTGGACCGCCCCAAGCCCCTCCAGAGCCTCACGCGCGTGTTCCGGCTGCGGAATGCCGACGCCGAGGCCGTGGCCACGGCCATCAACGACGCACTCCAGGGCCGGCAGGGCGGTCGCGGGTTCCTGACCATGCTGTTTGGCGGGACGGCGAACTCAGGCACGCCGCTGGATCCGCTGCGTCAGGTTACTGCCACGGCCGAGACCATCACGAACCAGGTGATCGTGACCGCATTGCCCCAGGCCTTCCCGGTCGTTGAGCGCATGATCAACGACCTCGACAAGCGCGTGCCCCAGGTGTTCGTGCGAGTCATCATCGCCGACGTCACGCTCAGCAACTCAGAGACGTACGGGGTCGAGTGGAACTGGTTCGCGCCCAACGTCGGGGGCGATGCGGGAACCTCGGGCGATGTGAGCTGGACGGCCACCGATCCCCTCTCGAGCCGTGATGGCCTGCGCTGGGGCGTCGTGTCCGAGTCCATCCAGGCTTACCTCTCGGCGGTGAAAAGCAAGGGCAACGTCCGGATCATCTCAACACCGCACATCATGACGCTCGACAACCAGTGGGGCTCCATCGAGATCGGGGAGCGGATTCCCGTCCTCACCGGGATCAGTGAGAGCACCAGTGGCCGGATCACCCAGCAAATCGAGTACCAGGAGGCTACCATCGGCCTCTACGTCATGCCGCAGGTAGGCGAAAGCGGCTTCATCTCGCTCCGGCTATACCAGCGCATCGACGATGTTGAGCGCGGCCGGGGCGATGCGAACACACCCGCGGGGCAGCCCACCTTCATCCAGCGCCGCGCCACGAGCACCGTGCTCGTGCGCGATGGGCAGACGGTCATCATCGGCGGCATCCTCCAGCAGGCGAAGCGCAAGGTCGTCGACAAAGTACCGATCCTGAGCGAGATCCCTCTCCTCGGCAACCTGTTCCGGCACAAGCGTGAGGAGAAGGGCAAGACGGAGCTGATGGTCTTCCTCACCCCCTATGTGGTGCTCGACGAGGACGACGCGGCGCGGCACACACGGGAAGAGGCGGACCAGATGCGGGTGAACGTGCCGGGCATGGACACGTCGGCCAAGAAGGAAACCCGCTGGGACAAAGAGGCTCCCGGCGAGGCCATACCCCCGTCGGCACCGGGCGCGCCCGCCGCGCCGGAGGCGGAGCCGTCGGCCCTACAGCCCGCCCCGGAACCCACCTCAGAGACGGTCCCGGCCTTCCGCCGGCCCGGCGACCGGTTGGCGTGGCGGGAGGCGGGCTAGAACCCGGGCGGCCGCCTGGCCGTCCGTTGAGGTCCCGAGGCCGCGGGAGAGGCTAGCCCGAACCGCCGCGACGCGGCAGGAGCTTCCGCGCCAGCACACGGCCCAGCGCGACTCCCTCTTCAACGCGGAACACCGTCACGCCAACGGCCAGACCGGCCAGGCCGGTGGCAATGGGCACCAGGGCCGCCGCGGCCTGGCGAGCGAGATCGCGGCTGACCGGCCACGCGCCATCGAGCGCGAGCTGTCCCGCCAGCGCGGCAGCCGCAGTGACGACCGAGGCCAACAGGCACCGGGCCATCGAGGGCAAAGAGTCGGCCAACGCGCCGCGGGCCAGCGGACGACGCCCCAGCAGGCACCACATCCCCGCGGCAACCAGGATCGCGGAGACCGACAGCGCCAGGCACAGGCCCTCAACGCCCATGACCGGCTGCAGCGCAGCTCCAAGGCCCAGCGCGACACCGACCCCCGCAACGCCGGCGTACACGGGGGTGCGCGAGTCGTTCAGGGCATAGAAGCCGCGAATGAGCACCTGCTGCGCCGACATCCCGATCACGCCGGGCGCATAGAACAGAAGGGCCGAGGCCGTGGCATCCACGTCGGCCGGCGAGAACTTCCCATGCCCGAACAAGATGTCCACCGCCGCGCGGCGCGCGACCATGAGAATCGCCATGGAGGGAATCGTAAGAAACATGACGCGTCGCAGCGCCTCGCCCAGGGCGCGGCGGTACCCGTGGGCGTCCGTGCGGGCCGCGGCCGACGCAATGGTCGGGTAGGCCGCCATGGCGGCGCCCATGGCAAATACGCCCACGGGCAGCATCACGATCCGGTACGCGTTCTCGAAATAGGTCGGACCCTCAGCCGAGACCTGGCCCGACAGCGCGCGGGCCACCAGCATGTTGATGTGAATGACCGACAGGCCGAGCGTTACGGGAGCCATGAACAGGAACACGCGCCGAAGACCAGGGTCAGTGAAGTCCAGATTGGGCCGAAACCGGGCGCCCTTGCGAACCAGCACCGGGATCTGGATCACCCACTGGCCGACGAACGCGCCGAGGGGCACGGTGAGGGCTGGCCCCTTCACCCCCAAGTGCTCACCGAGGAGCATGATGCCACCGATGACCACCAGGTTGTAGACCGTCGGCCCAACCGCCGGGGCCCAGAAGTGTTGGTAGGAGTTGAGCACCCCCATGAACAGCCCGCCGGTCACAAAGAAGACCTGAGCGGGCATCATAATCCGGGTCATCTCGACCCACGCTCGCTGGTGTTCCGGCGCGAACTCGGAGGACGGCACAAACACCTCGACCAGGCAGGGCACGAGCAGGATCATGGCCCCGACGAGCAAGACCAGTCCAAGCAGCAGGGCAGTGAGAATCGCTGAAAAGGACCGCCAGGCCTTGTCCTCCTCGCCCTTGGCGATATGCTCGCTGAAGAAGGGCACCAGCGCGCTAGCCACAACGCCACCGCCGATGAGCATGTTGACCAGGTCAGGCAGGCCGAAGGCCTGGTTGTAGGCACTGGTCATGCCCGATGCGCCAAAGCGGTAACTGAACGCCACCACACGCGCCATGCCCGAGATGCGGCTGACGAAGATGGCGCCGATGAGAATGAGACTGGCGATAACCACCTGTCGCCGCGCCGATGAGGTAGACGACTCGGGGGCTTCGGGGTCTGGCGGTGGCGACATGCTCAGGGAACGCTCCCACACCTGGCCGGCAGGCCGCGCGATTGTAGCAAGGCACCTTGCGGAGTGTCAACGTGCTCGCTATAATGCCCACTTGTCCCCGGAGCACCTTCGGTCAGGCTCGAGGCAAGCTGCTCCACCGGCAGGGCAGGGGGCGCCTATTCGTCGCTCGTCACTCGCGTGGCTCCGTGATCGCCTGCCAGGCCGGAGCCCCGAAGCGGCCGTTGCTCGAGAGAAGGACCGATAATGCCACTCAAGGGAACCGCACTCAAGCGCTGGAAGATCGAGACCCGCAATCGCCGCCGCAACCAGGCGGTGAAGACCGAGCTCAAGACGCGCATCAAGAAGGCACGGACGGCCGTCGCCAGCGGCGACGAGACCGCGGCCGAGGCGCTGAAACTCGCCCTGCGCAAGCTCGACAAGGCCGCCACCAAGGGCGTCATCCACAAGCGAAACGCCGCCCGCCGCAAGTCGGTGCTCCAGCGCCTGTACAACAAGGCACAGCAGCAGCCTGCGAGCGAGACAGGCGCCGAGTAGGCGCCCGTTCGCGGCCTAGGCTCCCTCGCCCAGACCCAGGGCCCGGCACAGCTCCTGACCGAACTCCTCGGCCGCATCTGGGCCATCGCCAGTGATGATGCGGCCGTCGACCGCCACATGGGTGCTCGGGGGAGCGAGCCTCGCGCCGCGCTTCGAGAGCTCGTCGCGACAGTCGGCCCATACCACGGCCTGCTTGCCCTCGAGCACGCCCGCGCGGGCCAGAGTTACGGGCGCGATGCAGATGGCCGCCAGGACCTTACCGGACTCGACGGTGCCCCGGCACAGGTCATGGGCCACCTTCGAGTCCCAGTAGTCCTGGGCTCCGGTCCCACCGACGAAGACGATGGCGTCGTAGTCGCCGGGCGAGATCTCGTCGATGGTGCGGCCTGCCTGGACCGTGGCACCCTTCATCCCCTTGGCCTCGCCGAGGGCCGTCGAGACCACGTCAACGCGGGCACCCGCCTTCTCAAGGGCCTGTTTGGGCGCGAGGAGTTCCTCGTCGCGAAACCGGCTATGGGCGATGATCATGGCGACCGTGGGTTGCGATCCCCCGGTGTGGGCCGCCCTCGGGACGGGAGTGCCGGCCTCGGCCGGGCCGGGGCCAGCGGACGGCGGCGCGGGTTCCTCCCGCTTGGCACAGCTGGTGAGCATCGCGAGCACACCCGTGGCGAGCAAGCAGCGAACCATGGGTCACACCTCCGGGACAGCGAGAACCATGCGCTACCCCACGACGTTATCACCAAGGCGGCATGGTGTGAAGACGCTCGCCACCATCTGGCCCACGTCGGGCGGAGTGCTGACCCCGGGGGACCGGTAAGTGATGGACGACCCGATCCGCCGCATCCGGCTCAGTATCGACGGCGCCGTTCAGGGCGTGGGATTCCGCTTCTTCATCAGCCGCCATGCCCAGGATCTCGGGCTGTGTGGCTACGTGCGGAACATGCCCGACGGCAGTGTCGAGATCGTGGCCGAGGGCGCCATGAGCCGTCTGCGCCAGCTGGCCGAGCGCGCGGAGCGCGGTCCCTCCATGTCGAGGGTCACCGACGTCGACCTCGAGTGGGGACCAGCCACCGGAGAGTTCAGCGGGTTCGACATCCGTCGCGGCCCCCTGGGGCGCTAGTCACGGCCGAATGGCCCCCCGGATGGCCGCGATGAGCACTTCGGCCGGCGGCCGGACCAGGCACACCCGCTTGATGACACCGTCGGCGCCGATCGCCACCACCGCCGGTGTCTCACCCACTGCATAGTCCGCCCAGGCCGCGGCACTACCCGGCGCGCCCTCGATAACCGTGAGCACGTTGGCGTCTTCCGCGAACGCCTTCTTAACATGGGCCAGCAGCTCGGCAACTTCGGATGCCTGGACGTCGCGAGCCCTCTGGAAAAACACGACCGTGGGCCGTTCGGACTGGAGCGCGTACGAGAGGATCTCGGTGCTCGCGACCGCACGCTTGCCCACCAGTTCGGCGCTACCCTCGGGGGTCTCGCCCTCGCCGAGGAGCTGGGCCGCGGGCGGCGGCGCCGGGGCCGCGAGCAGCGCCTCCAGGCACGCGGCCACCTCGCCCTCAGACGCGACACGTGGGAACACATGGCGCACCGCGCCCCCCGAGTCGGCGATGACCAGAACGGGAACGGCGCGCACGCCAAACTCGGAAAAGGCCGCGACGGCCTCCGGCGTGCCGTCGCGCACGAGCTCAATAGCCACCGACGCGCCCCACCGCTGCCGCAGGCGCTCGAGAACCTGAACCTGCTCCCGACTGTAGCGGCCCCAGTCGGCGTGGAACAACAGGGCCACGGGCCGGCCCGCCGCGACGGCTTGCGCCACGGCCGGAGTCACCAGAGGCAGGGCCCGCCCCGTGAGCTGCTCCACGGGCGTGCCTGGCCGCGCCGGACTCGCCCCCGGCGCCGTCGCGGGCGGCGGCGCCACCCCTCCGGCGGCCAGAACCCGATCGAGGGCTGTGGCAAGCGCCTCGGCCGTGACCGGCCCCTCGAACACCGTCGCGATGCGCCCATCGGACCCGATCACACACAGGCTCGGAATGCGCTTCACGCGGTAATCGTCGAAAACGGGATCCCCGTCTTCCGTCTCGTTCCAGACGCGGACCACGGCCATGCAGCGCTCATAGCGAGGGAGCAGGGCGTTCAGAACCAGATCCTGCTTCACCCGATCCGGTCCGGCGTCACCGGCGAAGTCCAGCAACACGGGCCGACGGCCCTTGACGGATTCGGCCAATGCGGGAGTGCTGGCCGGGGCGGGCTGGCCTACCGATTCGGCGAAGGCGACGGGAAGCGGCTCCGCCCGGCCGACTCCCACCACTACTGCCACGGCGACCGCCGCCCAGGGCCCAGAGCGCATGACCCATGCCATCATGTGAGGTCACCCCCGGTGCCGGTACTCGGCTCGCCCTCGAACCGGTCGCCCACGGCCACGCGGTAGCCGTTGGCGAAGGCTCGCGCATCCATGACCCGTCCTCCGGCCGGCTGGAGCCGGGTCAGAAGCAGGTCGCCCTCGCCACAACGGACCCGCAGACCCTCGCGCGTTACGGCGACCACCGTGCCCGGTTCGGCCGAGACCTGCGCGTCGGCCTCGAG
>Ga0116184_10004471_pt1 | contig 11042 bp, 7 predicted proteins | sample AD_JPNNA5_MetaG_FD_89886 | JGI IMG/M metagenome (GOLD analysis project Ga0116184, IMG submission 89886) | Active sludge microbial communities of municipal wastewater-treating anaerobic digesters from Japan - AD_JPNNA5_MetaG | ecosystem: Engineered > Bioreactor > Anaerobic > Digestate | place...
GCAAACCGCTGGTCGGGCCCCAATTGCTCAGCCAGGTCGATGCGGTAGTCCGGGTTGTATGGATCGAGCCTCACGGCGGTGCGGAGCTCCTCCCGTGCGCGCACGGCGTGGCCCTCGGCGGCCAGCAGCAAGCCGAGGGCATGGTGTGAGCCGGCGTAGGAGGGCACGAGCTCGATAGAGCGCAGGAGCGCGGCCCGGGCCACGCCGGGTTCGGAGGCCGCGGTGACCGCCGCGAGGAGCTGCCACAGAGCATTGTAGGCTGGGTCGATGCGGATGGCTCGGCGGAGCGCCGCGGCGGCACCGGGTCCAGCGGAGCCGCGGGACAACGGGGGCTCGCCGCCTTCTCTGAGTATGGCCCTCTGCTCGGATGCCAGCCCGATCTGAGACACGACGGACCATGCCCACACGGTGCGGATGACTCGCTGGCCGGCCAAGGACAGCGGCAGCAGCACCAGAAACGGGGCGAACCAGGCCAATGGGCGGGGCACGGCCCACGGTCGACGCTCCGATGAAGCGGATACGGCGAGGCCAAGTATTAGCAGGCACGCCGGCTCAGTGGCCGGGTTGGCGAGCGAGCTGTTGAGGAGGCCGTTGGCGCACCAGCCAATGAGGGCGGCCGAGACCGCGACGGCCAGCCCGCGCCCCTCGAGGGCGCTCCGGCGGATCGCCGGCATGAGGCATGTGCCGACCAGGGCGATGGCAAGAATGAGCCCGGGGACGCCCGTCTCGGCCAGGGCATCCATCGCGTCGTTGTGGGCGTCGGCGGGTATCGCCAGCGCGTAGGACTCGCGGGAGTCAGGAGGCCTGTGGGAGAGGTACGCGAGCTGGAAGTTGCCGGGCCCGGCACCGAATGCCGGGGACTCCTGGGCTATGCGGGCGCAGGTCGCCCACATGAACAGCCGGTGTGGCATCGAGCTGGACTGGGCCGGGTCAGAGACGGCCGCAAGGGCCAGAGCGGGCACCAGGAGCACGGCGAGGGCGGCCAGCACGGAGCGGAGCCGGGCCAGTCGGTCCGGGGGAGCCGTGCCGCCGACGAGCGCCCAGGCCGAAGCCGCTGCCAGTGTGATCGCCAGGGCTGCCCCGCGCGAGCCCGTGGCTAGGGTGCCGCCCAGGCACAGCAACCCCGCCGCCCTGTGCAGCCACCTGCGGGGCCCGTCGCGCCATGCCCGCCAGACGGCCAAGGGTGTCACCAGAGCCAGGTGTGCACCCAGTGTGTTCTGGTCGCGCAGCGTGTAGCAGAACTGGCCCGGCGTGACGCCAAGAGCCCACAGGGCCAACCCGAGGGCCGCCGCCGCGGCTCCCGACAGGGCCAGCAGACTGGCGATCTGCTTCGCAGCCGTTTGGCTGGAGCGCCCGGCGACGAACCAGGCGCAGGCGGCGACTCCGTGCCCGATCACGCGGTGGACGGCGAGGTGCCTGTCTCCGGCCGCCAGCACACAGACGGCGCACCAGACCAGCCAGACGGCCGCGATGAGAGCTGGCCGATCGAACTGCCTGGCCCCGGGTGCGCCGCATGCCCGAGGTATGGCCCACACGGCTAGGGCCGGCAACACGATCAGGAGGGGAACCGCCCGCGCGAGCGGCCCAGGCAGGACTGCCGCATGGACGGAAACACACGCGGCAGCGATCACCGCCAGCTCGACACGCGAGAGAGTCGAGCCATCGACTTGCTCGGCCAGAGGGTTGCCCATCGGGGGCACGTTCGGTCCAGCGCCGAGGCCAACCTGCGCCATGAGTGCCGCCGACAGGTGCGTCCGGTTGCGTTGGCGTTGCCAGGAGGTTGTGTTATACTCCGGCCGCTCTCGACAGCCCCGGGGTTGAACTCCGTCGCCGCCGAATCCGCTGGTGCCTCCGGTGACGCAGCGCCGATGGCCCGTCCCCGAGGCAGACCTCACTCCCCGTCTGCGCGTCGCGAGTCTTGCCATGCTTGTCGGGGGGGGCAGAGGATGGTGGGCTCGAGCCTTGGCGTGCCAACGAACACTGCGCGGACCGGTGCGTCTGACCGGTGTGGCGCTGCACTCGGGTGTGGACGCGGCGGCGGAAGTGCTGCCCGCTCCGCCGGGGACCGGCGTCGTGTTCCGGGTGCCGGGGCGTGGGGCGCAGTGGGTCGACATCCCAGCCAGCCTGGCTCATGCCGGGGAGAGCCCTCGGAGCACATCCCTGATCCAGGACGGCCACCGTGTCGACATGGTGGAGCACTTCCTGGCCGCACTCTATGGCATGGGGATCGACAACGCGTTCGTGGTGGTAACGGGTGGCGAACCTCCCGCACTGGACGGGTCGTGTCAGCCTTTGGTGGATGCGATCAGCGAGGTGGGTGTGGAGGAGAGCGCGGCACCGCGCCGGGAGCTGAGGCTGGACCGGCCCGTGTACGTTGCCGCGGGCTCAAGCCACGCCATGGCCGTGCCCGGCGAAGGGCTCAGACTGTCGGTGGGCACCGACTTTCGTCCCCCCGTCGGGCGCTCGGCGGTGGACCTGGTACTGGACCCGGAGTCGTTCCGGTCGGAGTTGGCGGCGGCGCGGACGCCCGGGTTCATCGACGAGTGGAACGCCCTCAAGGGGGCAGGACTGGCGCTGGGGGCGTCCGAAGACAACGTGCTGGTTGTCCTCGAGGACGACTTTGGTGTGCCTCCTCGATGGCCCGATGAGGTCGGGCGGCATAAGGCCCTCGACCTGGTGGGCGACCTCGCTTTACTGGGGGCTCGCCTGCATGCGTGTGTAATCACCATGATGGGTGGACATGCGCTGAACCGCGCTCTCGTGCGGGAGATACAAGGGACGGTGAGCCTGGTTGAGTGAGTCAGCCCAACCTGCGGCATCCGCGGGAGAGGCGATGGAGGGACAGGGCGACGGGCCCCCAGCAGTCCTCTCGCTGAACACCGTGGGTATCATGGGGAGCTTGCCCCATCGGTACCCGTTCCTGATGGTGGACCGGATCCTGGAGGTGGAGCCGGGGAAACGCGCCGTCGGGCTGAAGAACGTCACGGTGAATGAGCCATTCTTCACAGGCCATTTCCCGGGCCAGCCGATCATGCCCGGTGTGCTGATACTGGAGGCGATGGCCCAGGTGGCGATCTTCATGGTGAAGAGCCTGCCGGGCTACGCGGAGCGCCTCGCCATGTTCACAGGGATCGATAACGTGCGGTTTCGGAAGCCGGTGGTGCCCGGCGACCAGCTGCTGATTGAGACTCAGATGGTTCGCCAGCGCGGTCACGTGGGAAAAGTGATCGGCTATGCCCGGGTAGACGGCGAAGTCGCTTGCGAGGGTGAGATCATGTACGCTCTCGCGCCGCCGGGGTATCCCTTCGAAGACGGAGAGGCAACATGAGCCGGATCGATCCCCGGGCGGTCGTCGACCCGAAGGCATGTATCGCCGAAGATGTCGAGATCGGCCCGTTCTGCGTAGTCGAGGGCGACGTGGTGCTGGACCGAGGCGTCCGGCTCCTGTCGCATGTCGTGGTCCGCGCTGGGACGCGGATCGGCGAGGGTACTGAGGTCCATCCGGGTTCGGTCCTGGGTGGCGAGCCGCAGTCGACGGGCTATCGCGGCGAGCGGTCGCAGTTGGTCATCGGCAAGCACAATATCATCCGCGAGCATTGCACGCTGCACCGGGGGCTCGGCGAGGGCGCTGTCACGCAGATCGGCGACCACAACATGATCATGGCGTATGTGCACATCGCTCACGACTGCCGGGTCGGGAACCATGTGGTGCTGACCAGCCATGCGGGCATGGCGGGCCACGTGACGGTGGAGGACCATGCCTTCTTCGGTGCGATGTCGGGTGTGCACCAGTTCTGCCGAGTGGGTAAGCTGGCCATGCTGGGCGGGTACACGAAAGTGGTGCAGGATGTTCCGCCGTTCATGATCGTGGACGGCCGGGACAAGCGCACGGCCCGAGTGGTGGGCCTGAACGTCACCGGCTTACGCCGCGCGGGGGTCCCTTCGGAGTCGAGGAACGCCCTCAAGGCCGCCTACAAGCTACTCTTCCGGTCGGCACTGAACACCACGCAGGCGATCGAGCGCGTGGAGCTCGATGTGCCTCCCTCGGCCGAAGTCGAGTATCTGGTGGGCTTCCTCAAGCAGCAGAGAGATGGGCGGCTGGGACGCGGGCTCGACCACGCCCGATAGCCCGACCGGATCGCGCGTCCTCCGGCCGGCGTCCGGGGGCTCAGTATGAGTGACTTCTCGGGGGCGGCTGGACCCGATCTGGCTCCTCCCCCCTATCGCGTGCTGTTCTCGGTGGGGGATCCATCGGGCGACGTGCATGCGGCGCGGGTCGCGGCGGAGCTCAAACGGCGTCGCAGCGACATCTACTTGTTTGGCTTCGGCGGCCCCCGCATGGCCAGCGCCGGAGTCGTGCTCTCCCATGACAACCGTGGGTGCTCGGCCATTGGGGTGCTCGAGAGCCTTCGCCTCGTACCGCGCATGCACCGCATCCTCGCCGCGCTGCGCCAGATCCTGCACACGACACCCCCAGACTTGGTGGTGCTTGTGGACTACGGCGTCTTCAACCTCCGGCTGGCCGTCACGGCCAAGTCGGTGGGAGTCCCGGTGCTGTACTACATCCCGCCGGGTTGTTGGGCGCGAGACATGCTGCGGGTGACGGAGCGCGTGGCCCGCTGGACCGACCACGTAGCCACGCCATTCCCGTGGTCGGCCGGGCTTCTGACCCGGGCGGGCGCCCATGCGACTTTCGTCGGGCACCCGTTGCTCGACGGTGTGGAGAGCCAGCCGAGCCGAGAGGAGGCGCGCCACCGAGTCGGTCTGGGGGGCGATGAGAGAGGGTTGGCGATCCTCCCCGGGAGCCGGGGGCATGAGATCCGGCACATCCTGCCCTTGATGCTCCGCGCGGCCGCGCTGGCGAGGGGACAGAGGCCGGAGCTCGTTCCACTGGTGTCCCACGCTCCGGGGAGTGATCGGGTCCCGCTCCAGAGGGCGGCGTCGAAGCTGTTGCCGGAGGCGCGCTTCGTCGAGAGCACCGCCGACCTGCTGCGTGCGTCGGACGTTGGCTTGGTGAAATCCGGGACCATCACACTGGAGGCGGCTTTGGCCGGGCTGCCCATGGTGGTCACCTATGCGGCCTCACCCGTGGCGGCGCTTCAGTGGCATCTCCATGCGGCACGCCGGGTGAAGTACATTGCGATCCCGAACATTCTGGCCGACCGCGAGGTGGTGCCGGAGCGGTACGGTGCGCAAGGGCGCCCCCCCGACCTTGCGCGCGAGGTTCTGGCCCTCTACGATGATCCGGCTCGACGCGAGGCCGTCCGATCGGACTATGCCGGCCTCGCCGCCCAGCTCGGACAGCCCGGCGCGAGCCGAGCCGTGGCCGATCTTGTCGAGGCGATGCTCGATCAGGCCCAGCGAGCGAGGACTGCGGGCAACGCCCGGTCTCGCCAAGCATCCGTAGCAGATCCCTGGAGACGGTAGCCATGTCCCGGCAGATGGCCGCGGCGCAGGACTTCGTGGCCACCCAAGGCGGTTCGACTCGCGCGGCTGATCGGCTCAGTCGGGACGCGCTTGGCCGGTTCTATCAGTACGTACGGCCGTACCGACACGTTCTCGTCGCTGCGGTCATCAGCATCGGTCTTGCCGCCGGGCTCCAGATGACCGTCGTGTACCTGTCGAAGACGATTCTCGATGTGGGGCTCGTCACCGGCCGTGGCGTGGGTGAGTCCCTCCACGGGATGCGGTCGGCCGCGCTCACGATCCTCGCGGTGGGCCTGCTGTTGGCCGCGGCGGAGTTCGGCCAGATCTTCCTGTCAAGCACCGTCGCCCTGAAGGCGGTTCGCGATCTGCGGACTGCCATGTTCCACCGCCTACATACGCTCCCACTGGCCTACTACGACCGGGCGCGTTCGGGCGAGCTGATGTCGCGCCTGGTGAACGACACTTACGTTCTGCAGACGGCGCTGTCGGTGGATGTCCCATCATTGGTGGCCGCGCCGGTAGCGGTGGCGGCGGGGCTCGTCGGCATGTTCATGCTGAGCTGGCGTGTCTCGGCGGTGGCCCTACTCGTCGTGCCGGTCATCGCAGCACTGATGTGGCAGTTGGGTCGGCGGATGCGGCGCATCGTCGCGGAGATTCAGGCCAAGGTCGGCGACCTGCAGTCGGTGCTGCAGGAGTCCGTGTCGGGCGTTCGAGTGGTGAAGTGCTTCGGCATGGAGCGTCGTGAGGCCGAGAGGTTCCTGAGGGAGAACCAGGGGCTGTATCAGCGTGGCCTCCGCGCGGCGCGCGTGAGCAGCATCTTTCGGCCGCTCGGCGAGTACGTCGGTATCGCCGGGTTTGTGTCGGTGGTCATGACCGGCATGATCGAGATCTCCGCGGGGCGCCTGCTTCTGAGCGAACTGGTCCCGCTAGCTCTGCTGATACAGCGCGTCGCCACCGCACTCAACAAGGCCGGGCGGGGCGCGGCCATGCTCCAGCAAGCGAGCGCCATATGCGAGCGGGCGTTCGAACTGCTGGACACGCCCCCCGAGGAGCCGGATCCGCCGGATGCGGTCGAGCTGCCCCAGGGCCCCGGGCACGTGGCGTTCGAGGAGGTGCGCTTCGCCTACTCGCCCGGCGAGCCCATACTCGACGGCATCAGTTTCGAGGTGCCACCAGGTCGGCGGGTGGCTGTCGTCGGCCCCAGCGGCGCCGGCAAGTCCACGATCGCCAACCTCTTGCCGCGCCTCTACGAGGTCACCGAGGGGCGCATCGTCGTGAACGGCCACGACATCCGGCGAGTGACGCGTGCATCCCTGCGGTCTCAGATTGGCGTCGTCCTGCAGGACACGTACCTGTTCTCCGGCACGATCCGTGAGAACATCCTCGTCGGGCGGCCCGAGGCGTCGGAGGCAGAGATGCTCGAGGCCGCGAGGTCCGCCCATGCCGACGAGTTCATTCGCGTGCTGCCCCAGGGGTACGACACGCCGGTGGGAGAGCGGGGGGTCACGCTCAGCGGCGGTCAGCGCCAGCGTGTGGCCATTGCCCGGGCCCTTCTACGCGACCCACGGATCCTCATCCTCGACGAGGCAACCTCTTCCCTCGATTCCGAGTCGGAGGCGGTCGTCCAAGCGGCACTCGAGGTACTAATGGCGGACCGAACGACTCTGGTCATCGCCCACCGGCTGTCGACCATCTCGGGAGCCGACGAGATCCTGGTGCTGGACCAGGGGCGGATCGTGGAGCGGGGCACACACGAGAGCCTTCTGGCGGGCGACGGGCAGTATGCGGCGCTGTGGCGCATCCAGTCTGGAGACCGCCGGGTCCCGTCGCCCGGCTCGATGCAACCATGACGGCAGACAGCTCCAGTGGCAGCGCGGAGCATCCGCAGCGCGTGGGTGGCGCGCAGTGGTGGTACCGGCTCGGGCTGGCTGCGCTCGCGCCCGCCCTCTGTGGCTTCTTCGCCCACCGGATCACGCTGGGAGGCAAGCCGACCGTCGGCCTCAGAGAACGTCTCGGCTGGCTTCCAGAGAGCGTGGTTGCGGCCTGCCGCCGGTCGCCGGGTGACCGGATGGTGTGGATTCATGCCGTGTCGGTCGGAGAGGCCGTTCCCGCCCAGGCTTTGGCCGCCGCCATCCAGTCGATTGACTCCTCGGTGAGGATCGTGGTCTCGAGCACGACCCCTGGCGGGCGTGAGATGGCCCAGTCGCGCTTGCCATTCGCCTGTGCCTTCTTCTACCTGCCCTACGACCTGCCCTGGTGCGTCGAGCGCACCCTGGACGCCGTCTCTCCGGATGCTCTCGTGATCATGGAGACTGAGCTGTGGCCCAACCTACTGGCCGCGGCTCGAGAGCGGGGGATCCGCACCATGATCGCCAACGCACGGATCTCCGACCGAGCCTTCGGCCGATTCCTGCGCTTCAGGTGGCTCTACCGCTGGGTGCTCTCCAACGTGGATCTTGTGGCCGCCCAGTCCCCCCTGTGCGCCCAACGTTTCCTCGATCTGGGCGCACGGCCCGGGCGCGTGCAGGTGCTGGGCAACCTGAAGTTCGATGAGGCAAGGCCCGACGTGTCCGAGGACCAGTGCCGGGAGCTGCGAGGAAGGCTCGGGTTCGACGAACGCGACCTTGTGCTGGTGTTCGGATCGACCGCGCCGGAGGAGAACGAGGCGTTACTGGACGCTTTCGCCGTCATCCGGGCCGAGGAAACGCGCGCGCGCCTCATTATGGCACCGCGGCACCTCGAGCGCGTTCCCGACTGCGTTCGGGCGGCAGAGCAGCACGGATTCCGCACGATCTTGAGGTCACAGCTCCCCGCCGACGGCGACAACGATCGCATTGTCGTGCTCGACACCTTCGGGGAGCTGGCCACTCTGTACGCGTTGAGCGCCGTTGCCTTCATCGGCCGGAGTCTGGTGCCTCTGGGCGGAGGAAACCTGCTTCAGCCTCTTGGATTCGCCGTGCCGGTCGTGTTCGGACCTCACATGGAGAACTTCCGAGAGGCGGCTCGGTCGGCGCTCGAGGCCGGCTTGGCTTTCGAGGTGGCGTCGTCGGGCGACCTGGCCGAGGTCTGCTGCCGCTTGCTCCGGTCACCGGACGAGCGCGCCCGGATTGCGGAGCGGGCACCGGCATTTCTGGCGGACAACGCGGGGGCGGCCGGCCGCCATGCTGAGGCTTTGGCGGGCTTGCTTGGTTGGTGTGGGACTGAGGCACAGTGAACCTGGCTATGCAGTGGGTCGAGCTGGTGGAACAGGGGCCGCGGAACGCCCAAGGCCGGCTGGCGCACTTGTGCCTCCGCGGCATGTCGGTGTTCTATGGCTTGGCACTTGATGCCAACCTCGAGCTCTACCGGCGGGCCATACTGAAGCGACACCCAGCGGGCCTCCCGGTGATCAGTATCGGCAACCTCACACTGGGTGGCACCGGGAAGACGACGTTCACGCAGATGCTGGCCCGGCAGCTTCTGGATCTCGGTCAGCGCCCCGCCATCCTCCTGCGGGCCTACAAGCGAGGCCTCCGCGATCACTGCGACGAGTATGAGGTCTACCGGGCAGGACTGCCGGAGGCGGTTCAGATCCTCGAGGGCCGGAACCGAGTGGCCTCGGCAGCCCGCGCGCGGTCCGAAGGTGCCACCGTCGCCCTGTTGGATGATGGGCACCAGTATCTGAAGCTCTCCAAGGACCTCCGCATCCTTCTGTTCGACTGCACTCAGCCCCGGCATCTCGATCGCCTGTTCCCCGCGGGAATGCTGCGCCAGCCTCTGAGCCATGTCGCCACCGCGGACCTGGTAGGCCTGACACGGTGCGACCAGGCGGGGCCGGAAGCAGTCGCCCGGATGCGCGCCCGATTGCGGAGCGCGGGCGCGCAAGGGGATTTCGTCGAGTGCGCCCATCGCCCCACTTGCCTTGTCGACGGGCGCACCGGCGAACGGCTGGGGGCCCGGGAACTGGCCGGCCAGCGCGTCGTGGCAGTGAGTGGCATCGGGAACAACGAGGCCTTCGGACGGACTGTGGCCTCGCTCGGCGTTGAGGTGGCGCGACACCTCCGTTTCCCCGACCACCACGCGTTCTCAGCGCGCGACGCCGACCACATCACCGCCGAGGTGGAGTCCCGCCAAGTGTCGTGTGTCGTGACGACCGCGAAGGACGCCCCACGGCTGGCCCCAGTGTTGCGCCGTGTCGACTTCGTGGCTGTCCGGGTCGAGATGGAGATCCTCTCGGGGGCCGAGCTGCTGCGGGCGCGGCTGTCGTCCATCGGGCTAACGCCTGGAGAGCCTGGTGCGGCCCATGCCTGACCGCGACCTGGCTGCCCTTCACGCCTATGCCGACTGGCGGACCCGCCGGACGCGGGCGCTCCTGCCCTGGCTGCGGTTGAAGGCGCTGACGAGGGGCCCGCAGGGCCGTCAGCGCCTGTCCGCAGGGCTAGGCCACGTGACGCCGGGCTGCATGTGCCCCAGATCGTGCCGGCACCTGGTCCTGTACTGCCACAACATCGGCGAGGTGCGTACCGCGCTGCCCCTGGTGGTCGGGCTGCGGAAGCGCGATCCCATGCTGCGCTACGTGGTCTGGGCCAAGAGCGTCGCGGCTTTCGAAGCAGCACCGGGCATCCTGCCCGAGCCGTGTGCCGTGCTGTACGCACCACTCGACGGGACCCAGGCTGTCCGGCGCGCGCTGGAGAGGTGCCGCGCCTTGGCCCTCGTGATCCTCGAGGGTGACCTACGCCCGACGATGGTCTGGGGGGCCCGCGAGGCAGGCATCCCCACCGCTTTCGTGAGTGCCGGCTTATCGCCCGTGGAGATGGCCCGCCACCGTGGGCACCGGGAGGGCCAGAAGCAGATGCTCGAGGCCCTCGACCTCTTGGCCCTCAAGAGCGAGGCCGACGCGCAGCGCGCCATCGAGTTGGGGGTCGACCGGGGCCACGCCTGGGTCTCCGGCAACTGCCGCTTTGACGTGGGACGACTGGATCTGACGCCGCCTCGAGGACCACTCGTCGAGTTCATCGAAGGGGCTCGCCTCATCGGACGAGTGGTCATGGTGGCCGGGAGCACATACGGGCGGGAGGAACGCTACCTGGCGGAGGTTCGCAGCGCCCCCCGTCTCGCCGGGTCTCTGCTGCTAGTGGTTGCGCCCCGCAAGCCCGGGCGAGCGGACGAAGTGCTGGCGACCTTCAGGCGCGCCGGCGCGCGCGTCGCGCGCCGCACGGAGCTCGGCACCGGTTCGGGGCCTCTCGATCTGCCGGCGGACGTACTGGTGCTCGACACCATGGGAGAGCTGCTCACCACCTATGGACTCGCCGACGTCTGCTTCGTCGGCGGGAGCCTGGTCAACAAGGGCGGGCACAACCTCATCGAGGCTGCGGTCCACGGTAAGCCCGTGCTCTTCGGCCCGAGTCTGTTCAACAACGCCGACATTGCGGCCCGGCTGCTCGAACTCGACGGGGGCATCTGCGTGCGCTCGGTTGGCGAACTCCGAGAGCACATGGTGCGGCTGTTGCTCGATGGGCCTCTCCGGACGAGCATGGGCCGGGCGGCTCGTCAGGCCGTGGCCGAGAACGAGGGCGCGGTCGCGCGCACAGTCGACCGGCTGCTGCCGCTGATCGGGGGGAAGACGGTTGCGGCAC
>Ga0116184_10004474_pt1 | contig 11039 bp, 11 predicted proteins | sample AD_JPNNA5_MetaG_FD_89886 | JGI IMG/M metagenome (GOLD analysis project Ga0116184, IMG submission 89886) | Active sludge microbial communities of municipal wastewater-treating anaerobic digesters from Japan - AD_JPNNA5_MetaG | ecosystem: Engineered > Bioreactor > Anaerobic > Digestate | place...
AAATACCTAGCGATTACCGAATCACCCTGCAGACTTTCTTCCGGAAGATCATGGATTGTAATACGACATTCCCGCGATAGGGCGGCAATCGAATACCAGTAGGAAGCTGAGCTCCAGTCGGGTTCGGCGGTGATTTCCGTTTCCCGGTATGGCTGGGGATCAATGCGGATAAGGTTCCCGGAATACGTACTTTCTATCCCTGCCATTTTCATAAGCCGCAGAGTGAGCTGTATATACGGTTGGGAAATTATTTTTCCGGTAAGTTTCAGGGTAAGTCCATGAGGCAGAACCGGGGCAATCATCAGCAGGGCACTGATAAACTGACTGCTGGTACTTCCATCAATTTCAACTTCCTGTTTCTGAAGTCTTTTGCCTCTGATTGTCAAGGGTGGAAACCCTTCATTTTCAAGATATCCGATATCGGCGCCCAGTTGACGAAGTGCCTGCACGAGTTTTCCAATGGGGCGCTGGCACATTCGTTCCGACCCCGTAAGTACATATTCTCCTTCTGTTACAGCGAGGTATGCAGTAAGAAAGCGCATGGCCGTTCCGGCATTTCCTATGTTGATCTCCCGCTTGCCCGGCTGAAGAGCGTCTCTGAGAACCATAGTGTCGGCACTCGAAGAAAGATTCCGGATGCGTATTTTGTTTCCGCTCAGTGCATTCATGATCAGCAGCCGGTTGCTGATACTTTTGGAGGACGGAAGGTTGATATCGGCTTCTATCCTTCCTTCAGGGGCCGTTACTCTGATAATTTTCGCTTCCAAAGGAAATAGATGATTAAGAGAACAGGAGGTATGGCAAAGATAATGTTTCCTGCTTCACAATGAAAGAGGGAATATCCTTTCCCTCCATCGGTCGCGAAACATAAAATACGTAAAAGTAACCTCTGGTATAAATAAAAAAACTATTTTAGGGTCATAATTTTCGGATATGACCATTGACCTTCAGCGTACAGCCATTAAAATCCGTCTTCGCGGTCTTCTTATGGCCGTTGTGTTCGTATGTCTTGTATGCGTGGTGCTTTTTCTGGAAGTTTTCCGAAATCCTGTTTTTGGGCTTACGCGGGCTCATTATATTCTGATTATTTCGATTTTATACGTACTCTATTCCTTATATGTGTATCTTCTGGATCTGAATTATATTTATTTTAATGATGACGGACAGAAGATCATTTTCCGATATTACTCCATGCGACCACTCAGCCAGGTTAAGAGTTCGGTGGAGATACCGAAGGAATCCTTTGCAGGTTATGAAATAAGGAAAGATTTGTTGGGGCTGGTACCTAAAATCGTGTTGTACCAGAAAGACAAAGCAGGGTTATTCCGGTATCCTCCCGTTAGTATTTCTTCCCTTTCAGAAAAAGAGAAGAATTTGCTGCTGAGATCGTTACAGAAATATGGAGGAAGATAGCTTATTGCACGACATTGCCCTTAGTCTTATCCCGGGAGTGGGCAGCATTACTGCACGTCAGCTGATTGCCTATGCCGGTAGCAGCCAGGCGGTTTTATCCATGCGGCGCAGGGAACTTTTGCAGATACCCGGTATAGGAGAAACCATGGCCGATCGTATTTTGCACGCTCAAACCCTGTCAAGGGCCGAGGCAGAACTTCGTTTTCTTGACCGGTACAGGATCAAGGCGCTCACTTTCCGCGACAGTGAATATCCTGAGCGCCTGCGCCAATGTCCGGATGCCCCGCTGGTGCTGTATGTAAAAGGGGAGGCGGATCTGAATGCGGAGCATATGATTGCAGTGGTGGGCACCAGGTCTGCTACCGGATATGGAAAAAAAATGTGTTATGAACTGATCGACCGGCTTACGGAAAAAGGCTACCGGTTTACCGTTGTAAGCGGACTGGCCTACGGAATAGATGTGGCAGCCCACAGAGCTTCGCTGAAGGCCAGACAACCAACCGTTGCCGTGCTGGGACACGGGCTCAGTACTATTTATCCATCCCTGCATGCTCAGGTAGCCAGGGAGATTTGCAGGGAGGGTGCCCTGGTAACTGATTTTGTGAGCGATGTGAAAGCAGAAAGGAATAATTTTCTGCGCCGTAACCGGATTATTGCCGGACTTTCCGAAGCCACCATCGTGGTTGAATCGGCTGAGAAAGGAGGGGCTCTGGTTACTGCCGATATTGCCGTATCATACAACCGGGATGTGCTTGCCTTTCCCGGAAGAGCTACTGATATGTATTCGGCCGGATGTAACCGCCTGATACGTCTGAACAAGGCAGCACTTATTACATCGGCCTCTGACCTGGAATATGTTCTTGGATGGTTGCCTGAGAAGAAAGACACACCCCGTCAGCAGGTTTTATTTGCTGAACCAACGGGTATCGAAAAAATCATTCTTGATATGCTGCGAACCCGGGGTCCTATGCTGGTGGATGAACTGGCTCTGGCTGCCGATATCCCGGTCAACAAACTGGCTGAAATTCTTCTGAACCTTGAGTTATCCGGCCGAGTGGAATGCCTGCCGGGAAAAGTTTATCAGCTGGGCTGAGTAAAGTCTTTAAGGAAAAGCCTTCCCCGAAGGCTCCTGTCTGGTATCCTATATCGGGAAAAAACCATGTAATAGGCAGATAATGCATTGATTAATAAATATGTTGTTAAATATATTCATTGCATTGATTAAAACCAGACTGAATTAATAAGTTTGAATACATAAAATTCAACCCTATGGATATCCGAATTGAACAATTCATGGCCAGAATCAAGGCCCGTAATCCCGGAGAACCGGAATTTCACCAGGCGGTAATGGAAGTTGCCGAATCGTTGATCCCGTTTATTGAGGAACATCCGAAATACAAACATGCCCGCATCCTTGAAAGGATTGCCGAGCCGGAACGGGTAATTATTTTCCGGGTTCCCTGGATCAATGATAAAGGTGAAATTGAAATTAACAGGGGCTACCGGATTGAGATGAATTCTGCCATTGGTCCTTACAAGGGAGGGCTGCGCTTTCATCCGACGGTAAACCTGAGCATTCTGAAATTTCTTGCTTTTGAACAGGTCTTTAAGAACAGTCTGACAACGTTGCCTATGGGTGGTGGCAAGGGTGGATCAGATTTTGACCCCAAAGGCAAAACAGACAATGAAGTAATGAAGTTTTGCCAGAGCTTTATGTGTGAGCTATTCCGGCATATTGGACCCGATACCGATGTACCTGCGGGAGATATTGGGGTCGGAGGCAGGGAAATCGGTTACCTGTTTGGAATGTATAAGCGCCTGAGAAACGAGTTTACAGGAGTTCTTACCGGAAAGGGAATTGAATATGGTGGAAGCCTGATCAGGCCCGAAGCGACCGGTTACGGCGTGGTATATTTTGCCCAGGAAATGCTGAAAACACGCGGACAGGAAATCAAAGGGAAAATTGTCGCTATTTCCGGTTCAGGCAATGTTGCCCAGTATGCTGCCCAGAAATGCATTGAACTGGGAGCCAGGGTTGTAACCATGTCCGATTCAAACGGGTACATTTATGACCCCAGAGGCATTTATGCGGAAAAACTTGCATTCATTTTTGAACTGAAAAATATCCGGAGAGGCAGAATAAGGGAATATGCCGATAAATTCGGATGCGAATATTACGAGAATGAACGTCCCTGGAAAGTCAAATGCGATATTGCTTTTCCTAATGCCACCCAAAATGAAATAACTGGAGATGACGCCAGGGAACTTGTGAAAAACGGGTGCATCTGCGTTGCTGAGGGCGCCAATATGCCCTCCACCCCGGAAGCAGTTGAAGTTTTCCTGAAAGCGGGCATTCTTTATGCTCCTGGAAAGGCAGCTAATGCAGGAGGTGTCGCTGTTTCCGGACTTGAAATGACGCAGAACAGCATGCGCCTTCCCTGGCAACGTGAAGAAGTTGACAGCCGGTTGCGAACCATTATGCACAATATTCATGAAACTTGTGTGAAATACGGCAAGGAAGATAGTGGATACATCAATTATGTAAATGGTGCCAATATTGGAGGATTTGTTAAGGTTGCCGATGCAATGCTCGCTCAGGGTGTTGTCTAAGTCGCCTAATCTCTTATGGAATCTGAAAATTGATTATATTGCTGCAAAATACTATTCCGGCCATGTTTTAAAAATGTAACTTTGGCCGGAATTTATTTTTTATGGTCCTTGTAGATACTCATAACCACATTTATCTTCCTGAGTTTACCAATGATGTTGACCAGGTTATTGAACGTTCTGCGAAAGCCGGTGTGAAAAAGATTTTTCTGCCCAATATTGATAGTACTTCTGTTCAGCCTATGCTCACTTTGGAGGCCCGGTACCCCGGAACTTGTTTCTCAATGATGGGAGTTCATCCAACATCAATAAAGGAAAACTACCAGGATGAATTGAGTCTTGCTGAAACCTGGTTGCAAAAACACTCGTTTGCCGGAATAGGAGAAACGGGGATTGATCTGTACTGGGATACTTCTTTTAAAAAGGAACAAACGAAAGCATTCGAGCAACATATCATGTGGGCCAGGACATATCGGCTTCCTCTGATTGTTCATTCGCGCAACAGTATTCCTCTTCTTCTGGAGATTCTCAGACCATATGTTTCAAAAGATCTCAGGGGCGTTTTTCATTGTTTTACAGGGAACTATGAGCAGGCAAAACAAGCAATGGATATGGGATTTATGCTGGGTATAGGAGGTATTGTAACTTACAAAAATGCCGGAATGGATGTTCTTATCCGAAAAACAGGGATCAGTAATGTTGTGCTGGAAACGGATGCTCCCTACCTGCCTCCTGTTCCTTACAGAGGAAAGAGGAATGAACCTTCCTATCTTCCCCTGATCGCAGCAAGAGTTGCTGAATTAGTGAACCTGTCTGTCGAAGAAGTAGCTGAAATCACCACTCAAAATGCCCGGAAACTTTTTAACTTTGAATAACAAAATTCAGCAATTGTAAAATACGTCTTGCACAAAACCCAAAACGAAGACCAACACGAAACACGAAACGCGAAACAATTTGCCTATGAACGACACATCCGTTTTGATTATTTACACAGGTGGCACGATTGGCATGGTACATGATCCCGAAACAGGAGCTTTGCTTCCCATGGATTTTGGTGCAATTGCCAGCCAGGTTCCGGAGCTGAAAAGGTTTGGCTTTCGCTTGCATACCATAGCATTTGATCCACCTGTTGATTCCTCTAATATAACTCCGGAGAATTGGGTACGGATTGCGGGAATTATTGAAGAGAACTATGATCAGTTTGACGGCTTTGTTGTTCTGCATGGCACTGATACCATGGCCTTTTCAGCTTCTGCCTTAAGCTTTATGCTGGAAAATCTGGGGAAGCCCGTTGTTTTTACCGGATCTCAGCTGCCCATCGGTACCCTGCGCACCGACGGGAAGGAAAATTTAATCACTGCCATAGAGATTGCAGCGGCAAAGGACAATGGCAACCCCATTGTGCCTGAGGTTTGCATTTATTTTGAAAGCATGCTTTTCCGGGGGAACCGCACACATAAAAACAGTGCCGAACAGTTTCGTGCCTTTGTTTCTGCAAATTATCCTCCTCTCGCCGAATCGGGGGTATATATTAAATACAACCGATCAGCAATTCTTCCCGTGAGGCCATCTCTCGGACTAACGGTGCACAAGAATCTGGATACTCGTCTTGCTATTCTGAAAATTTTTCCCGGGATTTCCGATGCTGTGGTGGAAGGAATTCTGGGATTGTCCGGTCTGAGGGGAGTAGTAATGGAAACCTTTGGTAGCGGAAATGCACCCAGCAACAGTCGTTTCATTGAGATGATCCGCAGCGCTGTTGAAAGGGACTTGATCATAGTCAATGTAACTCAGTGCGAAACAGGAAAGGTAGAAATGGATCTATACGAAACAGGGGCAGAATTGCAAAAAGCCGGGGTAATAAGCGGCTATGACAGTACTGCCGAGGCAGCAATTACCAAGCTCATGGTGCTTTTAGGAAAATACGACGACAGCCGGATCATAAAAAAGCTCATGCAAACATCCTTAAGGGGTGAAATTACACCGTAACATACTTTTATTTGTTTTTTTTTTATAATTTGGCGGCCTGAAATAATGTAATCTTGGAAGAGAGGAGAGATGGCCGAGTGGTCTAAGGCGCACGCCTGGAGAGCGTGTAATCGCCAAAAGCGGTTCGAGGGTTCGAATCCCTCTCTCTCCGCCACCGGATTTACAGCAAAAGAATTTAAACTCAGAGAAAATATTAAAAACAAATAATATTAAATTTACAGTAAACTGACGTTATACAATTAAAACCGAAACACATGAAAAAAATCTTAGCGTTTGCAGCAGTGCTTGGATTTATGGTAATGGCCTCTGCCAGTTATGTTTATGGACAGACTGATACCACGGCGAAAGCAACTGATACTACCGCCGTTACAGCTCAGACTCCTGCCAGTCCGGCCGCATCAAGTGAAGGGAAAACCCTCCATCAGATGCTGAAGGAAAAATTCATCGAGGGAGGTGCTCCCTGGATGGCTCCTATTTTGCTCTGTCTTATTCTGGGTCTTGCTATCGTTATTGAACGTACTATTTATCTGAACCTTGCAACTACCAATACCGACAAGTTGCTGAAGAGGATAGAAGATGCCTTGAACAATGGTGGGGTGGAAGCCGCCAAGGAAGTATGCCGCAATACCCGTGGTCCGGTAGCCAGCATTTTTTACCAGGGTCTTGACCGTGTGAACGAAGGTGTTGATGTGGTTGAGAAATCTGTGGTTTCCTATGGCTCAGTACAAATGGGGCTTCTCGAAAAAGGACTTAGCTGGGTAACCCTTTTCATTGCTATCGCACCAATGCTCGGCTTCCTCGGAACAGTAGTAGGTATGGTTATGGCCTTCGACGATATTGCTAAAGCAGGTGACGTTTCTCCGACAATTGTTGCCGGTGGTATGAAGGTTGCCCTTATCACTACCGTAGGAGGTCTTATCGTAGCTATTATTCTCCAGGTATTTTACAACTACCTGCTTGCAAAAGTGGAAAGCATAGTGAATACCATGGAAGATGCATCTATTTCTCTGGTTGATATGATTGTAAAATATACCAAAAAATAATACCATGATTCGTCTGGCTAAGTTTCTGTATTATATACTTATTGCAGCGGCTGTTGTAATCGGGTTGCTTTTTTATCTGGGCCCTGCAAAGTATACCCCCCAAGGGAATATTGATCCGCAAATTACTTCCCTTGCACTTAAGTATACATACCTGGTAATTATTCTTGCCGTTGTTCTGGCAATTATTTTCCCTATTCTCCATGTAGTATCCAATCCGAAAAATCTGGTTAGAAACCTGATTGTTGTAATTGGTTTGGCAATTGTTACCGGGATTTGTTACTATTTTGCAAAGGGAGATGTATTGCCATTGCTTAATTATGCGGGGAGTGACAATGTTCCCTGGGTGCTCAAACTCGTCGATACCGGCTTGTTCCTGATGTATATTGCTTTTGCTGGAGCACTGCTGGCTATCGTCTATTCTGAAATCAGAAGATATTTGATCTAAAAAAAGGTACTATGAGAAAAGCTCCTGAAATGCCGGAACTCAATACAGGATCTTCTGCTGATATTGCTTTTCTGCTTCTTATTTTCTTCCTGGTAACAACAACATTCGATACTGATAAAGGTATTATCCGTATGTTGCCTCCTATTGTAGAAAAACAGGAAAAGTCAGAAAGCAAGGTAAAGGAGAGGAATGTGTTTGTTGTTCTGGTGAATGCCAAAGATCAGCTCCTGGTAGAGGGTGAACCCATGGATATCCGGCAATTGCGGGAAAAGACCAAGGAGTTCCTCCTGAATCCGGAAGATTTACCGAATCTACCCGAAAAGGAAGAAAAGGATATTCCATATTTTGGAAAGGTTCGTGTAAGCAAAGGCGTTATTTCCTTGCAGAATGACAGGGGAACATCATACGGTAAGTACCTTGAAGTGCAGAATGAACTTACGGCAGCTGGTAATGAAATCAAAGACCAGATTGCCATGCAAAAGTTTAACAAGCACTTCGATGACCTGCCCGAAGATCAACAAAATGCTATTAAGCAATATGTCCCTGTTATGATCTCGGAAGCAGAACCGAAGAATATTGGTGCAGGTAAAGGTCGCAAATAACAAATTAGGAGGAATCAACCATGGCTGTTTTTCGTAAGAAAGGAAGCCGCAAGGCAAGAATGAATCTGTCATCCATGTCAGATATTGTCTTTATGCTTCTGTTCTTTTTCATGGTAACTACTACCTTCAGAAGTGCCTCACTGAAAGTTAAGATACATGTTCCCGGGGCTACCGAAGTGAAGAAAATAGAGAACAAGTCGCTTGTCAGTTACATTTATATTGGTCGTCCGACTAACGAAAAAATGTATGGAACCGAACCACGGATTCAGTTAAACGACACTTTCAAGGAAGTTGATGATATCCGTGATTTTATTGCCTCGGAACGGGCACAAAAGAGTGAGGCCGATCAAGCTAAAATGACGGTTTCCTTAAAAATTGACAAAGATGTAAAAATGGGAATCGTAACAGATGTGAAGCAGGCTCTGCGTCGTGCCAGTGCTCTGAAGATTAACTATTCAGGACGTAAGGATGATAGTTACCTGAAATAAGGCTGCAAACTAATTTTTATAGGAAAAGACGGATGCAATAAGCATCTGTCTTTTTTTTATTTAGATATTTTTTGGCAATTCTGCATTGTCCAGTGGCTCTGGACCACTTTCATTGCATTTCAGCAGGGTTAACCCAAAGTCGGTGCCAAACCAACCTTAAACAGATTTGTCTGTTATCACTTCTTTCGAAATCCTGTTTTCATTCTTCCTGGATCCCCTTCGATATCCTTTTGATCCTATATGGTGGTTTATCCGATGAACGGAAATAAATACGCATAAGGAATTCGGCAAAGATACCAATGGTTATCAGCTGAATGCCTCCGATGACAAGAAGAACGGCAAGAAACAGAAGCGGCTTTCCCCAGATGTCATTTCCCATTATTTTTATTCCCAGGAGATACAGATTGATAAATACCCCTGCAAGAAGAATTATTACTCCTGTTGTCCCAAAAAGATGCATAGGCCTGAGAAAATACTTTTTCAAAAACAGGATGAACAACAAATCGCTCAGAACTCTGAACGTTCTTCCCAGGCCATATTTGGAATTGCCTGAATGCCTGGGGAGATGGTTTACCGGCATCTGGGTGATACGGGCTCCTTCAAATGCTGCCAACACAGGGATAAACCGGTGAAGTTCTCCATATAGTTCTAACTGCTTTGCCAATTCAGCTCGGAAAACCTTCAGGGTACACCCGTAATCCCTGAAGTGAACACCTGTCAGCATGCGGATGAAAAAGTTGGCAATCCGGCTGGGTAGAATTCGAGTAACAAAAGGATCTTTTCTCTTTTGCCGGTATCCGGCAACCATATCCCATTCTTCTTCTTTCAGTTTTTTCAGCATTCCGGGTATGTTGGCAGGATCATTCTGTAAATCTCCGTCAATGGTCACAATAAAATCTCCCTTAGCATAAGCAATACCAGCCGCCATCGCCAGACTCTGGCCGAAATTCTTTGTGAATTCAATCAGCGTAATAGTTTTCTTTTTCAACGATTGTATTTTCTCTGCAGTATGGTCATCAGAGCCGTCATCAATGAAAATAATCTCGAAATCATATCCCTGAAGCGCTTTGTGCAAGGCCTCTGACAGAGGAATTATGTTATCCTCTTCATTATAAACCGGTACAACTACGGAAACCTTGTCCATGTTTGTTTGTCTTTTTCAGGCATTTTTTCAGGAATAGCTTCTTTCGTCGGACAAACCATCAACAGACGGTATTTTTTAAAGCCCGAACTATCTCTGTGAAGATAATGATAATAACTAATGAGAAAGGGGAAAAAGGCTGCCTCGGAGTTCCTGTTATACACAATCCCTTCCCAAAGAAGAAGAGTTGTATTTGTTTTTATAGTATCGGTTTTTTCCGCAAGAAGAAAATAAGGTACCTGGATGGAAATTTTTTGCAGGGCCCCTGAACCAATGGAAGCTACCTTTTGCCTGCTATAATAAGGGAGATTGTGAAGAAACCGGTTCTCGAGAAAAACATAACTGTTTTTTCCTTTCGAGTTCGATCGTATTGCTTCTCCAATTGCTTTATACGGTCTGACTTTTTCCATAGAAGGAAGTATCCCTCCGGCAAACAGTATAAACAGAGCTATCAGTGCAGTTATAGGAAAAGTGAAGATAAACCTTCGTTTGTCAGGGCTTTTGTAACTGAAAATAAGAGCTGACGAAGGAAGAAGGAGAAGAAGCAAAAAGAACCGGCTGGTATTTAGCAAAAAAATAATGGCAAGAAAAACCAGTAAAAGAACTGCGCCCGGCAGAAGAATTCCCAGACGCTGTATCCAACGTTCAAATCCATCAGAAAACCGCGATTGGCTAAGGTACCAGCCTGTGATGACCGCCATGGCAGGATGGGCCTGGATGAAATATGTGGGTAATTTGAACCTTGCAATCGTGAAAGTTACGAGCATTACTGCTACCCAAACAAGAGGAAAAAGTAATTCCTTCCGGTAATCAGCTCTGATGGCAGAAGCAACAGCTACTGGGATAAAGACTGGGGAATATGGGAGAAATCCCCAGAGCATAACAAGAGGGAAAAAGAAAAGATCGCTGAACCAGTCAGCCTGGTAACGGAATGCACGGTAAGTTGTTTCGGTATCCAGCACATGGAGAAAATCGTTTCCGAATTTTAGCCATGAATAGAAAGGCCAGCTCATACCTATAATAAGTGCAATCACTATTCCGGTTATCATCCTGTAATGTTTCAGTTCATGAAAAAGGCTTTTGAAGTTTCTTCCCGTAAGGGAAAATGCATAGGATAATAAAATGGCCAGAATGATAATCAGGTAAGGATACCCTTTAACAAGCATCGTAACACCCAGAAAAATCCATACGGGCCACAGGTCAGATGGTTTGCGGTATGCAATATACCTGACAAAGAAGTACATGGTAAGTGTGAAGAAGAAAGTAAGGGGAATTTCCGGGGTAGCATAGCGGGTGTTAATGAGAAACTGA
>Ga0116184_10004475_pt1 | contig 11038 bp, 7 predicted proteins | sample AD_JPNNA5_MetaG_FD_89886 | JGI IMG/M metagenome (GOLD analysis project Ga0116184, IMG submission 89886) | Active sludge microbial communities of municipal wastewater-treating anaerobic digesters from Japan - AD_JPNNA5_MetaG | ecosystem: Engineered > Bioreactor > Anaerobic > Digestate | place...
GGCCGTCGCTCTCGGTGCTTCGGCGGAACGGGTCCGTTCACCAGTTGAGGCCGCCGAAGCCGCCGGAAGGGCCCTCGGGGCGCGCCGATCGGCCCCTCATCTCATCGAGATCGTGCGTCCCCGATAGATAGGGGAGGTCCCCAGTGGGAGCCCACACAGCCCCCCTCATGCTCGTGGCGCTGGTGGTTGGATCCCGCGCCACCGGCGCACATCCGGTCGCGGGAGGGTACCGCGCCGAGACCTACGTAGCCCAGTGGACTGCCGGGACGATCGAGATGATGTCACTGTCGGGCGAGCGGCTGCTGTCGTGGCCCGTTGGCGCCGCCTGTGCCCCGGCCGATCCCGCCGTTCCGCTTGACCCGTCGCCCGCTCACCGTGCCGAGCCCCGCGTGGACCGCGATGATCAGGGCGGCCTCGTGCTCACCTGGCGATGGCGCTTCCCGCCACCCCATGCGTTCTGCGAGCAGATCGACATGTTCCGTCTTCTGCCCCGCCGGATCGAGGCTCGGGTCGGCGTCAGGTGGCGCATCCCGCCCACGCGCCTGGTGCGCCTGGTCTACGGGGGCCGCATGGCGGCACGCTGCTACGACCTCGAAGGCCTCTGGCTGGCGCGGGAACCAGAGGCCCACCTCGAGCCCTGGCTTCTCGTTCCAGTCCCCGGCGTGTTCCAGGGCGCCGGTCGACTCACCCACCGCCGCGCCGTGCGATTGGGCAGCGATCCACAGGTCATGCGCCTGATCCTCGGCGGTGTCGACGAAGACGATCAGACCCTCTGGGACGGCCTCCGCGTTGGCGAGACCGCGGCCAACGCCGCTTCCCTGCCGTGGACGATCGCGCGCCGCTACGACTTCGCCACGGGCCGCGAGCCCGGCCCCGACACGCATGTCCTTGCCATCATCGTGCACAACTCGGAAGGACAGGGCGGCCTATGGCGCGGGCCCTGTGTCCTCGGACCTCCGGATGATCTCGACACGTCACCCCTGGGTGACGGATGGACCCGGGTGTACCCCCACGCGGTGAAGCTCCACCACTGGTGCCCCGACGACTACGAGCGATCCCTCACCGGTCGGTTCACCGTCTCTCTCACGTCCGTCGACCGGACGCGTGAGATGGTGCCGGAGAACGTGACCACGGGCGGCCGTTTCCTGCTCCCCCCCTACCTCGTCGCCCTCGAGGGGGAGCATGGCTGGGCGGGTCTCGCCACTCTGGACCTGCCGCGAGCCGAGGATGGACTGCGCATCGAGTGGCGGGACGGGGGTCTGACGTGTCCATTCCTGCTGGCCACTGATCCGGACACCCATGCATACGGCTGGACCTTCGGGCCGCGGCTCGGCATCCTGTCTGGCGCGTCCAGACGCGACATCCTCAACGGCTACCTCCAGGCCGTCCCGCCCCGCTCCGGCCGTCCACGCCCCGCGTGGTGGAGCGGACCCGAGTACTGCACGTGGGGCGATCAGTGCTATGCCAGTCAGGAATGCGGCAGCGATGTCGGCAGCCTGACTGAAGAGCGTGTGCGCGCCTGGCTCTCGACGCTTGCCGAAAAGCACATCGAGGCGCCACTGGTCGTGCTGGACGCGGGGTGGTGGCAGCTCTCGCAAGGGCTCGTGGACGAACTTCATCGCCAGGGCCGTCACGTCGTGCTCTGGACCCAGCCCCATTGGCAACCGGACACGTCCCGGCACGCCGAATGGGCAATGAGGGACTCCGCCGGCCGGCCGTTGTCCTACGACCCCAACAACTGGATCCTCGACTACACACGCGCCGACGTGCGCGCCCACATCGCCGAGGCTCTCGCCTCCTATGTGACCGCGTCGGGATGGAACGCCGATGGCATCAAACTGGACTTCCCCTACACCGCAGCTCCGGTCTGGGCACTCCACGCCGACCCCTCATGGGGCGCGGGCGAGCAGTACCGAGCCCGGGTGCTGCAGTTCATCTACTCCACGGTGAAGTCCCACCGGCCCGACGCTCTGGTCACACTCGGGTGCGCGAACCCTCTGTTCGGCGACGTGCAGGACGTGTGTCGGCTCAACGAGGACTGGTTCGATGATCCGGACCGGTTCCGCCGCCGCGCCGAGGTCGTGCTGTCCCTGGGCCAGTGGGTCAACTGCGACGACTGGAACGCCTACGAGCACTACCTCGACACGCAGGCGGTCGAACGCCCCGTGTGGGGCACTTTCACGCTGATGAGTGCGGCCTACCGAGGCGATCACGCCAACCGTCGCATCCCCCTCAGCGCGGAATGGGCGCGCCGCTTGAGCGCGATCACCCGCCTGGCCAAGCGGGCGCCCGTGCTGGGGGGCCAGAAGTGCACCTTCGACGCGGCTACGGGAATCACCCGGCGTGAGGCTGCCGATGGCACGCTCGTGGCAGCTGCGCTCCGGCTGAGCGGCAGTGACGGTCCGGCGCGTGTGCTCGTCGTCCGCGCCGGCCGGTCACTGCTGATGACCGCCACGGCCTCCGGGCCCGTCGCGGTACCGGCGCCATGGCCCGTGGCCCGAGTCGAGGCCGTCAGCCACGGTGGCTCACGCCGGCGTGTGCCCTTCCGTGCCGAAGCGGGAGAGCTCCGACTCGAGGTCGAAGACGCGGCCGGCGACGTCTCGCACTATGAGGTCGTGCCACAGCCAGAGGGGGCGGCGTCCCGGCTGAAGGGTGGGGCTGGGTTGGTCTCCGGTCGGCCGCAGGGCGCAGCGAACGAGCGCCGCGCACGGCCTGAAGGCGATGGGGCCCACGGAAGGCCCAACCGCGACCCATCGCCTCCTACTGCAGCACGATGAACTCGAAGCTCATCAGCCGCGGGGGGCCCGCATCGAGCCCGGTGACCTTCATGGCCGCATAGCCGCCGTCGCGGAGCTTGATGACGGCAACTTCGCCCACCTGCAGCTGCAGAGTCTCCGTGACGTAACCCTCCGCCGGCGGCACGATGGAAGCATCCAGCGCCACCGAGGTCCCCAGGCTCAGGGCGCCCGTGCCCCACGCATGAACCTGGCCCAGCACGTCCATATGCATGTCGCCCGTGCCTCGGCTCGCGCTGGGGTCGCTAACCAGCGCCGCCTCGCGGAAGTTGTACCCCTGGTGGCCGTTATCCAGATAGGAAGTGAGCGCCCCCAGCCACAACTGGCCCACCTCGTGCCGCACGTTGCCCTCGACCGACACGGTTCTCGACCCGGCATACGGTCCGGTCTGCGCGGTGATCCGGGCCTGGCCCGAGGCCACTCCCGCCACGGTGCCGCTCCCATCTACCGTGGCGATAGCCTCCGATTGCGACGACCAAACGAAGTCGCTGGCAGGGTAGGCCGCCACGTGGTAGCTCCCTGCCCTGAGCTCCGCCGTAAGCTGCGTGGTTCCGCCCGCCGGAACCTCTGTCAGGGCGGCCGGGAGTACGACCACCGAGATCCCCAACCCCTGCACGCCGCCGGGCACAACCAGGAACCCGGGCAGCTCCTGCGTCGCCTCCTGCCCGTCAATCGGCCCCGTCACTGTGAGTGTGCGCAATCCCACCTGCACGGCCGGCAGCGAGAAGAACCCGCCAGTGGTGGTTCCCGTGCCACCTGGAGCGCTCACTCGAGTGCCGTCGGCCGCCGGCTGACCCAGCTCCGCGTTCTCGCTGGCGGAGTACACGAACCGAGTCGTGATGGCCTGCCGGCCGGCTCCGGCCGAACCCGCCTGGGCCGGTGTGATGTAGATGAAGCCCTCGACCTTCCCGGTCGTCGCCGTGATGTCGACAGCGGGGGGCGTGCCTCCGCCCACGGCTCCAATACACCCAGACACCACGCACAACAGAACGGCGGCTGCCACCATCACCAATGCTCGCCATCTGCTGTCTACCATCTGCCACCCGCCCTCTGCTACGTGGACGCGGCCGCGTAGTCGCGCTCCACCTCAGCCAACGCGAACTGCATCTCGCACATGCGGGCATAGGCGCCGCCCTTAGCCAGCAGAGACTGATGATTGCCTTCCTCGACGATGCGACCCTCCTCCAGCACGATGATCTTGTCGGCCTTCTGCACGGTGGAAAGCCGATGCGCGATGATGAACGTCGTCCGGCCCCGGATGAGCTTCTCCAGCGCTTCGTGGATCAGCAGCTCCGACTCCGTGTCCACGGACGATGTCGCCTCGTCGAGAATCAGAATGCGCGGGTCGGCCAAAACCGCCCGGGCGATGGATAGCCGCTGCTTCTGGCCTCCCGATAGCTTCACACCGCGCTCGCCAATCTCCGTGTCGTAGCCATTCTCAAGCCCCTCGATGAACTCGTGCGCGTTGGCAATCCGGGCGGCGGACTCGATCTCGGCGTCACTGGCCCCGGGCCGAGCATATGCGATGTTCTCCCGCACCGTACCGTTGAAGAGAAACGTATCCTGCAAGACCATGGCCACATTGCGCCGCAAGGACGCGCTCACCAGGTCACGAACATCGATGTCATCCACCAGCACCTGGCCCTCGATAGGATCATAGAAGCGAGGAATCAGGTTGATGACACTCGTTTTCCCGGCGCCACTCCGGCCCACGAGCGCCACACACTCGCCACTCTCGGCCACGAACGAGACATCGCGGAGAACCTCGCCGCCCGACGCATAGCGGAACCCTACGTTCCGGAACTCCACCTTGCCCCGCACGCGATCCAGCTCGTGGGCTCCCTCGCGGTCTACCACGTCTGGCTGCGCGTCCATGAGCTCGAAGACCCGATCCGCGGCCGCCAGGGCCCGCTGGATCGTCTCATTGATCCGAGAGAACGTGTGAATCGGACCATAGAACTGCATCACGTAGGCGAACGTCGCCACCAGGTCGCCCGCCGAGAACTCGCCCGACTGGATCAGCCGAGACCCCACCCAGATCACGGCGATGAAACCCAGGCCGCCGAGGAACTCCATCACGGGGTAGAACACCGTCCACAGACGGATCAGGTGGATACGTCGATTGGCGTAGTCGCGGCTCTTGCCCTCGAACAACTCGAACTCGCGCCCCTCGGCCGCGAACCCCTTGATCACGCGGATCCCGGTGATGTTGTCCTGCAGCTTCGCGTTGAGGTCGCCGAGCTGATCCCGCACCAGGCGATATGTCTTTCGTATGCGCTTGGCAAATGTGAACAGGCCCAGTGCGATGAAAGGGGCCGGCAGCGCCACAGCCAATGCAATCCGCCAGTCCAGGTAGATCAGCATGCCCGTGATGCCCACAAAGCGAATCGCGTTCACCAGGATGTCATCGGTGCCGTGAACGAGCATGTCCTCGATGGCGTCCACGTCGCCCGACAGGCGTGACATGATGTCACCCGTGGTGTTCTGCTCGAAGTAGGAAAGCGATAGCCGTTGCACCGACCGGTACGCATCCGAACGAATGCGCAACACGAACCACTCGCCGGCCACGTGCATGAGGCGGTTGCGGATCCCACTGAACAGCCCTTCGGCCGCGAACAGACCCAAGAGCATCAGAACATACGTGCCGGTACGGCCGAACCGGCCGGCCCCGAGGTCATCGATCACCCGGCCAATGACCAGTGGTGGGACCAGCCCCGCCACGGCCACAATGGCCATGCACACGAAACCGGCCGCAATGGTCCAACGATACGGCCGCGCGTAGGACCATGCGCGGCGGAACGACGACGCGCGTTTCTGGCCCGTCTCCATCCCGAACGTTCCACTTCCCCCGCCGTGGTCAGGCCCTAGCGCACCGCTCCCCGCTCCGCCACCAGCGCCCTCGCCACACCCGATAGGTCGGGGACAACCCGATACCGCCCCGGACCCATCAACCTCAAGACCTCCGGCATCTGCCCCGCCCCAACCTCGCACGCCATGAAGCCACCCGGAAACAGAGCATCTCGCCAATGGCGCGCGATGGCACGGTAGAAATCGAGGCCGTCCGGACCGCCATCGAGCGCCATCACCGGCTCGGCGGCCAGTTCGGGACCCAAGGAGGCGATGTCGCCAGAGGGGATGTACGGTGGGTTAATGAGCAGCGCATCGAACAGCAGGCCCTTCAGTGGCTCGAGCAGATGCCCCTGCCGGAACTCCACACGGTCTTCGACGCCATGCAACCTGGCATTCTTCAGGGCGACCTCCAGGGCGCTGGCCGACAGGTCGGTGGCCACGCCTCGGGCATGGGGCAGCTCCAGCACCACCGAAATGGCAATGCATCCGCTGCCCGTCGCGATGTCGGCGAACACCGGCGCTCGGCGATCCCTCAGCCGCTCGGCGCACACGCTCACCAACAACTCCGTCTCCGGCCGGGGGATCAGCACGCGACGGTCGGCGAGGAAACGGTGCCCATAGAAGTACGCATCGCCCAGCAGATACTGCAGCGGCTCGCCCGCACGCCGGCGCAGAGCAATGGCCTCGGCCTGCGCCGAAACGTCGGGCGGCAACGGCGTCCCTGTGCCCGCGAGGAGCTGAGCCCAGCTCCGGCCGCTCAGATGGCCCACAATCCATGCCGCTTCGGAGCCCGGCGCCGTCACATAAGGGCTACCAGTCAGGAGGGATGTCAGCGCGCGATGCAGCTCCCGGGCCGACAGGCCGTCTGTCGAGGTGATCACTCCCTGGCGGCCAAGGCCTCCTCGGCCGCGGCCGCACGCAACCGCTCAATCATGTCCTCGATGTCGCCATCGAGGAATGCCTCAAGATTGTAAGTTGAGTAGCCAATGCGGTGGTCTGTGATCCGGCTCTGCGGAAAGTTGTACGTGCGGATCTTTTCGCTCCGATCACCGGTGCGAACCTGGGACTTCCGTGACGATGCGATCGCCGCCTCCTGCTCCTGCCGCTGCTTGTCCAGCAACTTGGCTCGCAGGACCCGCATGGCCTTGACCCGATTCTGACGCTGGCTCCGCTCATCCTGACACTGCACCACGATGCCGGTAGGCACGTGGGTGATGCGCACAGCGGAATCCGTCTTGTTCACATGCTGCCCACCGGCACTGCTCGATCGATAAGTGTCGACCTCCAGATCCGCCGGATCGATCTCAATGTCGACCTCCTCGGCCTCGGGGAGGATGGCTACGGTTGCCGCCGACGTGTGGATCCGCCCGCTCGACTCCGTCTCGGGTACCCGCTGCACACGATGCACGCCACTCTCAAACTGCATCTGTCCATACGCGCCCCGTCCCTGTAGCGAGAACACGACCTCCTTGATGCCGCCGATCCCCGTCTCATTCAGGTCGATCAGCTCGGTCTTCCACCCCTTGCGCTCGGCATAGCGGCTGTACATCCGGTACAGGTCACGCGCGAACAGCGCCGCTTCCTCACCGCCCGTTCCCGCGCGCACCTCGATGATCGCGTTACGGTCCGAGTCGGGGTCGTTGTCGGCCAGCAACAGCCGGGCGGCCCGCTCCTCGAGCTCGGCCAGTGCCTGTACCAGCCGTTGCGCCTCAAGCTCCGCTTCCTCCCTCAGTTCAGGATCCGCGGTGAGCTCCCGGGCACCCTCGAGCTCCTCCCGCAGCCGCTCTGCCTCCCGGTGCATCGACGCCAGCGGCTCCAGGTCCGAGTACTCCTTCGACAGCGCGCGATACGCCGACGGGTCGGAGAGCACCGCCTCATCGGCCAACCGCGCGCCGATCTCCTCATACCGTGTTCTGTACGTCAGCAGTCTATCCAGCATGGGGCTCCCTCGCCGCCAGCTCGAGGTCGAGCACGCGCCTCATCGACAGGATCGCAACCTCGATCTGGCTGTCGTCCGGTTCGCGCGTGGTCAGCCGCTGCACCCACAGACCGGGCGCAATCAGCGCGCGCGTCACGCGGCTGTCCCGGTGCCGTCCGGCCAGCCGCAGAATCTCATAGGACACCGCCGCCACCACGGGGAGCAACGCCAGGCGCCCCACAATCCGCAGCGTCGGGTTGTCCCACTCCAGAAACGAGAACAACACGATCTTCACGCAGATCACGATGAAGATGAAGTTCGTCCCACACCGAGGATGCAGTCGCGAGAACCGCCGAACATTCGCCGGCGTCAGCTCAACACCGGCCTCGACTCCATACACGGTCATGTGCTCCGCCCCATGGTACTGGAACACACGGCGGATGTCGGGCATGAACCCGATCACCCACACGTAGCCAAGGAACAGACCGAGTCGAATCAGTCCCTCAATGATGTTCGACCCCAAGTTCACCCGCACCGGCCCCGCCTGATAGGCATAGGCCTCGAGACCCGCCCGGGTCGACAGATACTTCCCGATGAGATGTGGCACAACCACAACGAAGATCACGGCGAACGCCAGCCCGAGGAACATGACGGCCGTCGACCATCCCGGCATCCCCGACGCGGCGTTCTGCTCCACCGGCCGCTCGGGAGTGGCGGGCTCGATTGCGAGACCCCCCGGGGCCGAGGGTCCGGGCTCTCTGGCGCCCCCCAGCGCCCGATGGCGAGCCACCTTGCCCCTGAGCAACCGCAATGCCCGCGCGCGGTTGCGTTCATGATCGGCCTCACGCGCCGACTCGACGCTCAGACCCGTCTCGGGATGCACCATCCGAACGCCGGCATCGCCAAAAAGCTCCTCGCGAACCGCCGAGGCATCGAACTCCGAGCTCTCTTGCTGCCGCATCTCCTCGGTCAGCACATCGGCCGAGAAGCGCAACGAGCGGTAGCCGGCCAGGAGCGAGTCGAACAGCGTGAACACTCCCCGCAACAGGGGCCGGTTGATCCACGGGTGACGCGATACGAAACCGGAGATCTCCTCGGTGTGGACGATGATCTCTCCATCCTCACGCCGCACCGATGTCGCGGCGAAGCGCTTCCCGCGCATCATGACGCCCTCGATCACCGCCTGCCCACCGTAGACAGGCTTGTCGCTCCGGAAACCACACAGTTCGGCCGCGCCTCGTGCGCTGGGCTCCTCTACCGCATCACGGCGAGCCACCTCGGCCACTGCCTCTGCTGCAACATGACGATACAGCAAGTCATAACCTCGCTTCGTCTCGCCGTCCCCCGGCTCCACAAACCCACGCCGGGCCAGTGTCTCAGTATACCTCGAACTGCCCGGGCCAGCCCAAGCAGGGCATTGGCGGTGACTCAGCGCTCCAGCGGCCCATGGAACGCCTCGCCGAGCGGCGCCATAGGGCGAACCTCGCGCTCCGCGCGCCGCCCGGGCAGGGACCCTTCCCCTCTGTGGCGCATTACCAATCGAGTCTCGGCTGTCTCCTGCCGCAGACCACCATCGGAGGGCCGCCTTGGATCCAGCGCCCCACATCATCCTGTGTACATGCGACCAGCTCCGGGCCTTCGAGACCGGGTGCCACGGAAACCCCATCATCCGCACACCGAGCGTCGACCGCCTGGCACGCGAGGGCGTGCGCTTCGAGCACGCCGTGACGAACTTCCCCGTCTGCATGGCGGCCCGTTCGGTGCTCGTCTCGGGGCAGTACAACCGTTCCAGCACCGGAGGCGTCAGCAATGTCGCCTACCCGACCCGGCCGGGCGACTACGCGATGCCCGAGTACCCCATCGCCGGGCGTCCGCACCTGCGGGACACCACCCTCGCCGAGGCGCTGCGCGCTGCGGGCTACGACACCGCTGTCGTCGGCAAGTGGCACATCCACTCCTGGCCCGATGACGTGGGGTTCGACGAGTACCTCATTCCCCGGGTCCACCACTGCCATAGCGGGCAAAGCTTCACCCGCAACGGCGGTCCCGAGTTCGTCCCCGCCGGATGGAGTGTCGAGTTCGAGGCCGCCGAGGTGGAGCGTTTCCTCAATACTCCCGGACGTGGTAAACGGCCCTTCTTGCTCTACTATAGCATCTCGCCCCCACACTGCCCCGTCGCCGACGCCCCAGTGCGCATCCGCACCATGTACGCGCCCGAAGACGTGCCGCTCCGCGACAATGTGGACCCCATCCGCCCGCTCGAGAGCCAGGAGCACTGGTTCCGCGTCTACCGATGGGACTTCCGGTACTATAGCTTCGGCCTGCCCCATACACTCGAACTGCCCCCCGGCTACGGCCTCCGCCAACTCATTGCCGAATACTACGGCATGGTCACGTGGATGGACGAAGCCATCGGCCGCATGCTCGCCGCCCTGGACGCAACAGGGCTCGCCGAGAACACGATCGTCGTCTTCACATCGGATCACGGCGACAACCTGGGCAGCCTGGGGCTCGTGCAGAAAGGCGGCCCGAACGAGGAGTCCATCCGTATCCCACTCATCGTTTGGGCGCCTGGACGCCTTCACCCCCGGGTGGCCGATGGCTGCGTGGCCAGCCTCGTCGATATCGCGCCAACACTTCTCGACCTGGCGGGCGTCCCCATACCGAAGACCATGCAGGGGCAAAGCCTGGTTCCGGCGCTGGATGGTGGCCTGCCGCCGCGGGTGCACGCCGTGGTCGAGACCGGCAGCGGCGCCGCGGTTCGAACGCCGTCGCACCTCTACCATGTACCCTTTGAGCCCGGCACGCGCACACTCGCTGGCGCGCCATCGATGTTCCACGACCTGCAAGACGACCCATTCGAGCTGCGGAACCTGGCCGGTACGGGCGAGCAGGCCCAGACCGCCCAGTCCTGCGATGCGCTTCTCCGACAGTGGGACCGATCGACCCCGTGGATGGCCGGTACCTGAATCGCGTCGCCCGCGCGGCCCGTGTACACTAGAGCGAGCGGGTACTGCGGTGCCCGGAACTCGCGCAACGACCCGGAGGGTCTCCATGTCCATCTCGCCGCCCGGCCCCGCCATCGCCAAGGCCGTCATACCCGCCGCCGGGCTGGGCACTCGCCTGCGCCCCGCGACGAAAGCTCAGCCCAAGGAAATGCTGCCCATCGGCCGGCAGCCTGTGATTCAGTATGTCTACGATGAGCTCGCTGCCTTCGGGGTCAGCAGCGTCCTCATCGTCACCGGCCGTGACAAGCGAGCCATCGAGGACCATTTCGACGACGATGCCATCGACCCGCAGCAGCCCGAGATCCTATACATCCGACAGAGTGTACCCCGGGGCCTGGGCGATGCCGTGTCCATGGCCCGTGCCTTCGCTTCCGACGGGCCCTTCGTTGTGGCATTGGGTGACACGACCCTCGGCGCGGGCTCGTTGGAATGCGTGGGCCATTCGAGCGAGGAGACGAGCGCCAACA
>Ga0116184_10004478_pt1 | contig 11029 bp, 10 predicted proteins | sample AD_JPNNA5_MetaG_FD_89886 | JGI IMG/M metagenome (GOLD analysis project Ga0116184, IMG submission 89886) | Active sludge microbial communities of municipal wastewater-treating anaerobic digesters from Japan - AD_JPNNA5_MetaG | ecosystem: Engineered > Bioreactor > Anaerobic > Digestate | place...
GGTCAATCCGGATTCAGTACTAACCTGCGAAATATGGCCTACTGAAGTTTTCGCTTCATTCCCGAAATCCTGCTACCTATTCAGGCCTGAAAATTTCGGCAATTTTTATCAAAAATCCTTGCTTTGAAAAAATTTCTGGCACAGCAAACAGATAAAAAAAGGACACAGCATATGTAATGCTCAGAATGCCGGCAAATAAAAACCGGCATAGTATTATCACAGGCTATGATTGTTCCGGTGAAGATAGTAATTCCGGGCAGGAATCTTGCTTGGCTTTCCTGTTACTTTGCGTATTTTGCTATGATATCAACCGGCAATGCATTCACCATTGACATGACAGTAGTTTCTTCAGCCACGCCGGTAACATTCACGGTAAGAAGAGTCTGGTCAATAGGTATTTGCACATTATACGACGGATTATCTCCGGTTTCTTTTTGCAGAATTCCCTTATAGCCTGCTACCCTGATTCGTTTCTGATTTGGATCAGAAGCGCCCATGATTGCCGGGAGGGAGAGAAGAGCGTTAATACTTGCCAGCAAGGGGGAATCTCCAAGAATTTCAACACGGGCTGATTTTTCTTCCGTAGCATAAACACGGGTTATTGAGAGTCCTGTAAACCCAACGGCACCTGAAATATTATCCTGCTTCATATCAGCGGGTAATCCGCCAAGATTTGCCGGCAGGGCTTTCAAAATTTCTTTTCCGATTTCCTGGTTAATGCCGGCGATTGCTTCCTGCAAAGCAAACCTTGTTTCTTCCAGTTGTCCGGATGTATAGGATTTTTCTGCTTCCTGCAATCGGGTGATGACATCCTGGGCCCTTAAAGGCAGAAATGCCATAAGGACAATCCATAACTGAATAAAAATCAATTGTTTCATACTGTATGATTTTTTAGGGAACAGTAAATTCACCGCAAATAGTAGCATTCCGGTGAAGCATCATTTTTCCCCAAGACCCTTTTTAATTTTTTCGATATCAAACTGTCCGGCCGCTGCCATAAATGCATTTTCGCTGCTGTAATTGATTCCCTGCACCGTAAACATGGATGATTGCCCGAACGGTACATTCAGTGTATATCCCGATGCATCGTCATAACTAAGCAAAGACTTGTAATTCTGAAACTGCACCACTTTTTTCCCTGGTTCATCGGTTGATACATAACCAGCATTCAGATACACATTTACTGATGACAGCAGAAGGGCATCATTGTTAACGAGAATACGCAGTTCCTTTTCATCCGACCTATAGGTACGTTCCATGGCAAGCCCGACGAAACCGATTCCTGTGCTGGTAACTCGGTCCTGTGAAGGATCTACCTCCAAACCATCCACTTTCTGGGGAAGCGAAGCAAGAACCTGTTTCCCCATTTCCATTTCCACCCCCAGCAAGGCCTGCCGCGCCGCATACCGGGCATCCCCATAACTGCCCGATGCAAAGGAGGAACGGGCAGCAGTTAGATTTTTCTTTACATCAGGAGGTGTCGAAACCAGGCCTCCTCCCGAAGTACTCTGCATTCTGCCCTGCCGGGTTTCCGTTCCGGAAGAAGCAGCAGTACCCGTGGAAGTACCGGTGGTGGTACCCGAATTATCGTCCCCGAATACTTTGTTGACAACCTTGTCTTCCGCCTTATCCTTCAGTTTCTTTAAAAGATTCTGCGAATGAAGCGGGCTTTGGGCAAGCATACAAGACAAGAGGAAGAACAGTAAATACGTAAGGTATTTCATAGGAAGTTGCATTGAAAAGATAAAAGTACTTCAAAATAGATACAAATCCAATGAACAAGCGGAAATTGGTTTTAGAAAACTTTTCCGGAGATCCGTTCCCCATCCTGTCAGACATCGCACCATGGGAAGAATAACGGAAAATTATGGGTATAACGATTAAAACCGAAGATTCTTGCAGTTCTCTGCCTCATAAATATTTTATAGGAAGAAAATTCAGAAAATCCATTTCAAAAGCGGATAGATGGTTGCCCAGACAGGGGCCTCAAGAAAATTGCGGTAACCCTGGCGGTACAATTCCATAATTCTGGAAGGCTGACGGAAAAAGGGAATGTACATCCGGTTGTGAGGCACGAGATTCGCCAGCGGATCCACAATCAGATCGACAAAAAAAATCAGAAGGAAGAAACCAAGATAAATATAAGGACCTGTAACAATCTGGTGTTGAGAAGTAATCCGGCTTAAAGCCCCGAGAACAACCAGCCAGATGATTATTTTAATGAGCATGGTGGCATTCAGCAGGTACAGGGTTTTCGGACGGGTGCGTGTAAAAAGATGAAGGAAGGTGCTCAATATGCCTCCCGTAAAAAGTCCAAGGATAAATTTCCAAAGGATACTTCCGACCGGAACAAAGAGAAGAAAAATTACCAGTGTGAGGAGTTTCGTTGCGGATGCACCGAGATGAACCAGAAAGGCCTTATGGCTGCGGGGAATCTGTGCAGTGATATTTTTTCGTTTGTACTTTACTTCGTGCCAGAGGGCTCCTTTGCTGCGGAGATCAACATCCTGCACTTTCAGCAGGAAAATCTCAAACGGAATACCATTGGCTTTATATCCTTTACAGTAGAAGCATGGATCGCTGTTTGTCACCGGTTTGGATGAAAGGAACTGACGGATCACAGCTGGTTTAAAATACAATTCTCCCAGCCGGAACCAGGTTTTCCGGTTTGACCAGATGTACCAGAGAAGAAATGTACCGATAATCCAGAAATAGGCAAGATAAAAAAAAGCTGCTAATTCAACAGCAAAGGCCATAACGATGGGAAAGGCAATCAATGCAAGGGCAATCAACACTGCAGCTAAGTGAAAAAAATACCGGAGCAGGAGGGAAAGATCGTAGAGCCCGCTTTTCTGAAAAGCTTCATGTTCTTTCTGGAGTTTTTCAAAACGCATTTCCGACTGTCTTTTTGCTCTTTCGCGGGCTTCGCGGATAACCTCCTCCCAGGATGCCAGATCGGCGCGTTCTTCAGGGGTAGGAAAATGAAAGGAAGTAGCAGAAACGTTTTCCCTCTGCACATAACGGATAAGGATCTCATAGGCTTCACATATTTCAATAAAGCGCTGGTGAGCGTCGGGTGCCTTATTAACATCAGGATGCAGCTGAAGCGCGAGCCGACGGTAAGCCTGTTTGATTTCGTCGGGGCCTGCATCTTCGGGAATACCGAGTATTTCGTAATAGCGACGATACATGAAGCAGAAGGGAAATTTGTACCCGAATCAAAGGTAGTTAATCTGCCGCATTTTGGTTCTATTTTGCTTTTGGCAGAGGTGCCGGCAGGTTATGGTATTCGATCAGGTCGCATTTTACCGAACCGACAATCAGGTTCATTTTTACACGAACAGGAAGGCGCATGGCATCGTCGGAAAACCAGATGGTCATATCGTCTTCTGTTTTAAACATTCGTCCTACTTCTGTAACCGGTGCAAATCGAAGACATGGTATTTTTCCAAGGTCGGTCTTTATGGTCTCTTTTCCCTGATAGCGAAGGATAACCGGGAAGAGGTCCCCGCCGAAAAATGTCTGAATTTTAATAACATCTCCGTTTTTCAGGCCGGAAAGGTCGGACCGTCTGAAGTAATAAAGCACAGATACAATATCGTGCAGGTATTCCGGCACACTAATGGTGCCTTTCTTCAAGCTTTTCAGGGTGTTATTTTCACGGTAGAAATAGATTTCATCATAGTCTCTGTATCGACCTTCCTGAATATTTCGTATTGCCTTGTAAGGAAGCCCGGTCACCGGATCAAAATAACTTTCATATACGTCTTTGATATGGTAAAGAACTTCGGCGAGACCGATGGTTTTTGCCTCAATGCGGGCATGATACACTTCTCCTCCGTTATAGGGAGTTTTTTCCAGTGTGGCTGTGGCAAGGCCTCCGTCGATGGGTCCATAGTAGAGAAGATAAACCAGTTTTTCTCCTGCTTTGTAAGCGTTGTTGGGCAATGAATTAATTGGTATCTGCGCCTTTGAAATCATGAATGCTGCCAGAAAAAGAAAAAGTATCAGTACTGGAAAGGGAGTTATATTTAAAGGCTTATTTCTCATTGATAACTGTATTCTCTTTCAGGATACCCAAAATATATGCCAAATCAAATTGACAGTTTCTTTTTTGGAATGGTTGCAACAAAATCTTTGAGGTAGAAGGGTTCGAAATATGCAACATCCCGGAAATGCTGCTGACGGAATTCGAAGTCTGCCGGTTCTGCCAGATAAGCAGCCCTGGGCCGGAAATCAGTCCGGAAAAAAGCATTGGGATGGCGGATCAGTTTTGAGGCTTTTTCGGCCCCTGATCCGAAAAAAAAGACCGGCTGTCTGCTGAGGTAATCGGAAAAGGAATCTTCTCTCAGCACAAGGGCAGTGGTTTCAAGAATGAATTCCAGGTTTTCATTCAGCAAAGCTGTATAAACTTCCATGCGCCTGGCATCAGTCATAGGGCAGAAAAGAAAAGGTTTGCCGGAGTGAAGGGAAAAGATGTTGCTCTTAAGCTCCTTCCTCATACCATAGCTCATGGCAAGGAGAGTATTGACAGCGAGAAGAGGCAGACCTGCACCGTAGCAAATACCTTTTGCCACTGACACTCCTATACGGAGGCCTGTGTAGGAACCAGGTCCCTGGCTTACGCAAATACCCTGGAGATCCCTGATGGTTAATGAAACCTCTGTCAATAGGTCCTGAATGAGCATTGTAAGTACAGCCGCATGCGATTTTTTTTCATAATCTTCCTTTACGGCAAGAACATTACCGTTTTCAGCAATAGCTGCGGAACAGACATCTCCGGTGGTTTCAATCAGCAGCAATTTTGACATGCGCTTAAGGCAAAGGATTATTTTTCCTCCCTGAACAGGTCTTTCTTATCAACAATCTTAATGGGCGAGTTATACTTCAGCGTGCGGGAAACAGCACTGAAGGGAGCTGCGATTACTTCTGTATTTTCTTCCAGTCCTGAAATAATTTCAATGTAATTGTTATCCTGGATTCCTGTTTTCACAGGGCGTATGTCAGCTTTCCCCTGATTGGGTACAAAAACAAATTCAATCAGTTCTCCTTTTTTCACAGAAGGAAGTTTGATACGGGAGGTATCTGCCCCGATCTGGGATATCAGCACAGAATCGGTACGTGTAGTAACCGCCATGATGGGCACGGAGAGAACATTTTCGCGAGTTTCGGTCTGGATTTCGACGGTGGTTGACATTCCAGGCCGAAAGGGGGTACGCTGTCCGGGTTTAAGAAGGTGTGTATAAGAAGATTCAAGAATCAGAATTTTGACATCAAAGTTTGTCACCTGATCGGTCGACATGCCGGCGGTAACATTTGCAGAGTTGGCAATTTCCGTCACAATTCCTTTAAATTTTTCACCCAGGTAAGCGTCGATTTCAATCAGGGCTGTATCGTGCAGTTTAACGCGGACAATGTCGTTTTCATTAACTTCGACTTTGGCCTCCATACGTTCGGGATTGGCAATGCGCATAATTTCTGTACCTGTCATAAGGTTTGTACCTACCACCCTCTCGCCCTTTTCGACATTCAGCATGGTAATGGTGCCCGACATGGGGGCATAGATCGTTGTTTTCGACAGGTTTTCCTCGGCTTGTTTGAGGTTTGCTTCTGCGCTTCTGACGGTGAATTCGGCTGAGACAACAGTTTGTTTGGCAGCTTCCACATCGGCTTTGGCCATTTTATAGGAAGCCTGTGCCTGTTCCCATTCTGCTTCCGAGATGGTGCGCTGTTCCCATAATTTCTGGCTGCGCTGGTATGACAGTTCAGCCTGGGCAAACTGGGCCTCAACCTGAAGAAGTCTTGCCCGGGCATTGGCCAGATTGGCTTTGGAGGTGTTGACTGCAGCTGCTGCCTGATCCCGGGCCGATATATATACTTCAGGCTTGATTTTCAATAGAAATTGGCCTGCCTTAACCTCATCCCCTTCCCTGACAGCCAGTTCCACAATTTCTCCTGACACATCGGGTGTTATTTTCACTTCTGTTTCGGGCTGAATCTTGCCGTTAGCGGTAATGACTTCTGTGATGCTTCTTCGCTGCACTTTTTCAACAGCCACCTTTACGGGTTTTTCCTTACCAAACCATCCAGCTTTTTTACCGACAATGGCCAGAATAATCAGAAAAACTACAATGCCAGAAAGGTACTTTACAAGCTTGCTTGTGTTCATGATGTATTATTTTACAGTAAGAGGATTACCACGATAAAAGTTCAGAATGTTGATGCGGAAAAGGTAGTCATATTTGGCTTGGAGAAGTTCCGACTCAGCGCGGGCCAGTGAGGTTTTGGCCGTGTTGAAATCCACGGTGGTTACCAGACCTACCTCATACTTCTGCTGTACATATTTAAACGATTCTTTTTGAGCTTCTAGTGATTTTTCACTGGCGAGATACCTTTTTACGGCAGCAAGTGCATCGGCATGCGCCTGCTGAATGTCCTTGTAAAGAAGGTTTTTGCTAAGGTCAAGGTTGTATCGGGCGTTCTGCACATTCAGGCGGGCATTACTAACCTGGGTATTTACCGACCAACCATTAAACAGAGGTACAGAAAGGCCAAAGGTCAGGGTGGTGCTTGCATTGTCTTTCAGCTGCATTTTCAGGGGGTAGGTGTCGTAAATTGGTTGCTCTATCTGGCTGTAAACCAGTTCCCCTCCCTGCGTAGCTCCAATCGGGATAGTTTGAGGGGTTGTACCGATGATGCGCTGCCGGATATCAGAATAACCTGTTCCGTAGGAGGCGGCAATGAAAAGCCGGGGTGAACGGCCGCCGCGTGCCACACTGAGCCCGGCTTCCGAACTTTTCAGCTGGTATTCGGCAATTTTTATCTGGGGAAGGTTTCGCAGAGCGTCCTGATATATGTCGGCCACCGGATCGAGTACTTCTTTAAACTGAAAGTCGGAAAAATCAGGAATTTCAATTCGGAATCCTTCAGTATCTTTCAATTCAAGAAGCTGGGCAAGGGTAAGATAAGAAATATCGAGCTGATTCTGGTAATTTACAATCTGGACTTCTTCAGTAGCATGCTGAGCCTGTATTTCCAGCAGATTTCCCATTGGCAGGCTTCCTGCATCCACCAGTTTTGCTGTGCGTTCAACCTGTTGACGTGTCACTTCGGCCTGCTGTTGGGCAGAATTCAAAAGTTCCATATTGAAAAGAATCTGCAGATAGGCTGCAGCCACGTTCAACGCGAGATCATTTTTCAGTTTTTCCAGTTGCTGCAAACTGGCCATCAGGTCAAACCGGCTTTGCCTGATCAGATTAATTTTCTGAAGTCCGTTAAAAACAACCAGGTTGGCATTCACACTGGAACTAAGACTGGTTATCGTCTGGTTCTGGGTAAACGTGTAAGTCGTCTGGTCAAGGGCTCGGCCAAAGGATTTGCTCTGTGCTGCGGAAGCATTTATAGTGGGCAGCAGCGACATTTTTGACTGCAAAAGGTTGTTTCCTGCATATTCCGAATTTAGCTGCTGCTGCTTAATCTGAATATTGTTTTCAAGGGCATACCGCACACACTTTTCCAATGACCACGGTTCCTGCGGGTATCCCTTAAAAATAGCAGCAGTCAGCAAAAAAATGACGGGCAATATGGATCTTAACGTCTTCATTCCCGGAAATTTTAAAGAGCAAAGATATTTATTTCCTGATTATCAAGAGGCAGTAATTGAAACAATTCCGGTTCATTTTTCAACTTTGGGGCAACACGGTGGAGAAAGTTGAAAAATTGATGAAAAATTCGTGCCTGTGGAAGGTAAAAACACAATAGTTTGCTATAGTTTTGGCAGGGATTATGGAGCAGTCGGTTCAGAAAACATTCGACACACTGCAGTTCCGGTTAATACGATCGCCCCGTTACCGGTGCATGACGATATCAGTTAAGCCGGTGGAGGGGGTTGTGGTCACCTGTCCGGCCTCGGTGAGCGATCAGGAAGTATATAAAGTTCTGCAGGAAAAAAGCCAATGGATCCAGCGTCAGTCGGTTCGTATTGCCAATTGGAAAAGCCATTTTACCCGGTTTGAAGAAGGGAGGGAATACCGCACACGGGCACACCGGCTTATAACGGAAACACATAACAAACCAACGATCCGTATAACGGTTGCAAAGGGTATCATTAAAGTGATTTATCCTGAATTTGCCCGGATCAGTGACCCGAAAATTCAGGCGGCCATTAGAAAAGGGGTTGAAGAAGCCTGGCGCATTGAAGCGAAATCGTGGCTGCCGGTGCGAACGAAGCAACTGGCAATGAAATTTGGTTTCAGGTATGGAAAAGTTACGGTACGCGATAGCAGAACCCGCTGGGGAAGCTGTTCCTGGGACAACAACATCAGCCTAAGCCTTCATCTCATGATGCTGCCCGATCATTTAATTGATTATGTTATTCTTCATGAGCTGGTGCATACTGTGCATAAAAACCACGGCAAAGGATTCTGGCAGATGCTGGATACCATCACCGGCGGAGTAAGGAAGCTGGAAAAGGAAATCGATTCATATCAGATAGGTATTTATTAAACAGAACATTATGACGTACGAAGTAATACTGGAAGGCGGCAAGAAAGTCAGTATGATTCTGCACAACCACAAGGTTGTAACTGATCAGCCCGCAAAAGCAGGAGGGGAAGATTCAGCGCCGGCCCCGTTCGATTTGTTTCTTGCATCCATTGGTACCTGTGCCGGCTACTATGTTAAGGCTTTCTGCGACCAGCGAGGAATACCTTCAGAAGGTATCCGTATTCTGCAGCACGTCAACTACAATCTCGACCAGAGGCGGGTCGACCGGATTGATATTGAAATAAAACTTCCGCCGGAATTTCCTGATAAATACAGAGAAGCCGTTGTGCAGGCTGCTGCTTCCTGTGCAGTGAAAAAGCATCTCGCTGTTCCTCCTGAAATTGAAGTGTTTACTTCATAACGGAACGGAGAATATTTGTCAGACCCTTATAAGAAATTTAACAGGCCTTCGTTCCTGTGAAGGAAAAGTTTTCCCTGAAAACAATAGAATTATCCTGATTCATGCATTATAAATGCATTCATCATCCTCCGGGCCGATTGAATCTTTGATTCATCGGGGTTAACCCGGATGCCATCCTTCATCTCCTTCCCGCTATGCGTTAATTCGCTTCTCTCCTAATGCATAATCCGGGATTATTTTTCCCCGGATTCCAGCGTAATAATAGCAATTTCCGGACGGTTTCCGATTCGTACGGGAGGCCCCCAGGTTCCGTAACCATTGCTCACATAAAACTGGGTATTCCCTTTTCGGAGGTATCCGTGACTGACTTCATACATCTTTTTCACAATAAGGGAGAAAGGCCATAATTGTCCATGGTGAGTGTGGCCTGAGAGCTGAAGATCGACACCAGCTTCAACGGCCTCATTCAGGCCGAGCGGCTGATGATCAACCAGCAGAACAGGCTTTGACCGATCAATGCCGGTCAGAATATCACTCAGCGGCACCCGTTTTTTCCCGTTAAATCGTCTGATATCACGATCTTCCCTCCCGGCCAGCCACAAAAAGCCTCCGATATCGGTTACTGAATCGCGCAATACTTTAATCCCGAGGCTTTCAATGTACTGAACTGCTTTTTCAACTCCGCCAATGTATTCGTGGTTTCCAGTAACTGCGAATGTTCCGTAAGGAGCCGACAGAGTGCGAAGGGGAGAACCAAGGTCGTTTCTCAGCACAGGTTGCTGAATTTCATCCATCAGATCGCCTCCGAAAATGATGAGATCGGGTTTCTCATTCTTAAGCACAGCTGCAAGTTTTTCCAATGGCTTTTTCCCCACAAGAATTCCAAAGTGCATATCCGTGATCAGAGCGACACGAAATGGATTTTTTGGAATGGTTTTACTAATGGAAATACTTAAATGGCGGACAACAGGAGAACGGGCATTCACATAACCGGCCAGGAGTATGATTGAAGTAATAACTGTTACGGCAAGAAAGGCAATTTTTCGCACTTCAGCCGGATTATCGGTAAGAAAGGGTGGAAAAAACGGAATGAAATGATTGGTCAGCCGGAACAGATCTATCAGCAGAACCAGCAGAAAAGAATACATCAGTCCGGCAAACCAGAATGAGCCGGGCCAGACAAACAAATGGAGTACGGGGCTGTCGGGGATGATTCTTTCTATGAAGCGGACGAGGATGTAGGAAGTGGAAAGAAAGATCATCAGGATCGTAAATAAAATGCGGATCCATGGAACAGAAGGTAAAGCCTGCATTCCCCGGTGGTATACATAGTAGTTCGCTCCGAACCAGATACTGAAGAATGTGAGAAAAAACAATGAAAAGGCAAGATACTTCATAGAATCGGTAGTTTAAATTTTGTGTTCCGTGAATCGTGATTGATTGTGGGTTTTGGATTGCAACTGGTGTGGGTCGAGGAGCTCAGTGAGTAGGGCACAGTGCTTATTGTGGTAACAGAATGAACAATAGCGGTTCATGAAAGTTCATTTCACTGAAAACGCAGGGCAAAAAAAGGGAAGGAATTACAAATCGTCCGGGAGTTCTTCAGACGGTTCGTGGGAAGTAGCTTTTTCAGGCGCACCATAGGATCCGTCAAGCACAGACTGGTAAAGACGTTTGTCTTTCAGAACTTCCCTTGCTTTCTGTACCACGGGATCATTGGGAAGAGAAGCACGAATACGTCCTTTCTGGTAATAATACCGGCTGACTATTTCTTCTGCTAAAAATTTGCTGATTTCGTTGCGAAAAGTCTGAAGATCCTTGTTCTTGTCATGGGAAATTTTCTGTTGCAGCTTCTCAAATTCTTCCCGGGCCAGGTCGTAGTATTTATCACGTTTTGCAGCTTTTTCAAGTTCCTGAAATTTCGTCTCGCTCTCGGTCTGGTAATCGAAGTCTTTGCCCTGTAAAAAACTGATAAATTGCTGATAGTCTGCATCGGATACTGAGAATTTTTCAGGGGCAGGTATTGTATCGTGTGTGCTGTTGTAAACAGTGGCAAAATCAAAAACAAGATTTTTGGTAACGAGGCTCACGGTGATGCGGCTAAAAGTTTCAGGGTTTACGGGA
>Ga0116184_10004482_pt1 | contig 11026 bp, 10 predicted proteins | sample AD_JPNNA5_MetaG_FD_89886 | JGI IMG/M metagenome (GOLD analysis project Ga0116184, IMG submission 89886) | Active sludge microbial communities of municipal wastewater-treating anaerobic digesters from Japan - AD_JPNNA5_MetaG | ecosystem: Engineered > Bioreactor > Anaerobic > Digestate | place...
CTTATTCGTATCAGCCAGATTGTTATGCCAGATCCACGGAATGCTTACTAATTTCTTCCCTTTAGCATTACGCGTACCTGCTTCATAAGGCCATCTCCTTCGCTCTTCGTCTCTATATCGACGATATCATTGAGGGTTGTATGGATAATTCGACGCTCGAAGGGATTCATAGGCTCAAGCAAGATGGAATGCCCAGTACTGCGCACTTCCTCTGCGGTTTTGTAGGCGACTCTGACTAAGGCCTCTTCACGCCTCAAGCGGTAATTCTCGGAATCGAGCACGATCTTGGTGTCGCTATGCCCAAGATTGCCAGCATAGACGTTTGCTAAAAGCTGCAGCGAATCGATGTTCCTGCCTTTTTTTCCTATCAGAATCGAGGCAGCCTCGGTATCTATGCGCAAGCCAAGTTTGTTAGGTTCCCTAAATGCCACGGAGACTTGAGCACTATATCCCATCAAGCTAATTACCTCACTCGTCCACTCAATAATCTTGTTCTCGAAATCCTCCATTGGAAGGGGCTCTATATGCCTCTCATCCCGGGCTTCTTCTCTTTCCCCGAATTTATTGTGCTCATTGGATTCTTTTTCTCGATTATCCTCAGAGGTTGCTTCTTTGGTATGAACCCGTATGCGCACCTTTCCTTTTTTGAATAAGCCACCACTTTGGTTTTCGATGATCTCCACATCGAATGAACTTGTATCCAGGCCGAGCTCCTGAGTGGCTAGTTCCATAGCCTCGCGCTCGGTCTTTCCTTCAAACTCATATATCATTTGGATCGCTCCTGATTGAAAGATTCAATGGTTTATTTTTTGGCCTTGTTTTTTCTTGGTGCCGAGGATCTGTCGGAACCTGAGGTGCGGCCTTGATCTTTCTTCTTTGTATAAGCAGAACCGCTTGCTTTTTCTGCCTCGCCAGCCTGCTTTTCCAGCCAATTCGTCACTCTCTCAGAAAAACCCTCTTTTGCCGGCACTCTACCAACGGTCTTCGCTTTTGTATCTACCGCCGAGCTCTTTCCTGTCGCTAATCTTGGACCAGCATTCGCTGCTCCAGCGGCTGGCGTTCCTTCGGCCGCCTGTGCTGCTGCACCAGCCATCTTGCGTTTTTTCATCAAATTATTGATTAGGATCTGTTGAGCAATGGTCAGAATATTGTTTGTAATCCAATAAATCAGAAGGCCAGCGGGCACATCGTAGAGAATGAAAAAGAACATTATAGGCATGCCATACATCATCAACTTCATCTGATTAGCCTGCGGATTGTTGCCTTGGGTGCTTTGAGGGGCCTGGGTAAACTTGCCATACATTAATTGGCTAAATAGGTATATGATGGGCAGTGCCCTTAAATCGTTCCATCCAAGAAGAGGAATTCGGAAATTGCCAAAGTTTACAAGGCTCTCAGGCAGGGACAGATCATTGATCCAGCCTGGTATGAACATTGCTCCCCTGAGCTCGAAGTGATTGTTGAAAAGATTGTACATTGCAATGAATAAGGGGAATTGAATGAGCATTGGCAGACATCCAGACATTGGATTGTAGTGTTCCCTCTTATATAGCTCGGCCATTTCCTGATTGAGCTTCTGTGGATTGTTCTTATACTTGGCCTGCAATTCTTGCATCTTGGGCTGGAGTTCCGACATTCTCGCCGTAGCGAGCGACCCTTTCTTTGTAAGTGGGTAGAATAGCAGCTTTATCAGCACGGTAACGAGAATGATGGCTATACCATAATTAGGAATTAGGCGATAAAAAACATTGAGCAGGAATTTCAATATGGTTTCCAACCATCCAAGAATGCCCGAGCCTTCCATGGCGTCTTCCAAATTTAGGTTGGAAAGACCAAATCCGTTTTTGTCCGCATACTCATATTTTCCCAACTCCGCGGATGTCTTGGGTCCAAAATAGAAATAGTAAGTATCGGTAGTTGAGGAACCAGAGAAGGTGCTTCTCAAAAGCCCCAGACTATTGGTCTGGTTAATAAGCGGATCCTGGGCGGTTGCTATTTCGTAAGCCGATATTGGTGCTTGTGGAATAGCGATAAATGTAAAATATTTTCCGGACAAGGCTACCCAGCTTGCGTTTGGCGCTATGGTGTCTGAGGTATTGGCCTTGAGATTCTGTTTCTTTTTCTTGCCATCGATTTCTGCGATGTATTTTCGATAATCGGCATTCTTGGGCATCTGATCGAAGCGCGGACCAATCTGTGGTCCAAGGTCGATCCTATAAGCAACTCCATTTGTTCCCAGAAAAATGGGTTTGCCTTCGGGCTGTTCGATGCTAATTGCGAGCCCAAATAGATATTCTCCATCGCGGAATGAAAAGACCTTCTTGAATATAAAGGGGACCTTTTCGTCGCTTCCTGCCATCTTTGCCTCGAACATCCTCGAGAAGGCAATTGTCTTTTTACTATCATCGAGATACTGGGCGTTCATAAGCTCGCGCATTGGCGCGGAAGATTGACCAAAGGAGACAGAAAGCCCGTCCGCACCCTGTGAGCCGGCCACAACCATGTCCACTCCGCCTCTGGAGTCCCTTAAATCCTTATGCTTTTTGAGGGTTAAAGAGACAAGCTCTCCACCCGCGTTGGTAAATGTCGCTCTAACTACATCGGTCTCTATAATATGGTGCTCTTCGGCAGCCGGAATAGGTATAATATCGGCCGTAGGGCTGCTGCCAGAAGATATAGGTATGATAGATGGCAGCGCTTTTGCGGGAGATGCTGAGCTCGGCTCTTGCTGAATTGCTTGCTCGTTCGCTCCTGCCTGGTCAGAACCCTGTGTCGTTTGTTGCTGTGTGGCGGGAGGAAAAAGTACACTCTGTACAATAAACCCAACGCTCACGATTACCGTGGATAGAATCACGGCTAAAATCATGCGCTTGCGTTCTTCTTTCGAGGTTGTTTGTTGTTCGTAAATCTCATTCATGGTACTGGATCATAGCCTCCTGGATTTCCTGGATGACAGCGGATTATTCTTTTGAAAGCTAGCAAGAGCCCTTTCAGGGGTCCATATTTACGGATCGCGGCGTACGAATACGAAGAACATGTAGGGTAAAAGCGGCATGATGGTTGAAAAAGAGGTGATATTAGGAACTGGTATAAGCGAATTGCTATCAATAGAGGAATAGATAATATTTCTTTGATGATATTCATAACAACAAATCCGCCTTGCGAAGCAAATACTGCATTGCGCTATAATATTCAGCAAATGTTTCAAACCCTGGATAGAGCACGAATACAATATCATACCCCGGCTTGATAGAATTACGAATATGTCGCCAGGCTTCTCTGGCAAGCCTTTTAGCTCTATTTCGTGCTACGGCGCCGGAAAAAGCTCGCACTGCAATAAATGCCACTCGACTTTCCTGCCCTTCTTTTAGAAGGATATGCATTCTCATGCCTTTGCAGGAAAACCGTGCTCCTTTCTCAAAAATCAGATCGATTTCCCTGGTTTTCCTCACCCGAAGGCTCTTCGGAAAGCTCCGATCCTGCCGTGTCTCCAGAAATCCGTCTCGGGTGTTTTCAGTATTTCTTCTTCTCATCTGAGACAGAGAGCTTTATCCTACCTTTTGCTCTTCTTCTGCTAAGAATCTTGCGGCCGTCTTTAGTCTTCATTCTAGCACGAAAACCGAATTTTCTATTGCGTTTAACTCGGCTCGGCTGATAGGTGCGTTTCATGGTCTATTCTCCTTGCATAAACGGTTGCAAGAGCTCTTCCCAAGATTTCTCTTCCAGGATCTCTCGCCACAACCGGAAAATTGTACAATCAAGCGCTGGAGTATAGACTGCAAAAGAGCCTTTGGTCAACCGCCTTTCGGCTGCTTAGGGCGTGGGCTCTGCCCTGGGCGAAGCCTCTTTGGTGTCTTCTATCATAAATGCGAGGCCGTTTATCTCCAATTCAGGATAGCTCTTTGATATTCGCGCCAAAATCCTCTCCTGGTTCAGCTGTAGAAGCTGAATCCAGCCAGAATGGTCGGCAGAAATGATGAGAGAGTGATGAACTATTCCTTTAGGCCTCGAATGATCCGCAAGCCGCTCGCCAACTATTTTTTTCCATGTCGACCGAAAAGCTCCGAATTGTGTGGCAGCCTCGAACATATTGTCATCGAAAAAACGGGAAAGAATCTCAGATGCTTTCTTCACGCGAAAATCTTCCATGGCTTACCTTGTAAACTATTGTAGTCCAATTTGCATATTCTCGCCATGGTTCTTCGGGCAAAAAGGTGAAAACCGATTGGGCACCAATTTCCTTTTCTGGCAGAAGCGAAAAAAACCTTCGCCGCTTTGCCACATCGAGCTCCAAAAGTACATCATCTACCAGCAATACCGGAAATCTCGGTTTTCCGCCTTGAGACAGTTCCGAAAAAAGGTAGACTTGTACTACGCGCAAGATAAGAGAGGCAAGTCGAAGTTGACCTGTCGAGGCAAAGGCAGAAAAATCCCGGCCTTCCATGGTGAATACCCATCTATCGCGGTGTGGTCCGGACAATGTCGTGCCAGCCTCGATATCTTTCTGGCGTCGATGTGCTAGAGTCTCGACAATCTCGGATATAGATGCTTCCTCGGGCCAGTTTGGTCTGTACTGGATAGAAACCTCTGTCCCCAGTTGGGAGACTTGCTCATATCTCTCTGGAAAACGATCCTCGAAAAGGCGTGAAAGTTCTTTGCGGTAAAACATAAGCTCAGAACCATATCGAGCGAGCTGTTCATCGAGAGTATCCAGGACACCAAAGGTATCGGTTTTCAAAGCTATGTTGCGGTGCTTCAGCAATCGTCTGTAAGAACGGAGCAAATCGATGTATTCGAGCCAAAGCATTCCAGCGCACTGATCGAAAAAAAACCTCCGCTCCTCAGGCGCTCCGGAAGCAAAGGCCAAATCTTCGTGACAGAACACAACAGAAGGATTGTGAGCGACAAGCTCTTTCCTGTCCAAGAGTCGCTTTTGGTTGAGCAATATTTCCTTGCGGCCTTCTGGAAGATACCTGAGTGATATTTGATCGCGTACTATGTATCCTGGCTCGCTCCATTCAGCTCGCAGGAGAAAATCTGATCTTTCGTGCATTATAAGGTCTCTGTCTTGATGAGTTCGGAAGGAATTGCCATAGCTCAGACAGTATAAAGCTTCAAGAAAGTTCGTTTTTCCTTGACCATTTTCTCCAAGAAGAAAGATATTGCCAGTGCCCAACTCGAGCTCTGCTTCTTCTATGTTCCTGAATTGGGCAATTCGTATGTGCTCGAACGCCATTTATGGCTGCTGTATAGGCATCATGACATGGAAATAGTTCGAGGCTGGCTCTGGTCTGAGAGTGATCGCTCTAGATGGATCGCTGAACTCAATAGTAATATTTTCGCTGTCCATCACCTTAAGCGGATCTTCTAAATACCTCAAGTTCAGGAAGATTACCACGTCATCGCCATCGTATTCACAAGACAGTTCTTCGCGAGCTGCGCCGAGCTCTGTCTCTTCGGACTTAATAACCAGGCCTCGTCTGGAAATATCAAAGATAACCTTATTTGATCTCTCCACGAATAGAGAGACACGCCTAAGGGCAGATAGCAATTCATCTTTTGACACGCTAAACTTTTGGCGCTGATTTTGCGGAATAACTTTTTGATAATTCGGAAATCTGCCTTCGATTAGATAGCTTGTCAACTGGTAATTCCCAAAACGGAAGAAAATATTCTTCTCGCTTATAGCCATATATATTTGGCCTTCATCGGAAGCACGCTTTAGAATTACGGACAACACCTTCGGCGGAATTATCGCGGGGCGAAAATCAGGAATATTCCCTTCCTCTATAGACATATAGGCGAGTCTACGACCATCTGTGGCTACCATAACTAATTCGTTTTCGGGAAGTTTTTCTATGAAAACTCCGTTCATAAAGAACCTCGTTTCATCATTAGAAACAGAAAAAATGGTCTGACTGATCATCTTACGCAAGTCTCTAGCTCTCAATGGAAAATACTGATTGTCTTCAATATCTGGGATAACCGGATATTTATCCCCAGCAATTGTCTTTAGCTGAAATCGCACATTCTTGGAGAGCGTCTTAATCTCAATTACCGAATCATGCTGTTCTAGAATCATGTCTCCTTCTGGAATCGAATTGGTGATTGCCAGTAGTTTGTCACAGAATACCGTAATTGCTCCCGGTTCGCTGTCTGAAACAGGAATCTCAGTCTCAAAGCCAACTTTAGCGTCCGTGGCTTTTATGATAAGTCTAGAATCAATAACTTCGAGATAGACATTGGACATAATAGAAAATGCATTTTTTGAAGCTATAATGTCCTGTGCGATTGCTATCTCTTTTGCAAAGGTATCTCGATCGCATACAAATCTCATGTGGCTTTTCCTCCATTCAGAAGTTTTATATTAGCAGCTCATAAAGGAAAAATAAACAGCATGTTTTAGAATGATAAACACTCCACAATTTGTTTGGGACTATTATTACTAATTCTATTTATATATTAAATAGTAATAGTAGTAGTAAGCGCGGTGAATATGTTGATAACTACTGTATCTATTTTATAAATATAGAGTTAGGTATGTGCAAAACTTGTGGCAAAGTATTGATAGTAATTCACTTTTTCCACAGATTAGATTCTTCTTCATCAGATTTGTTGAGTTTTCCACAGGTTTGTAACAGGATAAGAACCTCATTAAGAATCTCATAGAGATGATTTTTCTTTGCATTCCTTGATAAGGTGATTTACCAAGGATGAGAAAGAAGCGTCGAATTTGATAAGATCCTCGATTTTTTGACATGAATGCATAACTGTCGTGTGATCTCGACCATTGAATTCGGAGCCTATCTCGGTTGTGGAGTAATCTGTTGTTTCTCGTATTATGTACATTGCAATCTGTCTGGCTAGTGCGATGTTTTTGCTTCTTTTTTTTCCTTTGAGGTCGGAAATGGAGAGCTTATAGTAGTCGGCCACAGTCTTTATTATTGAAGATACTTCAATTGCGGAAGGCATGAATGAATTTGTGAGCTGCTTAATTACATTTTGTGCGATTTCGAAGGTTGGCTCTACCTTTATGAGTTCTGCGTAGGCAATGATCTGATTTATACATGAATCTAGATCGCGCACATTGGTTTCTATGCTCTTTGCTATGAGATTGATGACATCTTCGCCAAAATGTCGTTTATAGAGTTCGAGCTTTTTTCTTACAATAGCGGCTCGCGTTTCGAAACTGGGGGTAGTTAGGTCGGTCTTTAGTCCCATCATGAATCTGCTCTTTAGGCGTTCAGAAAAGTCCTTTAATTCTGCGGCTGGGCGATCGCAGGTGAAAACCAGCTGCTTATTCGTATCATAGAGGGCATTGAAGGTATGAAAGAGTTCTTCTTGGACTCCGTGTTTGCTTTGGAAGAAGTGGATATCATCGATTAGCAAGACATCGACATTGCGATACTTATTCTTGAAGTCGTTGGTTGTGCGATCATGTATGGTCTTTATAAACTCGTTGGTGAATTCCTCGGCTGTAACGCAAATGATCCGGAAATCGGCATGTCTATCGACGATCCGGTTTCCAATGGCATGCATCAGGTGTGTTTTGCCAAGGCCAACTCCCCCATAAATGAGAAGAGGGTTGTAAGAAGACCCTGGCTTATCTGCAATTGCGATTGCTGCATTGAAAGCGAAATTGTTGTTCTCTCCAACAACGAAACTCTCAAAGGTATATCGAGACTGAAGATTGCTGGGGCGAGCGCTCCGAGAGATTCCAGGCTGTGCCTCAATTACTTTTTCTGCACCTATATTGTTTTTTGCTTTCCGAGGGGAGACCTGAGGGGCAATGTGATGATCGATAGTTTTAGACTGCGCCTCTACGGACAATTCTACAGGCATTCCCAGAAGGGATGAAATAATCTCCCTCATGAATTGGCTGTATTTTCGGACAAATTGATCTCTAAGGAAGGTATTGTTTGCTTGAAGCAGGATGGTTCCATTTTCGTATCCGATATATGATAGTCTAAACCACATGATGAATTCGGACTCCGGAACCTGCGACTTGGCGATTTCAAGAGCTTTTTGCCAGATTGTACCATTATCATCGCTCATGTGTCGAAATCTCCAAGACATCATTGTACATTTCCACAAGTTTTCCACAAGAAGCCATAGATTTTTTGTATACCAAAGCACCGGAGAGTGCAAGATACCGAGAGGGCAAAGTTCGATATTTTTTGACTATTTGTTTAGGAAACACGGGAAATGCGGCCTATTATAGGGCTATTTATTTATTGAATTTTTTAGGAACCGGTTATTTTGAAGGATTCTCTTGTAAGCTAAAGAAATTATATCACAAATACACAGGCTAACCACAAAGAGATAACAAGTTATGCACAGGTTTTCCACAAATGCAGAAGAGCTAGCTTTTGACGACCTTTTGCTGTTGAGCTTTACTCAATTCTCTCTATTTGGTATGATAAGAAATGAGATTTATCGCAAATCTTACCCCTATTTTCTGCAATTCAATTCAGGATAACCATGGAATCTAAGACTAGCAGTTATTCCGCAAATACCATTCAAGTGCTCAAAGGGTTGGAAGCGGTCCGCAAGAGGCCGGGTATGTATATAGGTACTACGGGCTCTGAAGGTCTCCATCATCTGGTATATGAGGTCGTCGATAATTCGATTGACGAAGCCCTGGCAGGCTTCTGCAAGAAGATCGTCGTGGCGCTAGAGAGACAGGATATTATCCGGGTAGAAGATGATGGCCGGGGCATTCCGGTAGATATTCATCCTACCGAAGGCATTTCCGCCCTCGAGCTTGTTATGACTCGTCTACATGCTGGCGGAAAATTCGATAAGAAGAATTACAAGGTTTCAGGTGGGCTTCATGGCGTAGGAGTCTCTGTGGTCAATGCACTGTCAGCCTGGCTCGAGGTATACGTGCACAACGATGGAAAGGTATTCTATCAGAGATATGTGCGCGGCATAGCGGAAAAACCGGTTGCATTTATTGGCGATACAGACAGAACAGGCACCATAGTGCGGTTTCAGGCTGATCCGGATATATTCGAAGAGACAGTCTACTCATTTGATGTGCTAAGCAATCGCTTACGAGAACTTGCCTTCCTGAATAAGGGCATAAAGATATCTCTTATAGATGAAAGGCTTTCTCAGCCCAAACGAATCGAATTCCACTTCGAAGGAGGCCTTCAAGAGTTCGTAGAATATCTCAATAAAAACAAGACCGTAATACATAAAGATGTGATTTATTTCCTGGGTACTCGCGATGAAGTCGAGATAGAAATTGGCATGCAGTATAACGATGGCTACAACGAGACGATGTTCACTTATGTCAACGGCATAAACACAAAGGAAGGCGGTACCCATCTTATTGGCTTTAGGAACGCTTTAACAAAAGTAGTCAATGATTTCTTTAAGAAGTCTAAGTATAGTAAGAAAATAGAGGAAACTCTTTCTGGCGATGATGTGCGAGAAGGCCTTACCGCCGTTCTATCGATAAAAGTGTTAGAGCCCCAATTCGAAGGCCAAACCAAAAGTAAGCTAGGCAATACCGAAGTCAAGGGCATTGTGGAAGGCTTTTTCTCTGAACAGCTCGATCTTTACTTTCAGAAGAATCCAGAGGTCATAGACATTATCCTTGGAAAGTGCGCTACAGCAGCAAGGGCTCGCATAGCAGCGAGACAAGCCCGGGAACTAACCAGGCGGAAAAGCCTTTTAGAAGCATCCAGCCTGCCAGGCAAACTCGCGGATTGTCAGGAAAAGGATCCATCGAAATGCGAATTATTCATTGTAGAGGGCGATTCTGCCGGTGGATCTGCAAAGATGGGCAGGGACAGGTTATTTCAAGCCATTCTGCCTCTATGGGGCAAGATGCTTAATGTGGAAAAGGCCCGCCTTGACAAGGTTATTGGCAACGACAAACTACAACCAATAATTGCGAGTCTTGGCACTGGCATAGGAGAAGATTTCGATATTTCGAAACTTCGTTACCATAAAGTGATAATAATGGCAGATGCAGATGTAGACGGCTCTCATATAAGGACCTTGCTTCTCACTTTCTTCTATCGCTACATGACAGAGCTTATAGAGAGGGGCCATGTCTACCTTGCAATGCCTCCTTTATACCGCATAAATTACGACAAGGAAATACATTATGCTTATAGCGATGAGGACAAGGATAAGCTTTTATTGCAGTCGAATAAAGACCCTTCAAAAATTTCGGTGCAGCGATATAAGGGCTTGGGTGAAATGAATCCCGAACAGCTTTGGGAGACCACCATGGACCCCAGCAGAAGAATCATCAAGCGGATTACCATGGAAGATGCAATCCTTGCAGAAGAGATGTTTGTAACCCTTATGGGCGAACAAGTGGAACCAAGGCGCCGTTTCATCGAGGAAAACGCGCTCGAGGTATCGAATCTAGATGTGTAAAGGCAAATTAGAATAAAGGCAAATTAGAATGGCGGAATCAAGCAATATCATTCCTGTTCCCATAGAAGAAGAAGTCAAGAGTTCTTATCTCAACTATGCGATGTCTGTAATCGTCTCGCGCGCGTTGCCGGATGTTCGAGATGGACTCAAGCCTGTGCATCGTCGGCTTTTGTATGCTATGGATGAACTTGGACTTCGCAGCAACGCGACAACCAAGAAAAGTGCTCGCATTACAGGCGATGCAATGGGTAAATACCATCCGCATGGAGATCAGTCGCTCTACGATGCGCTCGTTAGGATGGCTCAACCTTTCTCATTGCGATACCCACTTGTGCAGGGTCAGGGGAACTTTGGTTCTATAGACGGGGATCCTCCGGCGGCCAGCCGCTACACAGAGGCCAAGCTCTCGAAAATCGGAGAAGAGATGCTCACTGATCTCGACAAGGAGACCGTGGATTTTGTTCCCAACTATGATGAAAGCCTGAAAGAGCCAAGCGTTTTGCCATCTGCTATTCCAAATCTGCTTATAAACGGCTCGAGCGGGATAGCCGTAGGTATGGCAACGAATATGCCTCCCCACAACTTACGCGAAATTGCGCTCGCAATAGAGGCCTTTATCGATGATCCA
>Ga0116184_10004487_pt1 | contig 11013 bp, 3 predicted proteins | sample AD_JPNNA5_MetaG_FD_89886 | JGI IMG/M metagenome (GOLD analysis project Ga0116184, IMG submission 89886) | Active sludge microbial communities of municipal wastewater-treating anaerobic digesters from Japan - AD_JPNNA5_MetaG | ecosystem: Engineered > Bioreactor > Anaerobic > Digestate | place...
CTCAGCCGAAACGAGGACGTACAGGAGAAACTGAAGACCACGGATTGGGACCTTGTAGTCTGCGACGAAGCCCACAAGATGAGCGCATCCTTCTGGGGCGGCGAAATCCGCAGGACCAAACGCTACCAGTTGGGACAGATTCTTTCCGCCCTCACGCGTCATTTTCTGCTGCTGACGGCCACGCCGCACAACGGAAAGGAAGAGGATTTTCAGTTGTTCATGGCGCTGCTCGATGGCGACCGCTTCGAGGGCAAGTTCCGTGACGGCGTTCATTCTATCGATGCCAGCGATCTGATGCGTCGGATGGTTAAGGAGGACCTACTCAAGTTTGACGGTTGCCCGTTGTTCCCGGAGCGTAAGGCCTACACTGTCGAATACGAGCTTTCCGACGGTGAAGCGGACCTGTACCAGCGTGTGACAGAGTATGTTCGCGATGAGTTCAACCGCGCCGAACAACTGGCCAACGACGGCCGCAAAGGCACGGTTGGGTTTGCCTTGACAGTCCTGCAGCGTCGGTTGGCCTCTTCGCCGGAAGCCATTTATCAATCGCTCCGTAGGCGTAGGGAGCGACTGGAGAAGAGATGCCGCGAGGAGGAACTCCTCAAGCGCGGTGCGGAGGTCCGCATCGATTGGCACAAGGATGTCCCGACGCTCACCGAAGATGATCTTGAAGATCTGGAAGACGCGCCGGATGAAGAAGTCGAGAACACGGAAGAGCGGGTTGTCGATCTGGCCTCGGCGGCCCAGACAATTGCCGAATTAAAGGCGGAAATCGCAATTCTCAAGGTTCTGGAGCAAGTGGCCCTGCGGGTTCGTCAATCACGCACGGACCGTAAGTGGGATGAACTTTCGAGTCTACTGCAGAACCAGACGGAGATGTTCGATGCCCACGGTCATCGCCGCAAGCTGATCGTTTTCACTGAGCATCGTGACACTTTGAACTACCTTCATGATCGGATTGGGTCGCTAATCGGGAAGCCGGAATCCGTCGTGACCATTCATGGAGGCATGGGCCGTGAGGAACGAAAGAAGGCCGAATCGCTCTTCACGCAGGATAAGGACACAGAGGTGCTCATCGCCACGGACGCTGCGGGCGAAGGGATCAATCTGCAGCGGGCCCATCTGATGGTCAATTACGACTTACCCTGGAACCCGAACCGTCTCGAACAACGGTTTGGCCGCATCCACCGCATCGGGCAGACGGAGGTCTGCCACTGCTGGAACCTCGTCGCGTCAAAGACGCGGGAAGGCGATGTGTATCGCCGCCTGCTTGAGAAGTTGGAGGAGGAACGTAAGGCGCTGGGCGGAAAGGTATTCGACATCCTTGGCAAACTGCTTTTCGGTGATAAACCCCTGCGGAACCTCCTCATGGAGGCCATTAGGTACGGAGACCGTCCGGAAGTGCGTGCGCGGCTGAACCAGGTCGTCGACAACGCCATGGATCGGGAAAAACTCCGCGATCTGATCGAGGAACACGCCCTGGCGCACGACTCCATGGATGCCTCCCGCGTCCGGGAGATTCGGGAAGACATGGAACGGGCCGAGGCTCGCCGACTCCAGCCCCACTTCGTTGCCGCTTTCTTCAATGAATCCTTCAAGCGGCTCGGCGGTACCTTGCGGGAAAGGGAGCCGAAGCGTTACGAAGCGACCCACGTTCCGGCCGTCATTCGCAACCGGGACCGGATCATCGGCATGCGCGATCCCGTCCTCACACGATATGAACGCCTGTCGTTCGAAAAAGAACTGATCAGCGTCCCTGGCAAGCCCCTGGCAGAGTTCATTTGTCCTGGCCATCCGCTTCTCGACGCCACCATAGACCTAATCCTCGAACGGCACCGGGACCTCCTACGACAGGGTGCCATCCTGGTCGACGAGAACTCCCTGGACGAGGATGTGCGGGCGCTCGTGTACCTGGAACACTCCATCCAGGATGCGCGCACGGATCGGAGTGGAAACCGGCGCGTGGTCTCTCGCCAGGTTCAGTTCGCGGAGGTGAATGCATCCGGCGATGTTCGTGGTGCTGGATATGCGCCATACCTCGACTACCGGCCGCCAACTGAATCGGAACTGGCCCTGATCCGGCATATGGAGGAGCCCGGCTGGCTGCGCAACGAGATCGAATCTCGCGCCCTCGACTATGCTGTCCGAAACTTGGTGCCCTCCCACCTGCAGGAGGTCAGGGGTCGCAAAGAGCAGATGGTCGACAAGACCATGGCCGCGGTCAAGGAAAGGCTTACGACGGAGATTAGCTACTGGGACCATCGGGCGGAACAGCTAAAGCAGCAGGAACTGGCGGGCAAGGTCAATGCAAAGATCAACTCTGGTAAGGCCCGTCAGCGGGCTGACGAGTTGACGATGCGTCTACGGAGGCGGATGGAGGACCTCCAGCAGGAACGCCGCATCTCGCCGCTTCCGCCTAACGTCATCGGCGGTGCACTGATCGTTCCGGCAGGACTTCTCATGAGGTTGAACGGAGGGCAAACCGCCACGTTGCAGGCCAAGGAGACCAAGCGCGTCGAAATGGTCGCCATGAGAGCGGTGGTCGCGGCCGAACAAGGGCTCGGGTTCGAGCCCCGCGACGTGTCGGCCGACAAGTGTGGCTACGATATTGAGTCGCGCTATCCGGATGGCGAGTCGCGGCTCCGCTTCATCGAGGTGAAGGGACGAGTTCAGGGGGTGGATACCGTGACTGTCACCAAGAACGAGATTCTGACCGCACTAAACAAACCGGATCAGTTCATTCTGGCGATTGTTCAGGTCAACGGCGAGCATGCGGTGGACATCACCTATGTGCGGGAGCCGTTCGGCAGGGAACCAGACTTCGGCGTTACGAGCGTGAATTACCGTCTATCGGAGTTGCTGAGAAGGGGAGGACCGCCACGATGACGGATGCGCCTCCCTATTTCGAGGATGTCCGGGCAACTGCTGCCAGGCGTTGGGTTCAGCTTGAACAGGACCCTGTATTGGCCGGACCTTGGCACCAGTTGTTCAAGCAGGTGCAAAGCCCTCGTCATGTCGTTTCCGAGCTTCTACAAAATGCGGACGATGCGGGCGCAACCATGGCTTCGGCGGATATCCAAGATGGTGAGTTCATATTCATTCACGATGGCGAGGACTTTACCGAGGAGCACTTCATCTCCCTTTGCCAGTTCGGGTATTCCAACAAGCGATCCCTTCACACTATTGGATTCCGAGGAATCGGCTTCAAAAGCACATTCAGCCTTGGGGACGAGGTTCGGCTCAGAACCCCTTCACTATCGGTAGCCTTCCGGCGCAGCCGTTTCACCGAGCCCCTATGGATGCCCCAGAACGGATTCCCGGCCCGTCATACGGAAATTCGTGTTACGATTCAGGACCAACACCGCCTGCGAGAACTGAAGAAGAACTTTAATGACTGGACGAAGAGTCCGGCCTCGTTGCTTTTCTTTCGTTCCATCCGTCGCTTGACCATCGGCGGCCGAGAAATCCGTTGGGAGTCACAAGCTGCTGGGCCTGTACCTGGATCGAGTTGGTTCTCATTGGCAGGCACGCCGGACCGACGGGTACTGCTGATCCAGTCCGATCCAGAGCCGTTTCCGGCTGAAGCCCTCGACGAAATCCGTAAGGAACGCATGGTCGCGGTTGACGAGGAAACAGCCTTGCCTCCTTGCAGTGTCGATCTGGTTCTCGGCATAGAAGGCCGCCTTTTTGTCATTCTTCCCACAGGAGTGCTGACCAAACTTCCGTTTGCTTGCAACGCACCGTTCATTCAAGACCCGGCCCGAGTGAAAATCAAGGACCCGGAGACTTCGCCGACAAATCGTTGGCTCCTGGATCGTGTGGGCAGGTTGGCAGCGGAGACTCTGCTTCATTGGGTTGGAAAGGCGGACGCGGGAATTGAGAAACGATGCGATGCCTACGCGATGCTACCTGATCTTGATCTCGATGACCATTCGCTGGAAGGCGACTGCGGACGGATCGCCGAAGAGGCATGCGAATCCGCACTGGCAGGCAAACCATTCCTTCTGCTCGAAGACGGATCGTTGGCAAAGGAAAAAGGCTGTGTTGCCGTGCCGCGTGTTCTCCTCGACGTATGGCCGAACGATCTCGTCTCTCGCCTGTTCACCAACAGCGCCCGACCGATTCTCTCTCATTACATATCGGCTAAGAACCGAAAGAAGCTGATCAACTGGAACAGCATAGACCAAATCAGCAAGGAAGATGTGCTGACCACACTCAAATCGAAGCACCTGCCCAAACCAGATTCCTGGACGCAGCTCCTGCTGCTGTGGGCCTACGTCGCGGAAGATGTTGTCGGTTATCGCTACAATCGAAATCATAAGGCTGTTCGCATACTTCCGGTCCACGGCAAGGATGTTCTGTATGCCGCCACCGAAATCGTGCGCCTGGGAGAGAAGAAACTGCTCCAGTCTCAGGAGGATTGGGAGTTCCTGGCGGCGTGCCTGCTTGTGCTCAATCAGAACTGGCCGCGATTCCTGGCTGAACAGCGCCGAAGGGCCGAGCAGGACAAGGACGATGATCTTGGGCGGCAAGTTGAATCTGCCTACAAAGTCTTCGACGCTGTGAGCCTTGGACAGGCCAGCGACGTGAGTCAGGTGATCCAGCAAGCCGCTGAGAAGTTTTTCAGTGAGCAAGAACGCGATATGGAGGACTGCATTCGGCTGGCACAACTGGCTGCAACTTTGGGAGCTTCAGTATCGGAGAACTTCCAGTTCTTCACCCGTGATGGTTGTCGCAGGCCAGTCAGCGAACAGATTGTTTACGATATAAACAATGACCTTGATGCGTTCGTTTCCGATCAATGGTACCAAAGCCATGTGCTGCACGAGGACTATCGTGTTCTTTTGTCTTGCACCGGAGAAGACTGGCAACAGTGGATCACATCGGGGCGCAGCAAGTTACTTACATTCGTGCCTTTGCAACAGGTGACTAGATCGGCATGGAGCAAGAATTCCGTCATCACGCTACTGAGAGATCGTGGTTTGAGAGGTGAACCGAAATTCCCGTACCAAAGAGACGATTTCACCATTGAGGATTGGGATTTCCATCAAGAACACTGGGAATTCTGGCAAGATATTGCTCGAAGAGACTCCCTGATATGGGGTCAAGTCTTATCCCATGTCTTGGTAGAACCGAAAGAGTACTGGACCCCATCTCTCGGCTTGAAGGTCTGGCAAAATGGGAATAAATACAAACTGTTGGTAACAGATGAAGACTTGTTACCGGCTTGGATTGTTAAACTACAATCTATCCCTTGCCTGCAGGACACACGGGGGCATTATCGACAGCCCGCAGAACTACTTTGCCGCACGCCGGATACCGAACCGTTGCTTGATATAGAGCCCTTTGTGCGCGCCGAGATCGACACCGAGACAAATCGGAAGCTTTTAATCAAGCTTGGTGTGCGGGACACCCCTACTGGTCCCAAAAGCCTTCTGGATCGGCTTCGCGCCCTTGCCACAGTGCAGAGTCCGCCCGTCTACGAGGTGGAGAGATGGTGCCGCCGACTCGATCAGTTGTTCGCCAAGTGCTCTACTCCTGAGTTCAACGAAATCAAGTCTGCCTTTGCGGACGAGAAACTGATCCTCACTGCCGAATCTGAATGGGTCACGGCCGCCGAGGTGTTCCTTGCCGCCGCCGAGGACGATGCTCCTGGGGCGGCCGTAGTCCACCCCGCCATTCACGACTTGTCGATGTGGCGAAAGCTCGGGGTTGCCGACCGCCCCACGGGTGACCTGGCCATGCGCTGGCTTGCCGACATGGTTTCGGGCAAGAAGCTCTCCAAGGACGAGTTGCGACGGGTCCGCGCACTTCTGCCCCGGTATCCCGAGCGTATCTGGCGCGAATGCGGACACTGGCTCAACCTGGAAGGCGAATGGGTCAAGGTGGATCAGTTGTCCTACAAACTGACTATGCATACGCTCATTCCTTGGGCGAACCTCTTCAGGCCGATCAAGCAGAAGACGGCCGACCTCCAGAAGTTGACTGTCGAGATGTGCGGACACCACCCTTTCGCCGAATTGCCGACCCTTGCCGAGTGCATTGAAGACTGCTTTGACGAGCGGATTGACGTTTCGACCGAGTCGCTTCAGAAGGTTTGGCTAACTGCGTTAGGTGACGGTTTGACGCGCATCCAACTGGACGACCCCGCGGAAACCGCTCGTATACGCGAGTTGGGATGCCGCTTGGCGAGTACCCAATTTCGTTTCGTGACCGCCCTAAAAGTCACGCCCTACATCAATGATGTCCCATGCGGCACGTCGCGACATGTCGATGTATTGTGGAAGGATAATGCGCTTTACGTGGAGAGCAAGTCGGTCGCAAAGATGGCGAAAGCTATCGCCCTTGAGTTGGGGCGACATTTCGGCCGTCCCGACATAGCCGATGCCATCAAACTCTGCTTCGAGCGAGAACGGGAGTTCATCAACGAGTACCTTGAAGAGAACTTCAAGCTGTTGCCGCCCGCACCCGACAAGGCGACGCCGGAGGCTGGTATTGAGATCGCGTCGCCGGATCAACCGGGGGTGGCGAAGGCAGCCGATGCGGAGCAGCCGTCAACATCTCCAGCCGGTGAAGGCGATGTTGAGACGGCAGGTGAATCTACTCCCCCCATACCCGAAGGTGAAGCGATTGAGAAGCCGCAAGAGTCCGATGTGGATGATGATGACGAGGACGACAAGAGCACTGTCACCGTGCCGCGCAGGTCTCCCAAACAACCTGCGAAGCCGAAGCTGATCGAACGATTCGCAGTCGCCAATGGATATGTTAGGGACAACTCAGAGGGACGGTTCTATCGTCAGGACGGCGGCTGGCTCGAGCGCGTGTCCGGTGCCAGTTTCCCCTGGGAACGGTACTCGCCCGCCGGCGAGCTGCTCCAATGCTACTGGGTCAAGGATCATTGCATCGAGCGCGAATCGCTTCAGATCGAGGCGGAGGTATGGGAGTTGTGTGTCAATCATCCCGAGAAGTACTCGCTCCTGCTGGCGGCCCCGAACGAGACGCCGGTTGAGTACTCCGGCAAACGGCTCTGCGCACTCCGTGACAGCGGTCGGATAACGCTTTTTCCGGCGAGTTATCGACTGGTCTACGAGCATGACCAAGCGAAGGACAAGTCCGATGAATGACCTCAACACTTGGTTCAAGGATCGACCGAGGTGGATGCAGGAAGCCGCCAGCCTCCTCCTTATGAAAGGTCGTCTGGCAGAGGAGGACATTGTTGCCCTCCTCGACAGGTGCCTGCAGGAAGACGATTCCGAAGGCGAAGCAACTACGGCGTCCTTCCCCGCAGACGCTTTCCTTGCCCAAAGTGCGTCCGCATTGCGCTTGTGCACTATCGGCAACGTAAATGGCATCAACGCGCTCGCGCCTCGGTGCCCCCTGGACTTTGGACTGGACAACATGGCCGTCGTTTACGGTGGCAACGGCTCCGGTAAGTCCGGCTACGTCCGCATCCTGAAGCACGTCTGTGGTGCGCGCAGTCCTGGCGCGCTCCATCCGAACGTCTTTGAGGACGACGGGTCCAAACAGTCGGCAGATATCAAGTACAGCATCGATAATAAGGAACGCCAGGTGTCCTGGAGTGCCAGCGACGGAGTTCAGGCTGACCTTCGTCCCGTGGATATATTCGATGCCGATTGTGGCCGCATGTATTTGGAGAGCGAAAGCGAGGTCACCTATGAACCACCGGCACTGCTGTTCTTCTCCGACCTGATTGCCGTTTGCGGCCAGGTTGCGCGGCGCATTGACGGCAAGTTGGAAATGTGTGCATCGAAAAAGCCTCAGATGCCTTCGGAATACGCCGACACAGTGGCTGGCGAATGGTATGCGTCCCTGAGCGCGACAACTCCACCTGATGAGATTGCCACACACGCGAAATGGGAAACCCAGAATGACACACGCGTCGCCGGCTTGGAGAAGCGATTGGCCGAAAAGACCCCTGCCGACAGGGCCCGGGAATTGCTCGCCAAGAAAGGCCACGCAGAATGTCTGATCCAGGGCATCGAAGACCTTCTTTCGAAACTTAACGATGAGAACTGCCGCCGGATTCTGAAGCTTAAGAAGGACAAGCGCATCAAGCGTGAGGCCGCACAAGCCGCAGCCACCAAAGTATTTTCCGGCGCTCCTTTGGATGGCATCGGAACGGAAGCATGGCGGCTTTTGTGGGAGCAAGCTCGGCGATACTCTGAAGACCACGCTTACCGTGGCCAGCCATTCCCGTATCTTGATGCGGAGGCCAGATGCGTTCTCTGCCATCAACCTTTGTTAGATGATGCGCGACACCGCCTCACCACCTTCGAGGAGTTCATCAAGGGGCAGGCCGAGAGGGATGCAAAGGACGCGGAGAAGGCCCTTGAAGATGCGATGGCCACTATCGGCGACATCCCGACCGACCAGGCGATCAAGACGCAATGCGACGCAGGAGGATTGACCTACCAGGGGGACAAGCCTCCGATAGTCAAATCCGCCGATGCGCTTCGGCAGCGGAAGGAGAAGCTGTTGGAGGTCGACACCATGGATGAGTTGCCTCAGGTCCCTGATTGTGCAGCCTGGTTGCAAGAGACAAAGAAACTGGCTTCTGGATACGCCGAGGCGGCGACGGCATGTCAGGAAGACGCAGCATCGGATACCCGGCCTCAGCTTCAAGCTCAACTGCGCGAACTGAAGGCAAAGAAATGGGTTTCCGAACAAAGCGACGCCATCAGGGAGGAGATCGAGAGGCTGAAGTCAGTTGACCGCCTGGAGAAGGCAAAACGCCTGACGGATACACGCGGGCTTTCCCGCAAGAAAGGCGAGATCGCGGAAGCGCTGATCACGGAAGCCTTCGTGAAACGCTTCCGTAACGAACTGGCAGCCCTCGGGGCTTCACGGGTCAAGGTGGAACTGGTCAAGAAGCGGGTGGAACATGGCCGGGTTCTTCACGAACTGAGGTTGGCGAAAGCCAGATCCGGCGTACCGCGTGATGTGCTGAGCGAAGGCGAACATCGGGTTGTGTCCTTGGCGGCCTTCCTTGCGGACGTGACGGGAAAGCTGCAACCCGCACCATTCGTGTTTGACGATCCTATCTCTTCATTGGACCAGGATTTCGAGGAGGCCGTGGTGCAACGACTGGTGCGTCTGGCTTCGGATCGACAGGTGATCGTATTCACGCATCGCGTGTCTTTACTGGTCCTGCTTCAGGAGTACGGCAAGCGCGAAGGCCGCGAGCCCAAGGTTACCTGCGTCAGATGCGAGCCCTGGGGCACTGGTGAACCAGGCGACACACCGCTGTTTGCAAAGAAACCGGACAAGGCGCTCAACGCTCTTCTGAACGAGAACTTGGCGAAGGCCCGAAAGGCACATGACGAAGAGGGCCAGATCGCCTATGCGCCGCTTGCGAAAGCCATATGCAGCGATTTTCGGATTCTGCTCGAGCGCATGATCGAGTGCGAACTGTTGGCGGATGTTGTTCAGCGCTTCCGGCGCGCAGTGAATACCCAGGGCAAGCTGGACAAGCTGGCGCGCATCACGGCAGAGGACTGCAAACTCTTCGATAACATGATGACCAAGTATTCCCGCTTTGAACACTCGCAGCCGAATGAAGCCCCGGTTACCCCTCCCACGCCCGATGAACTGAAAGCGGACTTGGAGACTTTACGGGATTGGCATAAAGAGTTTAACAGTAGGACTTCAATATGAATTATTCCAAAAAACTAATCGAAGTTGCCCTGCCGCTGCCGGAGATCAACGACGCGTCGGCCTATGACAAGATGCCCGGTATTGGACCGCATCCCAAAGGAATTCACCACTGGTGGGCGAGGCTGCCGCTGCCCACGGCGCGGGCGGTACTCTTTGCGTCAGTGGTGGACGATCCTTCGTCGCATCCCGAGAAGTTTCCGACCGAGGAGGCGCAAAATGCCGAGCGCGAGCGCTTGTTCGACATCATCCGCGACTTGATGCAGAAGAAACTGCACGAGCGGCCGGATGTGTACGCCAAAGCCCGCGAGGAGATGCGCAAACACACGAACGGCAAGCTGCCGCCAGTCCTCGACCCTTTCGCCGGCGGCGGGTCAATTCCTTTGGAAGCGGCACGTCTGGGCTTCGCGGCCCACGCGGCCGACCTCAACCCGGTTGCAGTGCTTCTCAACAAATGCAACTTGGAACTCGTGCCTCGCTGGCTGGACCGCCCGCCGGTCAACCCGGAAGTGCGCGGCAATGCCCTGCGCAAGACCGGCTGGACAGGGGCGGCGGGGCTCGCCGAGGACGTTCGCTACTATGGGAACCTGATCCGGGAACGAGCCATCGCGAAGATTGGCCACCTCTACCCAAAGGTCAAGCTGCCCAAGGAATACGGGGGGCGGGAGGCGAACGTGATCGCCTGGCTATGGGCTAGGACTGTGAGATGTCTCAATCCTGCATGTGGAGCTGAGATTCCACTGGTGCGTTCCTTTCAGATTAGTAAAAAGAAGAATCATGTTTTCAGCTTGTCACCCGTAATTGAAGGCAAGGAAATTCGATTTACTGTACGCAGGGGGCAAGCAGAAAAAGGCACTATCAGCAAAAAGGGCGTGTCGTGTCTTGTATGTAAAGAGACGAGAAAGACAAACCTGTTTCGCGAAGAGGTGAAATTAAAGGGTCCAATGACAACAATTGGCCTATTGCCTCTTTGTACCATTGCTGACACAGGGAGAGGTCGCATAGTTTGTGATTTCTCCGCGGACATGGTCCCTGAGATTGAGCGCCCCACATCTATGGATGAATATGAACTCCCTGAGAAGCTTACTGGCGGAGCTGTGATGTCTTGGGGCTTCAAGCGATTCGCTGAGCTTTTCACTCCACGCCAGCTCAAAACCATGGTCACGTTGAGCGATTTGATTCGTGACGTCAGATCGGAAGTATGTGCTCAAGCGGTAGATGCGTATTCCGACGCAATCCGCCACCTGATTCCGATTGATTCCGCCACCCGATTCCGACGGAAGCCGCCACCCGATTCCGATCGATTCCGCCACCCTCCGACTGGAGCTTGGTGACGCTGGA
>Ga0116184_10004489_pt1 | contig 11011 bp, 7 predicted proteins | sample AD_JPNNA5_MetaG_FD_89886 | JGI IMG/M metagenome (GOLD analysis project Ga0116184, IMG submission 89886) | Active sludge microbial communities of municipal wastewater-treating anaerobic digesters from Japan - AD_JPNNA5_MetaG | ecosystem: Engineered > Bioreactor > Anaerobic > Digestate | place...
CAAGAGCCTGGATATCCTGGCGGCGCAGACCAAGAACTCCTTCTTCCGAGAGACCATTCAGGGGGTCAAACTGGACATCGCGTCGGGCTTGAGTCTGGCCGACGCACTGGCGAAGCACCCTCGGGTGTTCAACGACCTGTATGTGAACATGATCCGGGCCGCTGAGATCGGCGGCATCCTGGACGTGATCCTGCAGCGCATCGCGGGCTACCTGGAGAACGAGCAGGAGATCCGCACCAAGATCAAGTCGGCCATGATGTATCCCTGCGTGGTGTTCGCCTTCGCGCTGCTCATGACCATTGGCATCGTGTTCTTCGTTCTCCCCCAGTTCAAGACGATCTTTGCCGGTCTTGTGGGCGAAGACTACAAACTACCTGTACTCACCACAGTCCTGCTCAACAGCGGGGCCACCGCGCGCCAGTACTGGTGGTTCCCCATCCTGGTCATCATTGGCGTCGTGACGGCCTGGAAGATGGTCGGACGCACCGAGTCGGGGAGGCTGAAGCTGGACTCGTTCAAGCTCAAGATCCCGATCGTGGGGGATCTTGTTCTCAAGATCTCGGTGGCCCGTGTCTGCCGCACGTTGGCGACACTGCTGGCGAGCGGGGTGTCGATTCTCCGCTGCCTCGAGATCGTGGAGGCCACGGCCGGGAATGCCGTTATTGCCAACGCAATCCGCCAAGCCCGCACTGCGGTCCACGGGGGCGAGCGGATCTGCGAGCCCCTTGCGCAGTCCGGCATCTTCCCCCTGATGACCACCCAGATGGTGCAGGTGGGCGAGGAGACCGGTCGGCTGGACGAGATGCTCAATAAGGTCGCCGTGTTCTACGAAGAGGAAGTCGACGCCATGATCAAGGGGCTCACGTCGCTGATTGAGCCGATCATGATCGTGGGACTCGGCGGCTTTGTCGGTTTCGTGGCTGTGGCGGTGCTCAAGCCCATCTACGATGTGCTCGAGACGATGCAGCAGCAGAAGTAGCACCGGGGCGGCCGGGACCGGAGGAGAACGGGCACCGGACTCGGAAAGTGGGTCGTGCGAGGAAGAGGCAGTGCGAGCACGCCAGACCGGGGGCGGGACGCTGTGGGAGCCGTGCCCGGGGCTGGGTGCGCGCGTGTGTCCGGCCGCTGTGCCGGTCTGCCTGAGGGACGAAGAGCACGAGGGAGACTAGAGGATGGGTCGTACCCGATCGGGCGGGCAGATACCGCCTGAGGAACTGGACCGGCTGTTTCGGGAGTACGCCAAGACCCGCGCACCGGAGATCCGCGACCGCATCGTCGCGCAGTTCTCGGGCCTGGTCGAGAGTGTGGCCCGGAGCATCCCCAACACCTCAGAGCCCACCGAGGATCTGGTGCAGGAGGGCTACATTGGCCTCATCAAGGCCGTGGACATGTATGATGTCGAGCGTGGGGTCAAGTTCATCACCTATGCCACGCATCTGATCCTCGGTGAGATCAAGCACTATCTGCGCGACCGGAAGTCCATCATCCGTGAACCCGGCTGGCTGTACGAGCTCAACCAGAAGGTCAGCCGCGCCATTGATCAGCTCACCCAAGAGCACGGGCGGTACCCGTCGGTGGCCGAGATCTGCAAGGAGGTCAACATCGGCGAGGACGCGGTGCTCGAAGTGCTGCGGACCCGCAACACCTTCCAGGTGGGTTCGCTGGATGTCTCCGATGAGGACGAGGAGTCGGGGCGTGCCCACCGGCTGGATACCAAGAAGATCCGGAGCCTGCAGCACTCGACGCTGGAACTGCCGGTGGAGGACCGCATCGTTCTGGATAGCTCGCTGGCGAAGCTCAAGTCCATCGAGCGCGAGGTCATCGAGTACTTCTTCTTTCGCGACTTCAGTCAGACGGAGATCGCCCGCAGACTGGGAGTATCGTGCAACTACGTGTCCCACCTGGTCCGCGCGGCGCTGCGGAAGCTGCGGAGCTCGCTGGCACGGGAGGAGCAGCGCGAGGCCTCGCTGCGCCTTCGCGCGGAGATCGAGCGCCGGCGGGCCCAGCTCCGGCTGATCGAGGAGCGTGGCGCACGCGACGACCTGACCGGCCTCCGCGGGCTGCACTACTTCGAGGAGCGACTTCGGGAGGAGTTCCTGAGGGCCGAGCGATACTCACACGAGCTGGCTGCTCTGCTGATCGATATCGACGGTCTGGCCCAGTACAACCGCCGGGCGACGGCGGCGGCGGGCGACGAGGCCCTGCGCCGGGTGGCCATGCTGCTCGGGACGAACATCCGTCGCGTCGACGTGGTGGCTCGGCTGGAAGGTGGCACCTTCGGACTCATCTTACCCCAGACCGGCGACGCGGCGGCCCGGTTGGCCGATCGTCTGGTGAAGCGTGTGGCCCAGGAGCGAATCGGTGCGACATCACCGCGGGGCAAGTATCTGACGATCAAAGCGGGTGTGGCAGTGTACCCGGTGGACGCCCTGGATGACGCGGGCCTGATCGAGGCCTCGCGCCGCGCCCTGAACGCGGCACGAGAAGCAGGCGGCAACGGCTACGTCCGTGCTCACGCGCTCTTCAGCGGACTGCGCGCCACGGGAACGCCATCGCTCCTGCGGAGCGCACTCGCCGCAACTCGTGCTGCGGAGTTGGAATGAGTTGGGACTGGATCCGGCCGGATCACCCGGCACCCTTACCGCCCCGGACGCCCTCGAAGCCGTAACGGGGATCATCTTCGACATCAAGCGGTTCGCGATCCACGACGGCCCGGGTATCCGCACCACGGTCTTTTTCAAGGGGTGCCCCCTTCGCTGCCGGTGGTGCCACAACCCCGAGGCGGTACATGGGCAGCCGCAGCTGATGTTCTTCCCCCGCAACTGCATCGGGTGCGATCGGTGCATCGAGAACTGCCCTCGGGGCGCCGTCGTCGTCCGTGACGGAATCCGTCAGATCCTGCGCGACCGGTGCCAGGACTGTGGAACGTGCACCCGAGAGTGCTATGCGCGGGCCCTGGTGATGAGTGGCCGAGAGGCCACCGCGGGTGAGGTTGTTGCGGAAGCCGAGCGCGACGCGCCCTTCTATGAGAACTCGGGCGGCGGCGTAACCATATCGGGTGGCGAGCCCTTTGCCCAGCCCGTGTTCCTCGATGCTCTGCTCTCCCTGTTCCGCCGCCGTGGCCGCCACGTGGCCGTCGACACTTCAGGTGAGGCACCGTTCTCCGTGATCGAGCCGATGCTGGACCGCATCGACCTGCTTCTGTTCGATGTGAAACACGCCGACGCCGAGGCCCACCGCGAGTGGACCGGGAGCAGCAACCATCGGCTTCTGGCCAACCTGGCGAAGCTGGGGACTCGAGGCGTCCCGCTCGTGGCTCGTGTCCCAGTGATTCCCGGGTTCAATGGCTCGCCCGAGGCCATCCGCGCCATCGCCCAGGCCGTGCGGGAGCGAGCTCCCTATGCGCCCATGGAGCTTCTGCCGTACCACCGACTCGGTGAGAGCAAACACGCGAGCCTCGGGTCGGAGTACCCGCTGAAAGGAACCGAAGCACCGACGCCGGAGACGATGCAGGCTCTGCGAGACGCGGCTGCTTCTTTGGGTGTGGATTGCCGGATCGAGGGGTAAGCTGGGGAGTACGAGGGGTTGCGCGTGCTGATCCCCGTGTGAGGAGGCATCCACTATGCGATTCCAGTCGCGTGGCATCCTCGGGCTCTGTCTGGCGTGTGTCATGACCCTTCCGGCATACGCCCAGACCGTCTCTCTTCGCTACCAACCACCGGCGGGCATGCGCACCGCATACGACATGGAGATGTCCGGTGAGGGCAAGGTGCAGGTCGCGACCCAAGCCGGGGCACAGGAGACCCCGCTGAACCTGGTTGCCGGCATGCGCGCGTCCGAGAAGGTCCTGCAGGCCGGCACCGATGGCACGCGCCTGGTTGAGATGCAGGTGCTGGCCGCCAACGCGACCTACAACGGCCAGAGCGTGCCCCTGAACCTGGCCGGTCGCACCATGCGGTTCAAGCAAGATGTGCTGGGCCGGGTCTATGGCTTCGAGGGGCAGGCTCCCTCGAGCACGGCCGTGGGTGGCGCCGCCGGCTTCGATCCCTTGTCGCTGGTGAACGACCTGAGCCGCGTGGTGCGGTTTCCGGAGAAGCCCGTGTCTGTGGGCCAGTCGTGGCGTCTGGAGTACCAGGTCCGCACACCGTCAGGCGGCGCCCCACTGGTGTCATGCGAGTCGATCCTGCGCCAGGTGGGCAACGCCAACGGCCGGCCGACGGCCACCGTGGACCACAAGCTGCGTGTGCCCCTGTCCATCGAGCAGGGGGGCATCCGCCTGGTGGGGACCCTGAACGCCAACATGCGGAGCACGTACTATACGGACTACGGTATGCTGGCCGCGTCGCAGTGGCGGGCCGCCATCAGGCTGACGGCCTACGGTGTCGGGGCGAACGGAGCCACCACGGTGCTGGGCTCGTGCACCATCCCGGACCTTCGGGCCACCGTACGACAGTCCGGCTCCTCGTGAGGGAGGTCCGCTCGGGCCCGCCATGGAGCTTCACCCCGAGGCACTTCTGGTCACGGCACCGAGCGTGGCACTGGCGCTCTACTACGTTCCGCGGATGTACCTCGATCGCGCCCTGACCGGATCCGAGGCGGCCGCAGCCAGCGGCATTGTGCTTGGCCTGTGTGGTGTATGCCACAGCATCTGGGGGGCCGCGCCGGGCTATGCGCTCGGGGTGGTCATCATCGCGGCCATCGGCTGCTTGCCGTACGCTCGCCGGATGCTGAGCCGGCGCGATGAGTTGGCTGTGGCGGAACGCGAACTGGCGGAATGGCGCCGAACGATCGCATTCGACGCCAGGAACAGGGGCGCCTACGTGTACGCCGCCGAAGCGCTCCGCAACCTGGGTCGCTATGCCGAGGCGGTCAGCTTGTACGAGCGGGCCATGGCCCTCGGTCCCCGCGATCCGGCCGTCCAGCGCGCCCTGGAGGTCACCACACAGCTCAAGCGGGCCTCTGCCGGTGAGAACTGGATCTGCGCGACGTGCCGGGCGGAGAACGCCGCCAGGATCCGGGAGTGTTTCCGGTGCGGGGCGCATCTGCCGCTGGCGGGAGCCGCCGGCAGCCCCGTGGCGGCCTACGGCATCGTGCCGCTGGCGGCCCTGGTGGTTCCGGCTTCCGCACTCGGGATCTGCGGGGCGATCAGCCCTTCGGCGATGCTGCTGCTGTGCTGGCTGGGCGCGCTGGGGGTCGTTGTGTTCTATGCGATCGTGTCACCCGCGAGTGAGGACTAGACTGGACCCATGACCGACGCGTTCGAGCCGCGCATCCAGCTGATCCTGGGACTGGGGAACCCACCCCGGGAGTATGCGGGCACGCGCCACAACGTGGGCGCCGACGTGGTGGACCGAGTGGCCGCCCGCATGGGTATCCGCACGTGGTCTCACCGTTGGCGCTCCCTGAGTGCCGAGGGCCACATCGGCGGATGCAAAGTCACCCTCGTCAAACCCATGACCTATATGAACCGCAGCGGCCTGGCGGCGCAGGCCGCGCTGCAGGAACTCCGCCTGCTGCCCAGCCAGCTGCTCGTGTTGGCGGATGACGTGAACCTCGAGCTCGGCCGGCTGAGGCTGCGACGGAAGGGAAGCGCCGGTGGTCATCTGGGGCTCGAGTCCATCGTTCAGCATCTCGGCACCACGGACTTCCCGCGTTTGCGGATCGGCGTGGGGGGGCCCGTGACGCGCGCCCAACTCGTCGAGCACGTGCTGTCGACCCTCTCCGATGAAGAGCTCGAAGTCCTGTCTCCGAGGCTCGACGAAGCGGCAGACGCTGTGTACGATTGCGTGCGGGTGGGCATTGATCATGCAATGAACGCCCATAACCGGTGAGATGGCGCCCGGGGGGCCATGGCCATGGTCCGGCGAACGCTGGTGTGGCTCGCAGCCGGCTATGGGGCCGGGGCGGTCGCCGGCTTGGCGACATGGCGGGGCCTGGCCGCTGAAGGTCCATCGATCGCGGCATCAGCGGCGGTGGAGCGTCTCATGTCGTGGCCGTGGATCGTCCGGTCGCTGGTGGCCCTTCTGTGTGTGTCCACCATCGGGCTGCCCCGGCTGCCGCGGCCTGGCGTCCGCGCGGTTCTGGCACTGGCGGCCGGGCTTCTGGTCGGCACCACGGCCATGCTGCGGCACGCAGTCACCCGCTGGACCCTCCCGGCGTATGTTCCCGGGCAGAAGGTTACGCTCACGGGCACCGCCCTCGAGTCGGCAGCGCCCGGGTGGGGCCTCCGCCGAGTGCCGCTCCGGGTTGCGGAGTTCCGTACATCACCAGGGGCACGGCCGACGGACCGGACCGTTCTCGCCCACATGGGGACGCCGTCGGGCCTCGTCGTTGGGGACGGTGTGAGAGTGACGGGCTACCTGCAGCCGATCGCGCCGGCTGCCGGCCCTGGTGAATTCGACGTCGAGGCCTACTACCGCCTGAGGTATGACATACGCCTCGAGCTCGTCGGATGCGACGAGCTGCTCCGGCTGCGGAGCCAGCGTGTTGAGACGCCGGCGGTCACCGCGCGCGTCCGCGCCTGGCTCCGCCACCGGCTGGTACGCACCATGCCACGCGCCAGCCCGAGCCTCACGACGGACCTGATGCTCTCCGCAGTGGCCGGCCTGCAGTCCGTTCAGCTCCCCCGCTCCATCGAGGACGACTTTCGCCGTGCCGGCACGATCCATATCCTCGTGGTGTCGGGCACCCAGGTTGCCGTGCTGGCCGGCGTGGTGCTGGCGCTGACGCGCGGCCCGGGACCGTGGCGTTGGGTGGGCGCGTGTGCCTGCGTGCCGCTGATCGCCGCCTACACGCTGCTCGTGGGACCGGAGGCATCGGTCTCGCGCGCCGCGCTCATGGGAGTGCTGGCCGCGACGGCATTGGCGCTGCGCCGCGACTACGACGCCATGACCGCCCTCGCCACCGCCGCGCTCATCATCATGGCCGCCGACCCCTGCTCGGTGTTCCGTCCTGGGTTCCAGCTTTCCGTGGCGGCATCGGTGGCGCTGGTGTGGTTGGGGATGGGCCGCGACGAGGTGCTCCGTCCTGGCCACCTGCCGCTGCGCCCACGGCGGCGCGCCGGCGGGCCGTGGCAGTGGGTCCTTTGTGGGCTGCGCGTGTCGAGCGTCGTCTGGCTCGCCGTGACGCCACTTCTGCTGCTGCACTTTCGGCAGGCATCGCTGACGTCGGTGGTGTCCAACCTGGTCGTGGTGCCCCTCGCGGGCGCGCTGACCATCCTGGGGATGGCCTCGGCGGTGCTCGTGGCTCCCCTGCCCGGCCTCTCCTATGTGCTGAACTATGCCAACAGCATCCTGGTAGAAGGTATCGTCCGAACCACGGCCGTGTTCGCTAACCTGCCATGGGGTGTGTGGCAGTGCGGCGGGCCGTTCGGCTGGGGGCATGTGGCCCTCTGGTATGTGGCCGTGGTTGTGGGCCACGAGCTCGTCCACAACGATCGCTGCCGCCGGCTACTGGACACAAGCGAAGGGCGCCAACTGGCCGCGCGAGCGTCGCCACCGGTGCCGATGGGATCCGGGTGATAACGTACCTCCGGCCGCACACGGAATGGGTTGCCCAGAGCAGAGGAGCTGGTCGTGCGAGTGACGACGAGATGCACGCGATGGATGGTGTTCGTGCTGGTGGCCGGTACCGCCGGGAGCACTGCCGCGAGCCTGGAAGAGGGGAGCGCCATGGCGCGTTCCGACGTGGCGCGGGTCCGTGTCGAGGTGGCCCCCGGTGCCGGGCCGGTTGAGCACAGGGCGGCCGAGCTGTTCTCCCGGTGCGTGATGGACCGGACGGGGAAGGCCCTGGCGAGATCTTCGAGTGCCTCGACGCGGTGCACGATCACTATTGGTCGAGCGGACGCGCAGCTCCCCCGGTTCGTCGTCGACCGGGACCTGCGGGCGGACGGCTACCGCATCCTCGCCCAGCCCACCCACCGTGGGCGCGTCTACGTTGCCGGCCAGAGCCCCAGCGGCGTGGTGGCTGGCGTGGGAGCCTTGCTTCGGGCCATGGCGTTCGAGCCGGGGGCCATCCGGATTCCCGAGATGGACCTGTGTGACGCACCGGAGCTCCCCGTGCGGGGCATCTACTTCGCGACGCACTTTGGGAACTTCTACCACGTCGCGCCGCTGGAGGAGGTCGATCGCGTCATCGAGGAGTTCGCGCTCTGGGGTGGCAACGAGCTGGTGGTCTGGTTCGACATGCACCACTTCCGTGACTTCGCCGACCCGGCGGCTCGGGCTCATGTGGCGCGGCTCCGGCACTTCGCCGACACCGCTCACGCCGTTGGCATGCGCTTCGGTCTCACCTTCATCGCGAACGAGGGCTACGACTCCAGCCCAGAGGCCCTGCGCGCCGACGGCAACACCGGCACGGCCCATTACCACCGAGAGCTGTGCCCCTCGAAGCCCGAGGGCCTCGCGCTCATCGGTCGGTGGCAGGCTGAGGTGCTGGATGCGTTCCGCGATGTCGATCTGGCCTGGACGTGGCCGTACGACCAGGGCGGGTGCGCCTGCCCGGACTGCGCGCCGTGGGGCGCCAACGGCTTCCTCAAGGCCTCCGAGCAACTGGCGCGTCTATACCGCGCGCGCTTCCCTCAGGGCAGGCTATGGCTGTCGACGTGGCTGCTCGACCAGGTGAACGCCAAAGGGGAGTACGACGGCTTGCTCAGCTACATAGAGCGGGAGAGGCCGCAGTGGATCGACGGGATCATCGTCGGCACCCACTCCGACTGGATCCCGGAGCCCTTGCTCCACCGGCCCGAGCCCGACCGGTACCCGCTGGCGGCCTTCCCCGAGATCTCGATGTACCGCATGGAGCCATGGGGCGAGCACGGGGCCAACCCACTGCCCGGCTTCTGCTCGCGCTTGGCTGACAAGCTTAGCGGGCAGGTCATCGGCGGATGGCCCTACTCGGAAGGCATCTACGAGGACCTGAACAGGTTCTACTGGGCACGCTTCTTCTGGCGGCCCAGCGCCGCGACCGACGACATCCTGCGCGAGTATGCCGTTCATTACCTGGGCGCAGACGTGGCCGACGATGCCGTCCGCCTGTTCCGCCTCATGGAGCAGACGCACGCACGGAGCGGCTGGCGTGTGGCCGATCTGACCGGTGCGGACGAGGAGCGGCGGTTGGCCGAGTCCATCAACTCCCGCTTGCCCGCATGGGCACGCGTATCGTGGCGCTGGCGCATCCTGTACATCCGTGCGGCCATCGACGGTCTGCTCGCATCGGAGCCGTCGATCGGCCCAGAGGCTCATACCCGGCTCCAGGCGCTGTGTGACGAGCTGGTGCGCATCTACCACGCCGACGGCACCTTCATCCGCCCTCCGGCGCTGCCACGATTGCCGGATCCGCGAAACCTGGCCTTGGGCCGTCCGGTGACCGCATCGTCGTGCCAGCCTGGCTATGGTGACCGCGGGGCTCACCTGACGGACGGCATCCGGGCCGAGGACGATGGCGAGAACTTCTGGTGCCACGATCCACGCCAGGAGGAGACGGCTACATTGACCGTGGACATCGGCCGCCGCATGGAGGTGGCCGAGGTGAACCTGCAGCTCCGTGGCCTCTATGGCGCGTTCTGGTTCGTGCCGGAGAGCATCGACGTGTCGATCTCGGATGACGGCGTGGTCTTCCGTCCGGTGGCGGGGACGCGTGAACCCCCTCGTGAGGGCGCGCCGTACTCGCCGGAGCCGGTTCGGATCGCCATCGGCCAGAGGGCGCGGTACGTTCGCGTCCGCCTGGGCCGCTCGCAGCATCAGAAGGAGCCGTACGCCGGGGTACTCGAACTGACGGAGCTCGAGGTGCTCGGGCCGTAGGAGCGGGCATCGTCTCCGGCTCGACGGTTCCGGCGACGTCGGCCCAGGTCGTGTCGCTCAGCTCGACCGTGACGAACTCGCCAGAGCGCATCGGATGGGCGGAGCCAGCGGCGAGCTCCACGGACCCCCTTCGTTGGACTTCTCGCACATGAGCACACGGTACTCGGGCTTCCACCGCAAGCCTGGGCGCGCGAGGCCGCAGGCGCGAAAAAAAGCGCTGGGCAAGGGAGGGAGGTCCTTGGCAGGGACGACCGGAATAGCATGGGTCAGAAGGATGCGAAGGCTGAACTTGGGCCCGGGGCGCCGCGTTTGGCAGTTGCGGGGGACTCCCATGCCCAGGTCGGCCGTGCGCCTTGTCTTGCTGGCTGAAGGCCTTGCGGAAGCAAGAGTGCCGGCTGGTGAAGCAAGGCGTTGTGGGTGTCCGCCAGGGAGGGGGGGAAGTCAGCTCACACCTCGTTCGCCTCTTGTCGCGTTCAGGTTCGGCGAGAGGGGGACAACGGGCTTCGACGACTTGTGTGCATGTGCGCGTGGTGCCGATTTCGGCAAGTCGTGGGGTGTTCGGGGCGCCGTATAACGGGATTTGACACACCGCGGAGAAGGCGCCCGGACGTTGACAGCCTAGATGGCCTCTGATAACCTCGCCGACTGTGCGCACCAGGATGCTCCCGAGGGACTCGCAGGGAGCAACGAGTGGCAACACTGACAAGAAAGGGAAGTGGTCTTCTTGACTCGTAGTTTCGTTCGCTGCGCGCCCCTCTTCCTGGGTGTGGGCATCCTCGTAGCGCTTGCGGGCTGCACCAGCCCGTTCTTCACCGGCTCGGGCGACCTCACCAACACGATCGTCCCCGGCCAGAGCAACGAGGCGACGGCGGCGACCGTTCGCGCGGTCCTGTCCGTCGATGTGGCCAACCCCGGAGTCAACCAGTTCTACCTCACGTCTTTGGTTCTCCAGCCTGAGGGTGGAGTCGGCGTCCTGAGGGGCGTGCCCGCCACCTTCCATGTCCTGTCGGCCGGTACCCTGGCCGCGGCCCAGGCGGGCGTGTTCGCTGTGGCGAACCAGCTCTGCCCTGAGACCGAGGATGCGATCTGGTACGAGAACAAGAACGCCAAGTTCCAGTCGATCACCAACCAGAACGGTGTCATTCAGGTCGCCCCGCAGTCGGCCGGTATCGATCCGGGCCAGGAGAACACCCTGGGCTACGATCGTCCTC
>Ga0116184_10004490_pt1 | contig 11006 bp, 9 predicted proteins | sample AD_JPNNA5_MetaG_FD_89886 | JGI IMG/M metagenome (GOLD analysis project Ga0116184, IMG submission 89886) | Active sludge microbial communities of municipal wastewater-treating anaerobic digesters from Japan - AD_JPNNA5_MetaG | ecosystem: Engineered > Bioreactor > Anaerobic > Digestate | place...
GATAAGATTGTTCCGTATACATTCATTTCAATAAAAAATAGTAGTTTAATGAATATTTTAAACAAATTTGGATACAATTTTTATAATCTATCCCCATTTGATTTTGGTGAACTTAAAAAATTTTATGATCCAAACTTTTTTCCTAATGAACCAGATAGAATTTTTAATTATTTTTTTAACTTAAGTGCTCTTGGTGTTTTAATCAATAGAATAAAACTTGAGACTCCTGATAAATCAAATTCTAGAATTTTAGATACATTAAAAAAGATAATAAGGGAACCATCAAAAAATCCAAAATTTGTTTATGCCCATTTTATACTACCTCATGATCCATTTTATTTTAATAGTAAAGGAGAAAAAATACCAGAAAAAGAAAGGCGAGGTGTTATAGCCAAAAAGAATAAAAGAAATTACTTAGAACAAGTTATATTTACAAATTCAATAATTGAAGATATTGTTCAAAGCATTTTGAATAATTCAAAAACCGAACCTATTATTGTTATTCAAGGTGATCATGGGTATAGATATTTAGATAAAAATATTTTTGGAACGGAAGAAAACCATTCAATTTTTTTTGCAACTTATTTGCCTGATATTAAAATTGATAAACAAATTGATAATATAACAGGGGTAAATCTTTTTCGATTCATTTTGAATAAATATTTCGATTATGATGTACCATTTCTTGAACATAAAGAAATATTTATACCTTTAGTAGAAAACTAAAAAATCAAGTTTTTTGAGGCTTTTTCTTTGCTGCTGGAAACAGTATGTTATTCAAAATTAATCTATAACCAGGTGAATTTTTATGTAAATTTAAATCAGTTGGTTGATCGTAAACAAAATGCTGATAATCTTCGGGATCATGGCCACCATAAAAAGTAAATGTTCCTCTACCAAAATTTCCGTGAATATATTTTACATCTTCAACTCCATTCCCTTGAGCAAGAATAATAACACTTTTTTTGATTAAACTTTTTTTGAATGATGAGGTTTGACCAAGAAATCCTCTTAAAATATTAACATGACATTGAGTTAACATAGTTGGAACTGGATCATACTTTGCAGAAAACTCAAAAAGAGTAAAATAGTCTGCATCTGGATTAGCGAACTGAGCCATATCATTTGGTGGAACATCAATATCAGAATATTCATACCTAAATGGATCTCTATCAATTGTAAAATTTTCAAATGCTAAACATTTTGAATAATCTAATTTTCTTTGAAAATCTGGATCTGGAGGATCACCATCATAATATCTATCACAAATATCTGTATTTTCTGCTGCTAAAGCAATATCATAGGTATCAGTTGCGGAACACATTGCAAACATAAAACCACCCTCTGCAATGTAAGATTTTATACTTCTTGCGACAGCTTTTTTTAATTCCGATACTTTTTTAAAACCATTTTTTTTTGCTTCAGCTTCATTAATATTTACTTGTTGAATATACCAATCAGTATTGTTAAAATCTCGATAAAACTTCCCATATTGACCAGTAAAATCTTCATGATGCAAATGTAACCAATCATAATCTTTTAATTTACCTTGTAAAACTTCAGAATCCCAAACTTTATCATAATTAATTTCAGCATATTCAAGTGCCAATGTAACTGCATCATCCCATGGTCTGAAATTAGGTGGAACGTATACTGCAATTTTAGGGGCTTTTTCTAATTTTACTACATCCATATTATTGTCTGGCTTTGAGATTAATGAGATTATTTCTGCACTTTCTGCACCTGAAATTGGTTCAAATAACACTCCTCTTAATCTACACTCCATAGCAACTTTTTCATTATAATCTATTAAAAAAGAACCACCACGATAGTTTAACAACCATTCAACATCCATCCCATTTTTCAAGGTAAAGTATGCAATACCATAAGCCTTTAAGTGATCAGTTTGCTTTAAATCCATAGGGATTAAAATTTTTTGCTGTGATAGTAATTGACTATAAACTAGAATTAAAATTATTAGTATTTTTTTCATATTTTAAAAATTAATATCTCCTTTAATCTCTCTTACTATTTTTCTAACTTCATTTATATATATAGAATTTGGGTATTCAACAAGAATTTTTTCATAATAAGTCAGGGCATTTTTTACATCATTTAAATCCTTATAATAAATTTGTGCACATTGAAACATCATTTTATCAATTAAAGGGCTCTCGGGATAATTGTTAATAAATTTATTTGCAGTCTTTAAAGCTTCTGTAAATAACTTTAGTTTTCTTTGTATTGAAATAATTTTAAAGAATGCATCTTCAGAAAGCGATGAATTCCCACTTTCTACAATAGATTTAAATAATTCTAATGCTTCAGGTAATTTTTTTTGTGATTCATATTTTTCAGCTTCCGAAAAAACTGTTAATAATTTATTCGATTGATTATTTTGAATAAAATTAATCAATATTAAAGCATCATTAGTATAATCTGAACTTAAGTTACTAGTAATTTCGTTTAAAACTTTAATACTTGAATCATATTTACCCTCAAAATATAACAATTCTGCAACCTTAAATTTCGCATATTCTTTTTGATCATTGGAAGCATTTTGATGATTTAAGATTTCATTATATTTAGAATATGTTTCATTTAAATTATTTTTCTGGAAAGCAATTTCAGCTAATTTTATCAATGAATTAACAGAGTAATTCTGTAAGTAGTACTTTTTTAAAACATTATTAAAATATGTAGAAGCTTTATCAAGATCATCAAATCTTTTAAAAAAAATATCCCCTATTCTATACTCAACTTCAGAGCTATATTGATTGTTAGGAAATTCTTTTAAAAAGTCTTCATAAATTTTAATTATTCTTGAGTATTGTGATATAATTTCAGTATGCAATTTATTATTATCAAGACTATCATTAAATAGTGTATTTACTAATTCTTCAGAAACACGAGCATAACCTAATCTTGCAAGTAAGTATACACCTGAATTTTTAAAATTATCTATTATATATTGATAGGCCTTGAAAGCAATATCATAAGATTTATCTCGATATGCATTTTCAGCAAAATTAAAAATTTCATAACCATTAGACTTTTTTCTTCTCTCAATTTCTAAATACATTTCGAATGAATCTTTATAATTCTTTTGCTCATTATATAACCAGGATAACAAATAATAATAAGATAAATTATTTCTATTTTCTGATAATTTATTTTTTGTAACATTTATAGCAATATCTAAAAAATTTTTGTTATTGATATGATTCATTAATAATGATTGCAAATAACCAAATTGATTATTATTATTGCTATTGTTATCTAATAGTTTTAAATATTCTAACATAGCATCTTCATATTTTTCACGAAAAACCAAAATATATGCTATTTCAATAATAAAAGCATTTTTATCGATGCTACGAGCTTGATAGTAAATCTTCAATGCTTCATCATAATATCTTGCTTCTAATAAAGAAGCTGCAATTACCCTATATACATTTATGTTATTATTAGCTATTTTGATAGCTTCTTGTATTTTTTCACGTGCTAGATTTTCTTCACCTAACCGAAATTTAATTATTGCAAGATTCACAATTTGATTAAAATCAGAAGGTCTTTTTTCAAGCCATTTTAAAATAATTTTTGTAGCATCCCCATATTTTTTTGAATATTCTAAAATTTTACGATAAGAATCATAAAATTCAAAATAATCTGGGTTTTTTTCATAAAGTTTTTGATATATTTTTTCAGCCTGCTCTATCTCACCTGATCTTTCATACTGTTGTGCTAATTGAAATAATGAAAGATCATTCTGATCTTGTGAAAATAACCAAAGGTTATAAAAAAGCGAAATAAATAAAAATAAAGTAAATCTTTTCATAATATTATTTTTTAAATAAATTTATTTATTTTATTATAGACTTCAAGGTAATTAAAAAGGCAGGATTTATATTTGCAATAGATTATTTTGACTTTATTTTAAATTTTTTACTTTATATATTTTTAAAAAATTTCGAAATAAAATGAAAAATATTGCAATTTTTGGATCCACAGGCTCAATTGGAGTAAACAGTTTAAATGTAATAAGAAATTATCCCGATAGGTTCAAAGTAGTATGTTTAAGCACAAACAAGAATTACGATCTAATTTATGAACAAGCGAGAGAGTTTAATCCCCAGTTCATAATAATAACTGATAAAAGTAATAACATTAACTTTAGAAAACAAATCAATAATACTGAAGTATTATACGGTAGAGAGTGGTTTGAGAAAATTCTAAAAAATGAAAAAATTGATATTCTAATAAATTCTTTGGTAGGTTTTTCAGGTCTTGAACCAACAATCATTGCTATTAAAAATAATATAAAAGTAGCATTAGCAAATAAAGAATCACTTGTAACAGGCGGTGAACTAATTAATAAATATTTGAAAGAATACAATAATGAATTAATACCTATTGATAGTGAGCATAGTGCAATTTTGCAATGTCTTGTTGGAGAAAAACCAGATACGATTAGTAAATTAATTCTCACAGCATCCGGTGGCCCTTTTTTAAACAGAAATTCAAATGATTTCGAGACTATCACAGTATCTGAAGCACTAAATCATCCAAATTGGAAAATGGGTAATAAAATAACTATTGATTCAGCTACATTGATGAATAAAGGTCTAGAAGTCATTGAAGCAAAATGGCTATTTGAAATTCCATTAGAAAAAATTGAAGTAATTATTCACCCCCAATCTATTATCCATTCTATGGTAGAATTTATTGATGGTTCTATTAAAGCTCAATTAGGTATTCCAGATATGAAAATACCTATCCAATATGCATTAACATATCCAGATAGACTACCAAATTATAATAGCAGGTTAAATTTTTTAGATATTAAAGGATTACATTTTTATAAACCTGATTTGAAAAAGTTTCGTTGCTTAAAATTAGCTTATGACGCTTGTAAAACTGGCGGTTCTGCCCCAACAATAATGAACGCAGCAAACGAAATAGCTGTTGATTTATTTTTAAAAGAAAAAATTAATTTTAATACTATACCTGATATCATAGAAGATGCCTTATCAACTTTCCCGATAAGTAATATTAATGATTTCAATGATATATCTGAAACAGATAAAATTGTTAGGGAACAAATGCTAAAAAAATTCAGTTAATTAAATATATATAAATTTATTGGTAAATATTTAACTATGACAATTTTAACAACTATATTTTACTTTGTTATTACAATTTTAATAATTGTATTAGTACACGAGTTAGGACATTTTTTAGCTGCAAAACTAAGTGGAATGAGAGTAGATAGGTTCTCTATTGGTTTTCCCCCACGATTATTTGGTAAAAAAATTGGAGATACTGACTATTGTATTTCATTATTACCTATTGGCGGTTATGTAAAAATTGCTGGTATGATTGATGAAAGTATGGATACAGATTTTCTCCAAAAAGAACCTCAACCTTGGGAATTCAGATCAAAACCAGTAAAAAATAGGATTTTTGTGATTGTTGCTGGCGTAATTATGAATATATTACTTTCAATTATTATATTTTGGGGAATAAAATATTTTCAGACTGAAACTTTATGGAAAACAACCACAATTGGAGTAGTTACTAAAGGCAGTATTGCTGAAAAAGTTGGTTTTAAGTCTTATGATAAAATTCTAAGTGTAAATAATAAAGAAATACAAACATGGAATCAAGTAGAAAGCCAAATATTTATATCACAAATTACTGATAATGTTAATGTAAAAGTTGAAAGAAACAATGAAATAGTTGAAATAATTATTCCCAAAAATACAATTAAAGAAACTGACAACCAATTTATTTTCTATCCTAAGGATATTACTGTAAAAATACTTGGGGTTCAAAAAGGCTCACCTGCTGAAATTTCAGGAATTAAAAAAGATGATATAATAAAAAGCGTAAACAATACACCTATTAATTTTAACTCGGAAGTAATAAAAATTATTCAAGAAAATGCAGGTAAAGAAATACCTATGGTGTTGCAAAGAGATAATAAAGAAATTGAATTAAAGGTTACCCCAGATAAAGATACTAAAATGATAGGAATTCAATTAAATAATTTTTATTTTGGTCCAAAAGAAGAAAGAAAATTAGGTATTTTTGAATCATTCGTCGCAGGTATTAAATTAGCTGTAAATACAACTTACATGTTTTTTAAATCAATCTGGTATATAATAGAAGGCAAAGTAGAATTTTCTAAAGCTATTGGAGGTCCAATAAAAATTGCTGAACTTGCTTCTCAATCTGCGGATTTAGGGGCTTACAGCTTTTTTAGTTTCATAGGAATGTTAAGCTTGACCTTAGCAATAATTAACATATTACCTTTTCCAGCTTTAGATGGAGGACATTTAGTATTCCTTATTTATGAAGGTATTTTTAAAAAAGAATTTCCAGTAAAAGCAAGATTAATATTACAACAAGTTGGTTTTTATTTGTTATTGATATTTATGATCTTTGTAATATATAAAGATATATTCAGGTAATTTAATGAAAATCAATTTCTATTATGTAAAAATAAAAGTTATTTTAACATTTTTTTTATTTACCTTTTGTAACTATTTTGTTTTTTCTCAACAAAGTTTCATTGACGATATAATAAATAAAGTAAACATTGATACACTATCAAAATTCGTAAAAGAGTTAAGTGGAGAAATCGAGACAAATATAAATGGAGAAAAAGTTTATATTAGCTCGAGATTTCATTCTAGTTATGGTAATATTTTAGCAGAAAAATACATTGAGAGTAAATTAAAAAGTTATAAGCTTGATACATATCTCCAAAAATTTGATAATAAAATAACTAATGTAATAGCAATAAAAAAGGGGTTAAAATATCCTAATTGGAAATATATAATATGTGCACACTATGATTCCAACTCTGAAAATCCCTCAATAGCACCCGGTGCAGATGATAATGCAAGCGGTGTGTCTGTTGTATTAGAAGCAGCTAGAATTCTCTCAAATTATAATTCAAATTATACTATCGTTTTTGCTCTATGGGATGAAGAAGAAATTGGATTAAAAGGAAGTTACTATTATACTCTTGATTGTAAAAACAATAATGATACTATCATGGGAGTCCTTAATCTTGATATGATTGGCTATGATGGAATGAAAGATAACAATGTTACTCTGAATACCCAACAAAATTCTCTTTCTTTTTTAATCACTAACAAAATTAATTTAATAAACTCACAATATAATTTTGGTTTAAAAATAAAATTAGATTACCTAACACAGCTATCGAGTGATCATATATCATTTATCTCTTTTGGATATCCAGCGGTTTTGATGATAGAAAGTGATAAGTCTGGAGATTTTAATCCATTTTATCATTCTTCAAACGATAGAATAAATAATTTTAATTTACAATATTTCGAAAAATGTGCTAAAGTATCAATAGGCACTATTGCTTCACTATCAGAATCAAATAATATATCATCATGCAAGAAAGAAAACTTAGATTATAACTCTCAAGTAGAATTATCTTTTTATCCTAACCCATTTAATTCAGAAATAACCTTTAAAATTAACTTACCTAAAAACACAAATATTAAAGTTGAAATTTGGGATGAATTAGGTAAAGAAGTAGATTTAATTTATGATGGATTATTGAATTATGGAACTCACTTTTTTAAATGGAAAAGTAACAATAAATCTTCCTCAGCATACTTTGTAACCCTTAAAACACCTAACGAAATGATTACAAAAAAGATAAATTTCATCAAATAAAAAATTTATTTTTTTACTAATTTTCTATTTGTTTTATTATCAATGCGGAAAGATATGCAGCACCAAATCCATTATCAATGTTTACAACTCCAATTCCACCAGAACAACTATTTAACATCGTTAGTAAAGCGGATAAACCATTAAAATTAGCTCCATATCCGATACTAGTTGGAACTGCAATTACAGGTTTATCTGTTAATCCAGCAATTACACTAGCCAAAGCACCTTCCATACCAGCGACTGCGATGATTACTTTTGATTCATTTATTTTGTCAATAAAATCAAATAGCCTATGAATTCCAGCAACTCCAACATCAAAATATTTTTGTACTTGAATACCAAAAAACTCTAAAATTAGGGCTGCTTCATTTGCTATAGGAATATCCGAAGTTCCAGCAGAAAGAATTGCAACTGAATTTTTACTTTTTTTAATTTCTTTAATTTTGATGAAAAAAATCCCTGCATCTGAATGATACTCAATATTATCAATATGCTCTCTTAGAAAATTATACTTTTCATAAGAACATTTTGTACCAATAACATTTGCATCTTTTTCAATTATCTTATTAACAATTAATAATATTTGTTCAGGGGATTTTCCTTCACAAAAAATTACTTCAGGTAGCCCCCTTCTAATAATTCTATGATGATCTATCTTAGCAAAATCAATATCTTCAAATGGTAAATATTTAAGTTCCTCGTAAGCAGAATTAATATCTCTTTTACCAGTTCTTACTTCTTCAAGTATTTTAATAATATTTTCTTTATCCATTTATTACCTCATTCATTGATCCAGATTTAAAAGTTAATAAATCTAAAGTAACATATTTAAACCCAAAAGATTTTAATTTTTCTACAATTTTATCTCTAATTAATGAGTCAAAAAGAATTATATACTCATCTTTTGATATTTCTAATCGAGCTATATCATTGTGATATCTAACACGAAACTCTTTAAAACCTAAATCATGTAAAAAATTTTCGGATTTTTCAATTTTAAGTAGTATTTCTTTTGTAATTTCGATATTATAAGGCACTCTTGTAGCTAAGCAAGAATTCGAGGGTTTGTTTGCGATATCAGAAAAACCATTTTTATCCAAAAAAGTTCTAATCTCTTTTTTAGTAATTTTTGCAATTTTTAATGGACTTATTATACCAAGTTCATCTAGAGCTTTTAATCCGGGTCTATAATCAAATTCATCATCAAAATTAGTACCATCAAATATAGTATTAATTCCAAATTTTTCTTTTGATAATCTCTTTATTGTTGAAAATATCTCTTTCTTACAAAAATAACATCTATTAACTGGATTTTTTAATATTTCACTATCTGTAATTTCATCACTATTATATATAAAATGCTCAACATTTATTTTTTTGCAAAACAACTCAGCAAATTCAATATCGCGTTTGTTAATAAAATTATTAATAAAAGTAAAAGCAATTACTTTGCTATTGGTATTATTCTTACAATACCATAGCAAAAAAGCACTATCTACTCCTCCTGAAAAAGCAACAATAACTTTATCATAACTTAAAACAAGTAAATTTAAATCCGATATTTTTTTATTAAAAGTATAATCCATATATACTTAAATAATTTTTTAAATTTAAAAAATAATTAAATTAATTCCTAAAAAACCAGAACCACCTGTTATTAATACCTTCATTTCTATCCCCTTATAATTTTTATTTAAAAGCTAATAATTGATATGTATACAACTTGTTATTCTCAAGAAAAGAGGTTCTTTTCTTCAGTAAATCAAAAAAAAGTATTTTTCTGAAACCAACCTTTAAAAGATTTCTTTTTATTTCAGTTTTAGACATACAAAAACAAAAAAGATTTTTTTTAGTTGATAAAACATCATTTACAATATACCCATCTTCATTATCCAAAGAATGAACATGAGAAATAAACAATATACCTCTCTCTTTTAATAACAGATAAAAATTATCTAAAGTTTCAATTGAATAAGTCAAAGGTATATGAATAAAACTTGCCATAGAGAATAAACCATCAAAAGTATTATATTTAAATGAAGGTTTTTTTATATCCATAACAATACAATTTAAATCTCTAATTTCTTTCTTCAAATTACTAACAAACCCAAATTCAATATCAATTGAATATATCTCATAATTATTATGATAAAATTTTTTTGAATCATAACCTATTCCACAGCCAATATCAAGAATTCTTTTACCATTCAAATATTTAGTAAAAAGATTATAGCAATTATCATGTAACTCATTATTAAATTCTGATTTACTTTTTTGAATCCATTTATTATAAATACAAGAATATGTCTCTTTATTAATCATCTCAATTTCATAATCCATTAAATTTGTAAAACTATATTTCATTTTATAACTCGATAATATTATCAGTAATATTTTTTAATAAAGTCTTTTTATGAGAAATAAATAGAATACTAAGGATATTTTCATTAAAGTATTCTTCCAAAATATCTAAAAAAATTTTCGAATTATAAGGATCTAAAGAAGATATTGGTTCATCTAAAACAATAAAATCAGGTTTAACTAAAAAATTTCTAATCAAAGCAAATCTTTGTATCTGTCCTGCACTCAATTCAAAAGGATATCTATCCAATAATATTGGTTCTAATTTAAATAACGAGCACTGTGCTTTTAATAATTCACTCATATCTTTATTATTATATTTATCTTTGTATATAACTTTTAATGTTTCTTTTAAAATACAAATAATTCTCTTATTAGGATTAAACATTAAAAATGATTCCTGTCCCAACCAAGTATATTTTGTTTTTAAATTCTTTATAGTTTTATTATTTAAAAGATCATTTCTCCAGTATATTTCTCCTTCGTAATATCGATGCAAACCTAAAAGAGTTTTTCCTAATGTTGTTTTTCCTTTTCCACTTTCTCCTGTTAACCCTATTAATTGATTAGGCCTAATTTCAAAATTAAAATTCTTTATTATATACTTTTTATCTTTGCTGAGCAATCCTTTTTTATAATAGATATTCAAATTTTTAGCAGTTAGTATTTTGTTCATAATTTATTATCACAATTATTTAAAAAATATTTTAAGTATGGGTCCAATTTTTCAAATTCAATTTTAACTAAATTATCTTCAAAAATTATCTTACCGTTTTTCATTATTCCTATTTTAGCATTAAAGTAACTGATAAAAACCGGATCGTGGGTTATTATAAATAAATATTTAACATCAAAATTTTTTAGAAAAAAAATTAAATTATCAATATTATTATCATCAAGCCCTCTCGTTGGTTCATCAAGAA